>Ga0206894_1077_pt1 | contig 23837 bp, 15 predicted proteins | sample Alteio_BWOrgHeat_54_FD_152953 | JGI IMG/M metagenome (GOLD analysis project Ga0206894, IMG submission 152953) | Enriched cells from forest soil in Barre Woods Harvard Forest LTER site, Petersham, Massachusetts, United States -... | ecosystem: Environmental > Terrestrial > Soil > Temperate forest >...
TGTTGACTCATTCAATTATGGAAGGGCCGTATGACAGATGTCTTGCTAACACACTCCTATCATCTTCCGAACGACGCGAAGCAATGGAGAAAGATGCAGCCATACCCACCGTTGGGCACGCTGTATGCAGCCACAGCTCTGCGTGATGCTGGAATCTCTGTGGCCGTCTTCGATTCTACGTTCGCTGCACCGATTAGCGGTTTCGCAGAAATGCTTCAAAAGCACGAGCCGAGAATCGTTGTCATTTACGAAGACGATTTCAATTTCGTTACGAAAATGTGCCTTTTGCATATGCGAGAGTTAGCGAATCAGTTATCCATGATGGCCCATGCCAAAGGCATCATCGTAGTCGCGCACGGATCCGATGCCACAGATCATCCTGTCGAGTATCTACGTAATGGAGTTGACTATGTCTTGAATGGTGAAGCGGAGCAAACATTGACTGATCTTTGTACTGCGCTACTTCAATCGAGTGAGCCTGACTCCATTGCTGGATTGGTGTGCTGTACTGCGAACGAAAAAGTGTTGCGTCATGCTGCACAGTCTCCGAGAAATCCTTCCTGGATTAATCTTCCTCACGCCGCGCGCGATCTCATAGACATGGAGCCATATCAAAAGGCCTGTATCGAGAAGCACGGTTTTTTCTCTACCAATGTGGTTTCGAGTCGAGGATGCCCATATCACTGCAATTGGTGCGCGAAACCGATCTCTGGTGACAAATTTAATATCCGTGCCCCAGAAGATGTTGCCGCTGAAATCCGCGAGCTTCGAGATGTGTATGGCGTCGAGCACATTTGGTTTGGCGATGACGTATTTGCACTGAATCGTCATTGGGTAGAAGCATTTGCAAATGCGGTGGAATCTCACGGCAAGATTGTTCCCTTCAAGATCCAATCACGAGCCGATCTAATGTCAGAGACGACAGTGGCGGCCCTGAAGAGAGCGGGTTGTTCCGAAATATGGATGGGTGTTGAGTCTGGATCGCAAAAAATTCTGGACGCAATGAGCAAAGGGCTTAGATTATCGGCAATCTATGCGGCTAGAGAAAGACTCGCACGAGCATCCATTCGAGCATGCTACTTCCTTCAATTTGGATACCCAGGCGAGGGCTGGAACGAAATTTGCGAAACAGTTCGACTAGTTCGCGAAACAAGGCCAGACGATATCGGCGTCTCGCTCTCCTATCCTCTTCCTGGGACAGTCTTTTTCAATCGAGTAAAAGCTCGACTTGGCCAAAAGCGAAATTGGAGTGACAGCGACGATCTCTGTACGATTTTCACTGCCACCTACACCGACGAGTTTTACCATGCGCTTCGTGACGCTCTGCACGCCGAGGTTTCAGAGTGGCATGCTCCTCCAAATCCATCCCGAACCTCCGAATTGCTTTGGAGACATGTCATCGAAATAGAGCCGGTCAGCACCAATCCAAATTTGCTTTCAATATCAGACGATACCTTCTCGGAAACTCCGGCAACTGCTTTTATGCCCATCGAATTACTCGTGAGAACGGGAGGTGCTTAGTGCCTGAGCTTCTTCTGACACACGGTTATTTTTTATATGAAGATCCTAAAGAGCTTCAAATTATGAAGCCTTACGCCCCTCTAGGTATCCTCTACATCTGTTCGCACCTTCGTAAGCAAGGATTTGACGTTGACGTCTTCGATACAACATTTGCCCAGCGCGAACATCTATTTCAGCACCTGCGAACCGAGACACCATCTGTGCTGGGCATCTACGCGAATCTCATGACGCGCACCAATGTGGTCGAAATCATGAAGGTGGCCCGTGAAGCAGGTTGGCGAGTGGTTGTAGGCGGGCCAGAGCCAGGAGCATATGCACAGGAATATCTAGAATCGGGCGCTGAAATCGTAGTTTTCGGAGAAGGCGAAGCGACGATGGAGGAATTGCTAACGGCGTTGCGGATTCATCCAGATATTCTTGAAACAGGATGGAAATCGAAAATCGCTGGCATAGCTTACCTTGATGACTCGCAAAGATTTCACCAAAATCCTTCACGTATGCAGATCCCGGATCTTGATGCGCAGCCATGGCCGGCGCGGCATGCAATCGACATGCATCGTTACATCGAAACTTGGCGAACGCATCACAAACAGGGATCGGTCAATTTTATTACCGCTCGGGGATGCCCTTATAAATGCCGCTGGTGCAGTCATCAGGTATACGGTCAATCGCATAGGCGCCGCGATCCTTTAAAGGTTGTCGACGAGGTGGAATGGCTCATCGCAGAGTACACGCCCGATATGGTCTGGATATCGGATGATGTATTTACGATCAACCATGAATGGATTCGGAAATATGCTTCCGAGATGCGTCGGCGAGGGCTTCATATTCCATTTGAGTGCATCTCGCGTGCAGACCGACTCAACGATGAGATCTATGATTTGCTCGCGGAATTGGGCTGTTTTCGCGTGTGGATCGGATCGGAAAGTGGATCGCAACGTTTGCTCGATTCGATGGAACGCGGTGTCAAGCTCGAGCAGGTTCAACGTGCAATCGAGATGAGCAGACAGCGAAATATCCAAAGTGGGATGTTCTTGATGTGGGGTTATGAAGGAGAGGAAATCGAGGATATAGAGGCCACTATCCGCCACGTAAGCACATCGAAACCGGATATTTTTTTCACTACTGTCTCTTATCCGATTAAAGGGACCCCTTACTATCAACAGACCCAAGACAAGCTAGTGCAACTCAAGCCCTGGTCTCAGAGCTCGGACCGCGATATCAAAATTGCGGGGAGGCACTCGCGGGCCTACTACGCTCACGCAGATAAACTTCTTCGTGACGAGGTTCAACGTTCCCGCCTCATCGAGTCAGGAGCACTAAATCCAGCTCTGTTGGATCAGCTCAATGCAAACATCCGCGCCTCCCGCAGCAACCTGATCAAAACCGAAGCCGAGGTAGAAGCATAGCTATGAATACAACAACTCTTCCGCTTCGATCTCATGTTGTTTCGAATGCAGGTGCCGTTTTTGATCAGATGGCCACGGAATACGATCAGATATTTACTGACTCTCTTATCGGTCGCGCTCAACGCGATGCAGTGTGGAATGTACTTACAAGGACATTCCAACGCGACGACAATATTCTTGAACTCAACTGTGGGACAGGCGAAGACGCAATCTTCCTTAGTAATAAAGGCGTTTCTTTGTTCGCATGCGACGCTTCGGAACAAATGATTGCGATCGCTGAACAACGCCTTCGCGACCAATCATCATCGTTACCGGTCGTCTTCTGCCATTTGCCGACTGAGCGAATCAAAGAGCTAAATCCGGAATCGATGTTTGATGGTGCCTTCTCAAATTTCTCTGGGTTGAATTGCATTGAGGACCTTGGTGCAGTCGCAGTAGCTCTCACCGACCTCGTGAAGGAAGGAGGGCATCTTCTCTTCTGTTTCTCGAGCCGTTTCTGTTTGATAGAGGTCATCTACTACCTCTGTCGGGGTCGATGGCAAAAAGCTCTGCGGCGCTGGAACGGTTATACGGTGGCAACATTTGGTGACCTAAAACTACCCGTCTACTATCCCAGTCTTCAGCAGATTCGTAGATACTTCGCGCCGCATTTCACCCTTTGTTCATGTATCGGAGTCGGAGTGGCAGTCCCACCCTCATATTGTGAAAAGTGGGCTCGCCGACACCGTGGCTTGTTTCGTGTGCTTTGTCATCTGGAAAAAATCATTGCTCCACTTCCTGGTTTTCGTCTGACAGGCGACCACATCCTTCTTTGCTTCAAGAAGGTATCCAAATGACAGCCCTGCAACTGATGGTGCCAATTATCCACGCAGCGCAGGGGGAAAAATGATCATCCTCTACCATCCTCGCGCGACTAGGCCTCGGAACCGTCGACTGCCACTCGCTGTGTTGTCGCTCGCTGCCGTCCTCGAAGGAAAGGAGGAATATGACATCGTCGATGGAAACCTCGATGGCGATCCCGCCGCCACTATCCTCCAACTGATCGATCGGCACGAAGTCGAATTACTTGGTGTCTCAGCGATGCCCGGCCCGCAGATGGTTGCAGCGATGGAGACCTCCCGCGAGATTCGTCGCCTTCGCCCGCATGTTCCGATCTGTTGGGGAGGTTATTTCCCATCAATCTATCCAGACGCCGCTCTCAACGCTCGTTATGTTGATTATGTCGTTCGTGGACAGGGAGAAGACACTTTACTGGAACTCATCGATGCACTTCGAGGGAATCGAAGTCTCGATACAATAAAAGGTCTTTCCTATAAAGACTTATTTGGCTTGCACAAAGCCAATGAGGAAAGGCCTATGAAAGGTCCCGATGAGTTCCCATGGTCGCCGTTTCATCGACTGCCGGTAGAAAAGTATCTGCGTCCTTCCTTCTTTGGTAAGCGGACTGCGGTTCATCATGCAAGTATCGGCTGTCCCTTCAATTGTAGTTTTTGCGGCGTTCACGCAGCATATGGCAACAAAGAGAAGATGGAATCACCAGAACGCACAGTTGCTATTCTGACGCATCTCATCAAAAACTACGGTATAGATTCAGTTCAGTTCTACGACATGAACTTCTTTCTTCGTGAAGATCATACTCGTGACCTCTGCGACAGAATGGTATCTCTTCAACTCCGCTGGTGGTGCGAGGCCCGCGTTGACATCATGTCTCGATATAGTGACGACACCTTCGAGGCGATCAAACGAGCCGGATGCACAATGATCTTCTTTGGTGCCGAATCCGGATCCGACTGGGTTCTGAAAGAGATGCAAAAGGGCATCACAACACAACAAACACTTGAGATAGCCCGGCGCACCCGACAATTCGATATCATTCCCGAATTCTCTTTTGTAATTGGCAATCCTACTAATCCAGATCGCGATACAAAAGAAACACTCCGATTCATCCGTCAGATAAAGCGAATCAATCCTGATGCGGAGATCATCATTCAGCACTATACTCCCACTCCCCAACCTCACGCTGCGGGTGGAGAAATGTATGGCAAGGTAGATTCTCAGATTGCGTTTCCTGACTCGCCCGCAGGTTGGGCCGCCAAAGAATGGCTGAACTTTACCTTGCGCATTGATACGAAAGCGCCATGGTTAAAGCGTAAGACCAAGAAACTCATCGACAACTTCGAGATCGTCGTCGGCTCCCGCTGGCCGACCGTGCAGGATATAAACGCTCCTCAATGGAGCCGACTGCTTCTGAAAATACTAAGCGCCTGGCGTTACACATTGCATATATATAGTTTTCCTTTTGAGCTGCAAATGGCAAACCAGTTCATTGCTTTACGCAAGCCCAAGCGAGAGAGTCTATGAGCCAGCAAGCCAACGCGGCTGTACATTTACACGAAGCAGGTAGCTCCGCTTTCGATCTGTGGGCAGAAGTATATGATTCACAGGAAAATCCACTGTTGTCGCTTGAAGCACGTGAGGTTGCATCATTACTTCCGCAGCTAGAAGGGTATGATGTCCTCGATGTCGGCTGCGGAACTGGCCGTTGGCTCAGCATTCTTGAAAGATGCGGTCCCGTCTCTCTCACTGGAATAGACAGCTCTTCCGCTATGCTTAGGCAAGCTCGGAAAAGGGTCAACAATGCCACTCTCTTTTACCAAGATCTTTCTTCAAAGCTTTCAATAGAGAGTTCGTCAAAAGACTTTATCTTGTCTTCATTTGTTGTTAGCTATTTGAGCGATCTGCAAATGTTTGCTCTGGAATGTGCCCGAATTATTAGGCCGGGCGGTCTTCTTTTCATCTCGGACATGCATCCCACAACATCGACCGAACGTAACTGGAAACGTAATTTTAGTGTTGGTGACGACGAGATTGAGATACCAGTTCAACCTAGAGCTCTAGAGGAAATTATCTCCGTCTTTCAGGGGCACGGATTTGATGTCCAAGCCGTAGTAGAACCGGCATTTGATCTGCCGGAAAAAGTTCTCTTCGAATTAGCAGATAAGCTTGCTGATTACGAGAATCTAGCTGGAGTTCCTGCAATTTACATCTTAAAGTTGAAGAAACGAATATCGAGCTATCCTCGTTGTTCTCATTTTCAAAAGACTGATACATTACAGTTGACCCACGCACCCATAGCTCGTGGTCCCGATACCTGGAGGGAAGGTGCTCTTAGAATTGAAGGGCGACACATTGCATCCATCGGAGAGGACAATAGTTCTTCTGGATCAACGCTCGATCTTTCCGGCTCTGTAATTCTCCCTGGTCTGATCAATGCTCACGATCATCTCGAGTTTGGACTCTTTCCGAATCTCGGGCGCAACGCCAGAGATTGCCCATATCAGAATTCTGCAGAATGGGCTCGCGAGATTCACCGCATTCATGCAACCGTCATCGAACAACACAAACGTATTCCAAAGGCCCTCCATGTATGGTGGGGAGCGATACGAAATCTGTTATGTGGCGTAACAACGGTTTGCCATCACAATCCCCTGCATCCCGAGTTCGAGTTATCAGAATTTCCAATAAAGATAGTCTCTCAGTTTGGATGGGCTCACTCGCTCGCATTCGAACCTGAGGTGCAGAATAGATTTCGCAATACACCTCATGAACTTCCATTTATCATCCACGCGTCCGAAGGTATTGATGCCGCAAGTTTCGAGGAGATCTTGGAGCTTGACCGCATGCATCTGCTGGACGAACGTACTGTTGTGGTTCACGGGCTTGCGCTGACACCAAAGACAATCTCACTTATCAATCAACGCGGTGTTTCGCTCGTTGCCTGTCCAACATCAAACCTCTTTTTATTCTCTCAGACCCTCTCCCATGATCAGTTCCTCTCATTTCAGAGGATTGCGCTTGGCAGCGATTCTCCCATCACCGCGATGGGAGATCTGCTCGATGAAATTCGCTATGTGCGTAAGGAAATCGGACTCGACGAACACAAAATCTATAAAATGGTCACTTCAAACGCAGCAGATATGCTTCATCTGGAATATGGAGCAGGGCAAATAATAGAATCCGGCGTAGCCGACATTATTGCTGTTAATGGCCGAAACAAAAGCCCTGCCGCGACTCTGTCAGAATTGGCTTTCAACGACATAGAGCTGGTTATACGGTCAGGTAAAGTCGAGCTGGCCTCGCCTGCTATATACAATCGGCTATCGCAAGATTGTCGAAAAGACATGCAGCTTCTTGAGGTGGCAGGCACTAGCCGATGGCTCCGCGTCAAAGTACAGGCGCTCGTCGCGGAGGCAGAAAATATCTTAGGTCACGGGAGTTTGCTTGTTAGCGGAAGGCAGGTGCGCTATCTCGGTCCTATATAACATCCAATCTGCTCCCCCCGCTTATCGGGATCATTCGCGCATCTCGAATCTCCCTATCCTGTTGCTCGGTATACACGACCGCTGCAACTGTAGGTGCGTGATGTGCGATATCTGGAAACGTAAAGATGGACTTGCGCTACACGCTTCAGATCTCGATCGGCATCGCCAATCTATCCGGACACTTGGCGTAAAGCAGGTGGTTCTCACTGGCGGTGAACCCCTCATTAACTCTGAACTGGATACGATCTGTCAATTTTTCCGCGAACTAAGTATTCGAATTACTCTTCTCACAACTGGACGCCTCCTCCTTCAAAAGGCTCAGACCGTTGCAACGTGGATCGATGACATCATCATCTCGATCGACGGCCCAGCAGATATACACGATCAAATTCGCCGTGTCCCTGGGCTCTTCGCGTCTATCCAAAAAGGCATCGACGCAGTTCGCAGTCATCGGCCCGAAATGCAAATTTGTTGCCGAACCACCGTTCAGAAGTTGAATTGCGCTCATCTACGAGCCACGGTTAGGGCTGCAAAATATCTTCAACTCAATAGCATCTCTTTTCTTCCTGCCGATCTCTCTTCAGAAGCTTTTAATCGAGAGGGAGGCTGGACCAAAGACCGTCAAAGCGAAATTGCACTTACCGAGTATGAGCTATGCACACTCGAAGACGAGATTGAAAATCTGATAACGACCTACCAGGAGGAGATAAATGCGGGTTTCATCGTGGAGAATAGTGCGAAGTTGCGAAGGATTGCTGATCGTTTTAGAGAATACCTTTACAACCTTCCACCAAAATCGCCGCAGTGCAACGCTCCCTGGGTCTCTGCCGTTATTGACGTAGATGGCAGTATTCGACCGTGCTTCTTTCATGCCGCCGTCAGCAATACGAGCCATCTCACTTTGCACGAAGCTATTAATAGTGAAGCCGCGCTCAACTTCCGGAGCACCCTGGACGTCGCGAGTAACGCCATCTGCCAGCGCTGTGTTTGTTCGTTGAACTATCGTCAGTAGTGTTTTCTCATAGAACGTATCGGCCATCGCATCCGTGTGCGCGGAGCTGAAACCTCTGGAAAATTTAATCCCATCTCGAACCGGGAACAATCCCCAACTCCGTCGATGTCTCTGTATCGGCGAGTGGATGCTGCTCGTGTCATTAGTTACCTATCTTGGCGTGCGCACTCTACCTCGCGCATGGCGCACCCTGAATACCGATTTCCCAGACTATTATCTGACAGCGCGGCTCGCGCGCGAACATTACGATACATCCCGCGTTTATGAATGGATTTGGCTACAACGTCAGAAAGATCACTTCGGCATAGATCAAAGAATTGTGGCTATGGTGCCAACTACACCCTTCTCCGCGCTTGTTGTCTGGCCACTGACCTAGAAACCTGCCCTCTCGGCCAAGCACTATTGGCTAGTCATCAATATTGGTTTACTCATTGTAACCATCGTCATTCTTAGAGCCTTAACACATCTTCCGTGGCGACGAATTGCTCTGGTGGCGGCATTGAGTGCGCCACTACAAGTTAATTTCCTATTGGGGCAATATTACATACTCTTATTATTTTTATTGACTCTCGCGTGCTGGTTGTACATTCGTCAGCAGGAATTTCTCGCCGGAGTCCTTATAGGACTAGCATCGGGTCTAAAAATCTTCCCAATATTATTTCTGGCCTATTTCATTCGAAAGAAAGATCTGAAGGCCATCGTAGGCACAATCATAGGAGGGGCTAGTACTGTCCTTGTATCTCTCTTTGTATTTGGTTGGCAATTGAATCGCACTTATCTAACTCAGGTATTGCCTGCGGCGCTCCATGGCGAAGGACTCGATCCATATAATCTCAGCGCCGCATCTCTTTCTTCGCTCCTACATCGATTGTTCCTTTACGAGCCACAATTGAATCCGCACCCTGCGATAAACATTCCATGGCTATTCGCATTTTTTCATCCTTTAATACAGATGGCGGTGATAGCCCCCGCTTTGCTCCTCGTTAGGCCAAAAGAGCATTGTCCTACGAGGGAGCGCCTCGAATGGGCTGCGGTTCTCCTCGCCATACTCGCCATTTCAACATCGCCAGCTTCCTATCTTTTCGTATTACTCATCTTGCCTGTCTGCTTGATATGGGACGTACTTGAGCGGCAGGAAAGCCAGGTTTCGGTTGCGGTTCTTTTATTTCTGTATTTCGCGGCAGGCATTGTAGGAGGCTCGAACGACGGCGGAGCGGGCTGGAGCGCACTGATAAAAGTGCCACGACTGTATGTGCTAATTCTGCTTTGCTTATTTAGCTATCGGCCTTTGAGAAAGCAAGGACCACGGGGAAGTATAAAGCTCAGTCTTTCTTGGATAGCTGCGCTCGGTATAGCAATGACATTGAACATTGCATTTAATGTGCGCCACCAGCGAGGACTTCTCAGCGACTCTCAATGGAGAATTTATACGCCAAAGGATGTATATAAGGCAGCCCAGCCAGTTGTTGCAGGCGACACCATCCTTTTTATTGCCTTAATGCATGATGGATATCATTCCGCTGCGGACCGTCTCGATGCTATCCACTTCAGCAGTCCCGGCCCTGATGACTATCTAACGGTAGCATCTGCTGGCAAAGAGAATGTGGTAGAACGAGCTGGCAGCATGTCTACTGTTATGCCTATCAATATGGATAAGGACGGCATTCAAGAAGCTGAGTCACCTGCAGTGTCCGCAGATGGTCAATGGCTTGCGTTTCTCCGCGAAGACCATGGCCGGGCCCGAATCTGGTTGCATGCTTTAAATCAGCCAAAGAACATCGACGCGCCATTGACTCCCACCAATCTGAATGTTTTCGAGATGGCTTTTCTTCCCACGGGAACGCTCGTCTTCTCGGCCGTATCAGATGGACCGCCGCAATTATTCATTACGGACCACTCTGGAAACATTCGATCTCTCGGCATCAATGAGTCCAGATTTCCTTCCGGTTCGCCAGATGGTCACTGGCTGGCTTACAGTCAATTATCCAGCGGCAACTGGAACCTCTGGCTTCACAGTCTGGACACTGGCAAAGAGCGCAGGTTAACTCATGCGGCCTGCAACGATATAGAGCCCACGTGGACAGCGGATTCGCGGACGTTAATCTACGCAAGCGACTGTGGGCGAGCGCTCTGGCTCACGGCTCTTTACAAGCGCCGCATCTTCCCGTGACTGAACCAGAATTTGCAATACCTTCCCTATCCGCGTCGTTTCGACAAAAGCCTTGAGATGCTGAATCTAAACGCGCTCCTTAGTGGGCAACCTCTTTTTGTGACGAATGACGCCTTACAAATAAGACAAGCTCAAATAAACCCTTGACATGTCTAATTCATTCTTTCTATATTTCTTCCGACTTCGAACGGGAGTCCAATTAGGTCGATTGAGACAAACGTTTGTCTTGATCGGGAAGCAAACTAAGTTCAAATGCCGAACTTGCTGTTAATCACTTGTCTGGTTGTTGAACACTTTTTTGGAGAATTAAAACAAACGTTTGTCTTCAATTCCAGCTTCGTCCCACGATCTTAACGCCCGCAATAGAGGCTATGCCATTTGCAGTTATTTAGGAGGCGATATGAGCTTCAACAACAGATTGAGAGTGAGTTGGCTGACAATAGCGTTAACCGTTGTAGTCGGAATGAGTCTTACAAAACTTGGGTCCGCTCAGAGCATGAATGCCGGCGATATCCGTGGTGTTGTCACGGATGTTAGCGGGGCCATACTCCCTGACGTCACCGTAACAGTCGTCAATAAAAATACCGGCGTCACCAAGATCTTAACCACGAACCAGGATGGCTTATTCGACACAGCTTCCATCGTCACTGGAATCTACGAGATCACATTTTCAAAGCCAGGTTTTCAGACGCTAATTCGGTCAGCCATTACTGTCAATGTCGAAAATATAACGGTCAATGCTCAGTTGACGGTGGGTGCCGTGACCGAGCAGGTCATTGTAAATACCGACATCCCTCTCCTTTCAACGGAGAATGCTGAACAATCCACCACGCTTGATGCCAGGCAACTGTCGCAGCTTCCTCAGGTTGGAGCGGACTGGCAGAATTTCATTATTCTGCTGCCTGGATCCGCTGGTGCTCCAATGGGCAATCAGGGAGCAAATAATCCCGGCCAGACAGCTGCAGTGAATGGAAACCTGCCGTTCAGTACGGTCTTGGCGGATGGTGCTTCCGTCACGCTGCCGTCGAGCGCCAATGCTGACGTACTGGTACTGGATACCATTCAGGAAGTCAAAGTCGGTGCGTCTGCCTTCTCCGCACAGTATGGAATTGGCGGCATCATGATGAACCAGATCAGCAAAGGCGGTACCGACAGATTCCACGGCGATGCTTACGAGTTTTTCCAAAATGATGCTCTCAACGCGGCAAACTATGCCTTCGCACAGCAAACGAGGGCCCAGGCAATCTCTCGTCTTCGTTACAACAATTTTGGGTTTTCCATAGGAGGGCCCATTCTGAAGAGAAAGCTTTTCTTCTTCTTCAACTATGACAAGATCATAAATCCCGGGGCGTCTACACCCACAACGACCACAGTTCCTACTGCGGCGATGCTCACTGGAGACTTTACTGGCCAGCCCACGATTTATGACCCCGCTACTACAACGCTCGTCAATGGTGTCGTGCATCGAACTTCTTTCGCAGATGAATACGGTAACGGCAACAAGATTCCTTCCTTCAGGTTCGATCCTCTGGCTGCCAACCTTCAGCCGTTCTACCCAGCTCCCAACACGCCTGGAACAGTAGCGAGCAACGGCATCACTCAAAACAACTTTATCTATAACGTTCCGAATGCACAGCCGTTCACAAAATTCTTTGGTCGTGCCGATTACGACATCAGAGGAAATAATCGGCTCACTGCAACTGTTCAACAGAGCGATAATCCTGGATACAGTAACGGACAGGGTTTCTGCCCCATTAACTGTCAGTCACAGGATGTCAGCCGGTACAACGCGCAAATCACCGATGTATGGACGATTAGCCCAAATGTTATCAATGAGCTTCGGCTTGGTTACACGAATCAGTTGAACTTTTTTGTTCCAGCGTCGCTTAACAAAGGCTTCCCGGCGAAGCTCGGCTGGCAGTATGCCAAAGCGGACATCTTTCCAACTATCAACATCAATGGTTACTATCAGCTCACGTCGAATATCAACGCTGTTTACAAAGAACACGCTTACGATCCTTCAGATGTAGTTACTTTGATCCGCGGAAAGCATATTCTCCATTTTGGAGGAGAGTTCCTGTTCTACCGCGATAACTCCACTGCTTGGGGAAACGTCACTGGCGGCACCATGGGCTTTCAGGGCCAATATACTGCGTCAACCCAGGGCGATAGTTCTACCGGCCTTGCCTATGCCGACTTCCTCTTAGGGCAAATGCAGAACTGGAATGCGCAGGTTACTCCAGAGTATGGTGCCCGCATGCGAGTTCCGCAGTTGTTCGCGCAGGACGACTACAAAGTGACGCCTAACCTGACAGTCAACCTCGGCCTGCGCTATCAGATTCAGTCCGGTTGGGGTGAAGTCAAGGGCAATATGGCCACTTTCGATCCCACCGTGCAGAATCCCGTGTCGGGCAATCTGGGTGCCATGTGGTTTGGCACTACCAAAGCGAATGGACGCTCTAGGCTTCAATCGCCCGTGTACACCACCTTCCTGCCCCGCGTTGGCTTCGCATGGCTCATGCGTCCAAACGCCACATTACGAGGTGGATTTGGTCTCTATGCCTACAACTGGAGTTTGGATACCTATGGTGGATCCTCTGCTGGACCAGCTATGGGCGGAGCTTTCGGCTCAAGAGGTAGCGTTACAGATACGACTAATGGTGTGACACCAGTCGGAATCCTGGGTGGTAACGGAGCGAATCTGCCATTCATCGCTGCCAGTACCGATCCAGCAGCCTTCAACGGTACCGACCAAAACTATGTTCAGAACCACGCACCGGTGGGCGGCAGTTATCAGTGGAATATTGCAATGCAGGAACAGATCAATCCCAATCTGGTCACTGAACTGGCTTATGTGGCCAGCCATGGCCACGATCTTCCTTTCCCGGTCGATATCAACCAGGTTCCGGAAGATAAGCTCTCTCCTACCGATATATCATCCCGGGCATATCCGCAGTTTGGGCATCTCTTTGGTAGCACAAACAACGCCATCTCAAACTACAACTCGTTACAGGCCAGCGTCCAACAACGTCTGTCCCATGGATTGAGTTATAACTTCAGTTACGTCTGGTCGCATTTCCTAAGCGATATAGACTCGTCAGGCTGGGGCAGTCATGCTGGAGCGCAAAACTACCAGCGTTCCTTCAATCCCTCTGCAAACTACGGAAATTCAAACTTTGATGTAAGAAACGCCTTCAAGGGGAGCGCGCTTTATGAGCTTCCGTTCGGAAAGGGCAGAACCTTTGTAAACAACAATACTCTTCTCGACATACTTATCGGGGGCTGGCAGTCGAGTGGTACGGTCGTCATCCAGAGCGGTCAACCGTTTACCGTCTCAATGCAAACCGACAACTCGTTCGCGCAGTCTGAAAACTCGCAGTGGTATCCCAATGTAATTGGGAACCCGAAACTCTCTACCAAGGGTCCATACCACGGAACAAACCAGTGGTTCAACGAGGCTGCGTTCGCACAACCTACTCCTGGAACCTTTGGCAATGCAGGACGAAACCTCCTGAATGGCCCAGGTCTCTCTCAGGTAAACTTCTCCCTCGGCAAGACCTTTAACATCTGGGAATCGGTGAAGTTCCAGCTTCGTGCAGATGCGGACAACGTCTTCAACCATCCAAGCTTCAGTTTGCCAACTACATCTGGGCAACAAGGCTCTGCTCAGCTTGTTGTAAATCCAGACGGTACGATTGCAACTGGAACTTCAACCATCAGAGCGGTCACAGTTGACGGTCGCACGATGCAGCTTAGCGGACGTATCTCCTTCTAACCAATCACCCCGATGGGATGGCGATATCTTCGCCATCCCATCCTTATTTAAGATACGATCCAACCAGGATCGGACGGTCTGTGCAATGCGGTTGTTTTCTCTTCTTTTACTAGGTTTGTGTGGGCTTGCTGCAAACGCAGCGCAATCAGGAGACGGCTCTGCGGCCCCGCAGGTGCAGCAGCACGAACAGCGAGCCCACCAGCTTCTCAATGAAAAAAAACTCGACCTCGCAATGAAGGAATTTGCCGCAGTGTTAGTGGCGGATCCACACAATCTGGATGCACAGGGCAACCTCGGTGTCCTGCTCTACTTTCAAAAGAACTACGCAGAAGCTGAGCCGCACCTGCGCGATGCTGTCGAGCAAAAACCGGACCTGATAAAGATTCGGGCACTTCTAGGCATGTGCGAACGTCGCCTGGGCAAGACAGATGCAGCCCGAGCCGATCTACAGGCAGTTGTCGATCAGTTACAGGAACCCGACATACGTTTGGAAGCAGGCCTCGAGCTCATTGAAATCTACACCGCATCTCAAGATCTCGAAAAAGCCGCGGCGGTCGTCGCGATCTTGCGACAGGGAGCGCCCACCGATCCCCGGATTCTCTACACAGCCTACCGTATCTACTCCGACCTCGCAGGCGAAACAATGCTGGATCTTTCGATTGCAGCACCCACATCAGGACAGATGTATCAGGTAATGGCACACGAGCTCGTACGCCAGCGAGAACTCAACGGCGCAATAACAAACTTCCGAAAGGCATTGGCAACGGACCCCAATCTTCCAGGAATTCACTTCGAATTGGCAGAGGCGCTCCACTCTTCGGCAGATCTAAAACAGCGAGCCGAGGCCGAACAGGAATATAAGCTCGCCATCGCTTCTAACAACCTCGATGAAAAAGCAGTCTCCAGGCTCGGCGACCTCTATGCCGATAAAGGCGACCTAGACGAAGCAGCGACGTATTACAAGCAAGCATTGAAACTGCAACCTAACGATCCTGACGCCGCACTCGGTCTCTCGCGCGTTTATACAGAAAAGAACGACCCTTCCTCAGCCCTCCCTTTGTTAGAGCAGGTAACAGCAGCCGATCCCACCAACGTTCTGGCGCACTATCGCTTAAGCGCGGTCTATCGAAAGCTGAACCGTCCCGAAGATGCCAAACGCGAACTCGAAGCCTACCAGAAATACAAAGACATAAAGGAAAAGCTCAGGCAGATTTATAAAGAGCTGCGTCTCGAGACTCCGCAGAACGAAGAGGATAAATAGGAATGAAGGCAGCGGTAGGCGGTCGCTGTTCGCCACATCGATACATCATGTTCCTGCCATCTTGCATCGCATCCTGCATCATTGCGGGCATTCTGTTTGCCACGACAAGCACTCCATTGGCCCAGACGAAGCCCGTCGCCACCGCATCCCCGCCTCCGCTTGCTCTCATCGATATCACGACCTCCACCGGAATACATTTCGAGCATCTCGCAAGCCCCGATCAAAAGTACATCGTCGAGTCTATGAGCGGAGGCGTCGCCCTCTTCGACTACGACGGCGACGGATGGCTCGACATCTACTTCACCAATTCACCAAGTGTGTCGATGGCTTTGGCGGGCAAAAAGGCCAAAAGCGCGCTCTATCACAACAATCACGACGGCACCTTCACCGACGTTACCGATAAGTCCGGTGTTGGTTATCCCTGTTGGGCCATGGGAGCTGCCGTGGGAGACTATAACAACGACGGTCGCCCCGACCTCGTCGTTAGTTGTTTCGGAGGTGTAGTGCTCTATCGCAACAATGGCGATGGCACCTTCACCGATGTCACCAAAGCCACGGGCCTCGACAAGGACACCGGCTGGGCGACCGGCGTGACGTTTGGAGACTACGACGGCGATGGCAACTCCGACCTTTTCGTTCCCCACTACGTCGACTTCGACACGCACGATCTTCCGTTGTTCGGCTCGCGCAAAACCTGTCAGTATCACGACGTCCCCGTGCAATGCGGTCCGCGCGGCCTCAAAGGCTATCCCGACATGCTCTACCACAACAATGGCGACGGCACGTTTACCGAAGTAGCAAAGCAAGCCGGAGTCGCCGACGAAAAACGTTATTTCGGCTTGGGCGCAGTATGGTCCGACTTTGACAACGACGGCAAGCTCGATCTTTTCGTCGCCAACGACGGCGAACCCAACTACCTCTATCACAACGAGGGAAACGGTCGATTCAAGGACGTAGCTCTTGACGCTGGTGTAGCCGTCAGCGAGGACGGCGTCGAACAGGCAAACATGGGAGTGGCCCTCGGAGACTACCTCAACAACGGCCGCATGAGCATCGCCATCACGCACTTCAGCGACGAATACGCAACGATCTACCGCAATGACGGAGCAATGAGCTTCTCCGACGTCTCACATTCCACAGGCATAGCGCGCTCCTCAATTCCTTTCGTCGGTTGGGGCAATGCCTTCGTCGATCTCGATAATTCAGGCTGGCTCGATCTGATTCTGGTCAACGGCCACGTCTACCCTCAGGTCGATAACGCGAAACTTGGCACTGCATATCGAGAGCCCAAGCTTGTGTTTCAAAACCAGCGAGACGGCACCTTCAGAGATATAAGTGTCCAGGCGGGCTCAGCGGTCGCGGTCCCGCAAGTAAGCCGTGGACTCGCCGTAGGAGATCTTTTCAATCGCGGCAGGCTCGACATTGTTGTAGAAAACCTGACTGGCGCTCCCATGATTCTCGAAGCACAAAGCAATCCAGCGCATCATTGGGTGAGCTTTGACCTCGAGGGCAATCAGACAAACCGGCTCGCCCTCAACGCACGCGTCCGCGTGACAACCGGAAAGCTGCAACAGCTAGGCGAGGTGCGAAGCGGTGGCAGCTATCTTTCACAAAGCGATCTGCGCCTTCACTTCGGACTCGGCGACGCATCGCGCATCGACAAAGTAGAGGTCATCTGGCCAAATGGAAGCACTCAAACCTTCGAGAACGTCGCCGCCGACCACTTCTATCACCTGACACAAGGTGGCGCTCTGACGCCTGGCAGGGAATCACAACACGCGGCACACTAACTATTAAGGTTTTGTCCCGCCCCTCATGCGCCTCTTTGGCAACGGCTCAGAAGCTGGAGCAGTCGACTCGCGAACAATCAACTCCGGTTCAACATGAACAAGATCAGGAGTACTTTTGCCCGCAAGTTTTTTCAGCAGCATCTCTGCGGCTGTACTCCCCATCCTCTGCAATGGCTGCCGAACCGTCGTTAGGCTAGGAACCTGATATGCCGCAGACTGAATATCGTCGAATCCAAGAACCGAAACATCAGTAGGTACGCGCAAACCACCCTCGTGCAGAGCACGAATACTGCCCATCGCCGAAACGTCGTTGAAGCAAAGTACAGCAGTAAAATGGCGACCGCTCTGGATCAGCCTGCGAATCCCGGGATAGCTGATCTCGGGCGAATGCGAGTCTTTTTCCAGATGCACCGTCAGCTCTTCACTTATCTCCAGTCCAAGTTCCCGAGCAGTCTCTACCGTCGAAGCCCAGCGTATATCGGAGTCGGAACTGAACGGCTGACCCTGCATAAACGCGATCTTGCGATGACCGAGTTCATACAGATGTTGGAGAGCAACCTTAGCGGCCAATTGATGATCGAGCACTACATTGGTTACTCCCGGCAGCTCCGTATGACCAGCAACAAGTACCGTCGGTAGTGGCAGAGGCCCATCCAGATGTGTATCGATCGCCAATATACCGTCCACCCCCCGAGACCGCAGAAGGTCGGGATACGCTGAGATTAGCTCTTGTTTATGCCTATGATGGACCGTGAAATAAAAATAGCCTTCGCGTATTAAAAGGTCGCCCACGCCGCTCAGCACTTGAGAGTGATATCCCTCACCAAGCTCCGGCAGCAGCACACCAATCGTCTGCATTCGCTTTCCTTGCAGCGTGCGTGCAATCATGCTGGGTCGGTAATTGAACTTCGCGGCTGCGGCCTTGACGCGTTCACGCGTCGCACTAGGAATCGACCGGCCAGGCGAGTCGTTCAGGACGTAGGAGATCGTTGACGGACTTAAATTCAGGTACGCCGCCAACATCTTGAGGCTGGTGGGACGCGTTTCGTGCGGATGAGTCGCAGCCGATTTTTTCATGGATGACGTCAGTGAATACTAAGCCGATCGGAAACAATTCTTAATAAAGAATAACAATACGCCAAGGACTTTAGCGCAGAACCTGGATGTCGGAACAATGTTCGCCAATCGACTATATAGACAAGAAACAAACGTTTGTCTAAACTTATTCCCGCAATCGAACTCGCGAATACTACCCATCGGAACGCAGTTGGTAAAGCTTTTCTGATAACTTTTCCGGGAATACCTATATGGAGATCTTGATGTCATTTCGTTCCACCAGGCGCGTCTTGGTTCGTCATTTGTTTGTGGTCAGCCTTGCCATTATTTCGTCTGGCCTCGTCGCTCCGGCACTGTCCGCACAGGACGCCACTGAGACGCGGTTCGTGAACGACCTGCTTCAAAAGATGACCCTCGACGAAAAGCTGGGCCAAATGAGCCAGATCCCGCTCAACCAGAAGGAGAGCGTCACTCCCGAAGAGCGAATTCTTAAGGGACAGGTAGGCTCATTCCTCTTCATCACTGATCCCAAGGAAATCAACCGTCTCCAGCATCTTGCTGTCGAAAAGGGAAGACTCCATATCCCCCTTATCTTCGGCTACGACGTCATTCATGGCTTCCGCACCATCTATCCCGTACCCCTCGCGCTCGCCGCCTCGTGGGATCCCGCACAGGCCGAAGAAGCCCAGCGAATGGCCGCTAAAGAAGCCAGCGCCGTCGGAATCAACTGGACCTTCGCCCCCATGGTCGACATAGCGCGCGACCCCCGCTGGGGACGCATCATGGAAGGCGCCGGCGAAGACCCTTATCTCGGTTCTCAGATGGCTGCCGCACAGGTTCGAGGCTTTCAAGGCGACAAACTCGGTTCCCCCGAGCATATCCTCGCCTGCGTAAAGCACTTTGCTGGATACGGCGCAGCCGTCGGCGGACGCGACTACGACTCCTCCAGCATCTCCGACGAAGAGCTCTGGAACATATACCTCCCTCCATTCGAAGCGGCCATCCGCGCAGGCTCTGGTTCGCTCATGTCTGCTTATATGGACCTCAACGGCGTACCAGCCACAGGCAATCGCTTCCTCCTTCACGACGTGTTGCGTGAAAAGTGGAACTTTGACGGCTTCGTCGTCAGCGATTGGGAATCCGTAAAAAGCCTCACCACACATGGCTTTGCCGACGGCCCGAAAGATGCGGCTGTTCGTGCAGTCAACGCTGGCGTCGACATGGAGATGACCAGCCATGTCTTTCGCGACAACCTGGCCGAAGCAGTAAAGCAGGGTCTGGTCCAGCAATCCACAATCGACGAGGCCGTCCGCCGCATCCTCACCGCCAAGTATCGCCTCGGCCTCTTCACCAATCCCTACGTCGTCCCTTCTCGCGCCGAGACGGATCTCGTAACATCCGAGCAGCGCCAGGCAGCACGAAAAGCCGCTGAGCGCACCGCTGTCCTCCTTCGCAACGAAGGCAACGTACTCCCGCTAAACAAATCCCTCAAGTCCATCGCGGTCATCGGCCCGCTCGCTGACTCAAAGCCCGACATCACCGGCTCCTGGAGCATCGCCACCCACCCGGCAGATGCTGTCACCGTGCTCGAAGGAATCCGCAATCGCTTCCCATCAGGCACGACGATCAACTGGACCAAGGGCGTAGAGATCGAGCGCGTCCAACCTTCTATTTTCGATTCGCAATACCCAAGCCCCAAGCCCGTCCTCAAAACCGACGCTGAACGTGATGCCGAGTTCGCCCACGCCATCGATCTCATCAAGCAATCCGAAGTAGCCGTCCTCGTTCTGGGCGAAGCCCAAACCATGAGCGGCGAGCGAGCCTCACGCTCCACCCTCACACTTCCTGGCCGCCAACAGCAGTTGCTCGAAGCAGCAGTTGCCACCGGAAAACCCATCGTCCTCGTTCTGCTCAACGGTCGTCCTCTCGATATCACCTGGGCCTCCGAACACGTCCCCGCCATCCTCGACGTCTGGTATCCCGGCACCGAAGGCGGCAACGCCGCCGCAGACCTCCTCTTCGGCGACGCGAACCCCGGCGGCAAGCTCCCCGTAAGCTGGCCTCGCAGCGTCGGCCAGGTGCCCATCTTCTACGCGCGTACTCTCACCCAGATCCCCAATGCCCTCGACACCCGCTATTGGGACGGCTCCAGTGCGCCGCTCTATCCCTTCGGCTACGGCCTCAGCTATACCACCTTCAGCATGGACGGCCTCAAAACAGAAGCCCCCACCGTAAAGTCTGGCTCTAAACTCGCAGTCTCCATCGATCTGCAAAACACCGGCTCCGTCGCAGGCGATCAGGTCGTTCAGCTCTACACACATCAACGGTCCGGCAGTGCATCCCGCCCAGAGCGTGAACTCAAAGCCTTCCGTCGAGTCACCCTCAAGCCCGGCGAGAAACAAACTGTCACTCTCGAACTCGACACCCACGACCTTGGCTTCTGGAGCCCTCAAACACACCAATGGTCCATCGAGCCGGGCCCCTTCGATCTATGGGGTGGCGCTGACTCTTCAGCCAAACAACACGCAACCTTCACTGTCTTGCCGTAGAGACAAATCATCGACGCATCTGCACACGAGGGATCACTCATGTCGTTTCGCAGTCTATTAGGCCTTGTCGTTCTGTCGTTATCTCTGCTTCCATCCAGCCTCTCCGCCCAGTTTGCTCACACTCGGCAAAAAGAGATCGTAGACAGAAACGGAAAGCCTCTCCTGCTACGCGCAACCAACCTCGGCAACTGGTTCGTGCCCGAAGGCTACATGTGGATGTTTGAAGGTGGGCCGCAATCAGCCCGCGAGATCGAAGGTCTCGTAACCGAACTTCTCGGCCCCGACAAAGCCGCCGACTTCTGGCATCAATACCGCGAAAACTACATCACCCGCAAAGACATCCATCTCCTCAGCCAAGCTGGCTTCAACTCCATACGCATTCCTATCCACTACAAATTCTTCGAAACCGACAACGCCGAAGGCTTCACTCTGCTCGATCGCGTTATTCAGTGGAGCCACGAAGAAGGTCTCTACGTCGTCATCGACATGCACGCGGCTCCCGGCGGACAAACCGGTGCAAACATCGACGACAGCGGCGGATACCCCTGGCTCTACGACAGCCCTCTGGAGCAAGCCCATCTCATAGCAGTCTGGCAACGCATAGCGCGTCACTATAAAGACAATCCCACCGTCCTCGGATACGACCTTCTCAACGAACCGATCCCTCACTTCCCGCGTCTCGCTCCGCTCAATCAGAAACTCGAGCCGCTCTATAAAAAGCTCGCTACATCCATTCGCCAGGTCGACAACCATCACATCTTCTTCCTCGGCGGAGCTCAATGGGACGGCAACTTCACCGTCTTCGGGTCCCCCTTCGACAACAACACCGCCTACACCTTCCACAAGTACTGGTCCAAGACCGACGAGCCTGTCATTCAGCAATACCTCGACTTCCGCGACAAATACAACGTGCCCATCTGGCTCGGTGAATCCGGCGAAAACAACGACGAGTGGATCGCACAGTTTGTAGCCCTCATGGAAAGGCACAACATAGGTTGGGCCTTCTGGCCTTACAAAAAAATGGGCAAGACCTCTGCAGTCGTTACCATCACCCCTCCCGAAGGCTGGGACCAGATCGTAGCCTTCGCCAAACTTCCGCGTGGCACAGGACAGGTTGAGGAACGCCTCAAAGCAAGACCCGATCAAGAAGTCATCAACAAAGCCTTCGCCGGCCTTCTCCAAAACATTCAACTGCAAAACGCAACGGTAAACCCAGGCTACTTGAAAGCACTCGGCCTCAAGCCCGTCTCAGTCCCGCAATAAAAAATCGATGCAGCGCCACGAATAGCATCAGGAGACCAAATGAACTCGAAGATCATGAACTCCGTCGCACTCCTTACACTAACCTTGGTTTCACTGCCTTCGCTCGCGCAAAAAGAAGCCTCCATCTGGCTCACTAACCCCGATAGATCGGCCCTCTTCCAACTGCAATCCCCGCCCACTCCTTTCACGAGCTCCCCAGCAAAAGACCCCATCATCGACGTCGACGACCCAAAGACCTTCCAAACCATGGACGGCTTCGGCTTCGCTGTCACCGGAGGCAGCGCCCAACTCCTCATGCACATGGACGCCGAAAAGCGCGCGGCAATTCTGCACGAGCTTTACGCCGACGACGGCAACAACATCGGCGCCAGCTACATCCGCATCAGCGTCGGCTCCTCCGACATGAACGACCACGTCTACTCATACGACGACCTTCCTAAAGGCGAAACAGATCCCAGCCTGGCAAAGTTCAGCCTCGATCCCGATCGTGCCGAAGTCATCCCCGTCCTAAAAGAAATCCTCGCAATCAATCCGAAAATTAAGATCCTCGCCTCCCCCTGGTCCGCTCCTCTTTGGATGAAGACCACAGGCGAAGCCAGAGGCGGCGTATTGAAGCCAGAGTACTTCGACGCCTACGCCAACTATTTCGTGAAGTACATCCAGGGCATGCAGGCCGCAGGCATTCCCATCGACGCCATCACCATCCAAAACGAACCCCTGAACGAAAAGAACACGCCAAGCATGCTCATGCTCGAGTCCGAGCAGCAAGACCTCATCAAGAACCACCTCGGGCCCGCCTTCAAAAAAGCTGGCATCAAAACCAAAATCGTCCTCTACGATCACAATCTCGACCACCCGCTCTACCCGCTCTCTATCTTGAGAGACCCCGAGGCCGCCAAATACATCGACGGCACCGGCTTCCATCTCTACGGCGGCACAGTCGACGCGATGACTCAGGTCCACAACGAATTCCCCAAGAAAAATCTCTACTTCACCGAGCAGGCCGTAATCGAGCGCACTGGCAGCTCTGAACTCAACATCAGCAAGCCCGTAGCCCGAGTCATCATCGGCGTCTCCCGCAACTGGAGCAAGAACATCCTCCTCTGGAACCTCGCCGCCGACCCGCAAAAAGGCCCGCACACCAACGACGGCGGATGCACCGAATGCGTAGGTGCAATCACCATCGACGGCAACACCATAACCCGTGAAGCCGCCTTCTACACCCTCGCCCACGCATCCAAGTTCGTCCGCCCCGGCTCCGTCCGCATCGGCTCCAACGATCTCGAACAACTCCCCAACGTAGCCTTCAAAACTCCCAAGGGCGAAAAGGTCCTCATCGTGTCGAACATCAGCGGCATCCCGCAAACCTTCAGCGTCCGCGATCACGGAAAGTCATTCACGACGTCACTCAATGCGGGTTCAGTAGCAACTTACGTCTGGTAATCACGAAAACGAGGGGCAAGGCATGAAGTCGAAGTCGTCGATAAAACTAGCAGCAGGTATCCTTGCAGCATTCAGTGCCGCACCTTTATGGGCCGCCTCGTTCTACACGCTTCGCCCCGAAGACCCCAAAGCGATCTATCTCTCTAAATCCGATTCAGGCCTTCACGGCGATGGCGTCGGCGACGACACCGACGCCATCCAGAACGCTATCAACAAGGCTCAGGAAACCACCGCACAGGGAATCGTCTTCCTCCCCGAAGGCCGCT
>Ga0206894_1072_pt2 | contig 23539 bp, 17 predicted proteins | sample Alteio_BWOrgHeat_54_FD_152953 | JGI IMG/M metagenome (GOLD analysis project Ga0206894, IMG submission 152953) | Enriched cells from forest soil in Barre Woods Harvard Forest LTER site, Petersham, Massachusetts, United States -... | ecosystem: Environmental > Terrestrial > Soil > Temperate forest >...
GCTTTGCAGTTTTGTAAAAGAATTTCGAACTTGTCATTGCTTGTTTTTTGCAGGTTAGTTTGCTGATTTAAATTGTTTGGTTGTCGACCTGTTAGCATATTTAAAAGTTTGACAGTCAAATGAGTTCCCGATTTCGGAATGCTTATTAAAAAAAAGTCTTTCGAAGAAGGGGTTGCGCTTAAGGTGTTAGTAACAAATAGAAAAAGAAACAAATATTTATAATAATTCATTTTTGGTAGCATAAAAACCTGCATTATGGCGTTTCCATAAGATTAAGGACGGAGTTTACATGGTGCAAGAATTTTGAACTATAAAAAATAAGAATGGGCTAGATTTTTGGCGCATAATCCTTTAACCTACCTGCGTCTATTACAAATGCAGCGCTATTTTCAGGAGAAAGGATGTTAAAATATTTTTTGGTGTTATTGTTAATACCGTTCCATCTATGTGCGCAATATGAACTATCTGTGTGTGCGATTTTCCAAAATGAGGGGCCTTATTTAAAAGAATGGATAGAATTTCATAAGCTGCAAGGCGTGCAACATTTCTATTTGTATAACAACAGCAGTAATGATGCTTTCCGCAAGATTTTACAGCCCTATGTAGATACAAAAGAGGTTTCGCTAATCCAATGGTTGCATGGCTATGATGACACAGATACAACTACATGGAGTTTAGTACAAACTGGGGCCTATATGGATTGCATCAAAAAGTATGGCTGGAAATCAACATGGATAGCTTTTATTGATGTAGACGAGTTTTTGTTTTGCCCATCAGGGGCGAAATTAAACGACTTTTTAAAAGGGTACATCGACCATGCTGCGGTATGTGTCAACTGGCTAATGTTCGGCACGAGCTATGTGGAGGATTTTCCAGAGAACTATTTGCTTATCGAAATGTTGACACGCTGTGCAAAACATAAGGCGGCAGTTAATAAGCATATTAAATCAATCGTACAGCCTGCTAAGGTGGCAAGTTGTCCAAGTCCCCATTACTTCCTATACAAAGAGGAAGCCTATGCCGTAGCGCCCAACCACAGCCGTGTGGATGGTCCATTTTCTTCAGTCATCAATCATGACAGCATACGCATTAACCATTATTGGACGCGTACGGAAAAATATTTGCGTGAATGCAAAATTCCAAGTCGGATAAAACGTCGTAGTTTTGAGACTGAAGAAGGGATTCGAAAGGAGGCAAGCACTTATAATGTGACTTTTGATACAGCCATTTTGAATTGTGTACCGCAGTTGCGCGCGCGCATGGGATATGAGTGATTAGATAAATTTTATAAGGAGCCTTTACGTGACATCGCATTTTGATTTTCTTTCTCAATTGGTTGAAGAACTTGGCCTTGCTCGCAATAGCATAGCAGCTACTTTGCGCTTGCTGGATGAAAACAACACCATTCCATTTATTGCACGCTATCGCAAGGAGATGACCGGCGATCTCGATGAAGTGCAGATACGCTTGATCCAAGAACGTCGCAAGTACCTTGTAGAGTTGGAAGAGCGCAGGTCTACAATTTTGAAATCGATTGAAGAGCAAGGCAAGTTAAGCGACAAGCTGCGCAGCGAAATCATGGCATGCACTACAAAAACGGTTTTGGAGGATCTCTATCTTCCATTTAAGCCTAAGCGGCGCACACGTGCGATGATTGCTTGTGAAAAAGGACTAGAGCCCTTAGCTCTGCAGATTTTGGCACAGGGCAGCGATGGTCATCCTCAAGAAACTGCAAGAAACTATATCGATGAAGCAAAAGGCGTAACCCATGCCGAAGAAGCTCTTGCTGGCGCACGCGATATTGTGGCCGAAAGGATCGCTGAGCAAGTGCATATCCGTACAGCCATCCGAGAGCTATTTGCCACTACTGGCGTGATTGAAAGCAAGGTGCTGGCAGGACAAGATGCTGTATCGACAAAATATGAACAATACTATGCCTATTCCGAAAAAGTGAGCACCATCCCTTCCCACCGCTATCTAGCCATACGACGCGGTGAGAAAGAAGGGGTCTTGCAGTTCCATATCGCTATTGATGAAGTGGAGGCTTGTACCCAGATAGCTCTGTTAGCAGGACGCAATGTGAGGTCCCCGTTTGCGGAACAGTTGACATTGGCTATTGAAGATGCCTACCAACGGCTGTTGGCTCCTGTTGTGGAAACGGATCTGCGTGTGGAGCTTAAAATGCGCTCAGATCGGGCAGCTGTGGATGTCTTTGCCGAAAACCTACATGAATTGTTGATGGCGGCACCACTTGGCGGAAGAACAGTGTTAGGTATTGATCCTGGGTTGAGGACAGGGTGTAAGTGTGCTGTGGTCGATGCTACCGGAAAATTTTTGGATAACACCACGCTATATTTGTCGCAAGGAGAGCGCTCACAGCACGCTGCAGAACATGAGCTCAAGCTGTTGATCAGCAAATATGCTCCTCAGGCTATTGCGATTGGCAATGGCACAGCAGGCAGAGAGACTTATGCTTTTGTGAGGGGAGTGCTTAAAGGGTTCAGTGGCGAGCCGCCACTAGTGGTGATGGTGAGTGAAGCAGGTGCTAGCGTGTATAGCGCTTCTGATGTCGCCCGTGAAGAATTTCCCGATCTCGATCTGACTGTCCGCGGTGCCATTTCAATTGCGCGACGGTTGCAAGATCCACTGGCAGAACTTGTTAAGGTCGATCCGAAAGCCATTGGTGTAGGACAATACCAACATGATGTCTACCAGACCCTGTTGCAAGAGAAGCTCGATGAGGTGGTTGAGAGTTGTGTTAACCAAGTGGGTGTGGAGCTTAATACCGCTAGTGCCCCACTCTTAGCACAGGTGGCTGGCATCGGACCTACCCTGGCCAATAAAATTGTCTCCCACCGCAATACCAACGGCGCATTTCGGCAAAGAAAAGATCTGCTGAATGTGAGTGGGCTGGGTCCGCGCACCTTCGAACAGGCGGCAGGATTTTTGCGCATTCGTGGTGGAAAGCATCCTTTGGATGCTTCCTCTGTGCATCCAGAGCGTTATTCTTTGGTGGAAATGATGGCCCAAGCACTGGGGGTCGATGTCGCGCAGCTGATTGCCAATCGCGAATTGGTGTCTATGATAGACATCAAAAAATATTGCAGTGCTGATGTTGGTGAGCCCACTTTACGCGATATTATTGCCGAATTGCTTAAGCCAGGCAGAGATCCACGCGCCACTTTTGAACCCGTGCCCTTTAGAGATGATGTCGCAGAGATTTCCGATCTCAAGCCAGGAATGAAGCTAGTGGGGGTTGTGACGAATGTGACCGCTTTTGGGGCCTTCGTCGATATAGGAGTACATCAGGACGGCTTGGTGCATATCTCTGAACTAGCCGATCGGTTCATTCGAGAGGCTAGTGAAGTCGTTAAAGTGGGCGATAAGATCAACGTGGAGGTTGTCTCGGTGGATGCTGAACGCAAGCGCATTGCGCTGACTGCGCGTTCTTCACGTCCCGTGTCCTCAGCACCAGGCCAAACGCAATCGACAAGAGGGGGCGCGCCAGCAAGAAATGCGCCGGCGAAGTCTAGGGAGAAGCCCGCTAAAGGGTTTTCCAATAACCCCTTTGCTAATCTTTAGTACTTAATGGAATTTGTCTGGCGGCTTTTAAGATGTTTGTCCAAATTGGACGCACTTGTTCCACGCTATCTGCGAGTTCGGTTTGATACATCAACATGATTGTCTCATGGGGACTGAAGAAGGCGCGCGTCCAAGCATGTAGCACTTCACGTCCATGTTCGATTACAGACCATTCAAAGAAGGCCGATTGGGGTGTTGACTCAAGGATGTTTATGTTGTGCTGGAAGTCGGGAAGTTGTTTGTTGACGAGTCCTTCGATTTCTTGTTGCGTGATAGCACCATGCTGAATTTTATCGATGCGGGCTGCTACGAAAGACTCTTTAGAGTACTTGATCGAGATTGTATCGGGGACAAAAAATAAGGTGTTAGCCGTTGTATTGGCGAGTTTCCATTTAGGATTGAGAGTTTCGAGGTTGAATTCCACATTGCCGATTGTTTCAGCAGCAATGGGGGTAGACATCATATAGAGTGTAAGTGTAAGTTTGCGCAGCATGAAAAAATCCCTATAAACTACCTGAAAGCATAAATAGTTCTTTTAAACACAGAGACACAGAGAACACAGAGAGGAAAATTTTGTTTCTTAAATATAGAACGACCCCTCGGTCTTCTCTGTGTTCTCTGTGCCTCTGTGTTTCAGAAATACCTTGCTTATAATAGTATAATGTGTTATTGTTTGTTTTATGAAAAATACAATTTACGAAAATATTGCGATTCAGATGATTATTATGATCCCCACCAACCTGAGGTGCGGACCTATCTGATCGGCTATTGTCGGTAATGGGTTTAAAGTGAAAACCGCACCTCGTAAGAGGTGCGGTTTTTTTTTGCTTTCAGAAGATAAAATAGATGAAAAACATAGGGATGTTATGAAAAACAATTGGTTAGTGGTGAGTACAGGCTTTGCTTTGTTCTCGATGTTTTTTGGATCTGGCAATCTTGTTTTTCCCATTGCGGTGGGACAAGAAAGCGATGGACATTTTCTGCTTGCTGCCCTTGGAATATTGAGCACAGGTGTCATCGTGCCCTTTTTAGGGGTCTTTGGGATGCTGCTCTATAAAGGGGATCTAGCAAGCTTTTTCAGTTGCTTTGGCAAGAGAGGCACTTTTTTGTTTTCGCTGCTAGCATTAGCATTGATGGGACCTTTTGGAGTATTAGCACGATGCCTAACAGTAGCCCATGGGGCGCTTTTGTTGATTGTCCCAGAAGCCTCGCTGCCACTGACTAGCTTAGCGCTGTGTGCATTCATCTTTCTGTTTGCAGTGCGGAAAAATAAAATCATCTCTTTGCTTGGGACGGTGCTGACGCCCTTGTTGTTGATAGCAATCGCTCTGATCGCGTTTTTTGGGTTGAGTCAAGGTGAGATCCCTGCTGCTACACCCCATGGTGGATGGGGGGCATTGAAAAATGGTTTTTTCCAGGGGTATCAGACCATGGATTTGCTGGCAGCATTTTTCTTTTCGGGCTTTGTGATTAAGTATTTGCATGAGCGCTTTTCAGTCAATGCTGGAGATGGGGCACTGCTTACAGTTTTTTGTAAAGCTTCCCTGATCGGTGCGGGTATCTTGTCAGCGGTCTATTGTGCTTTGGTGATGCTGGGATGGATCTATGCTCCTATTTTGGCCGATCAGCCGCCGCAAGAAATGCTAGGCTTAATCGCTTTAGAAGCGCTGGGCACCATGGCAGCGCCATGCGTCTGTGTGGCGGTTATGTTTGCGTGCTTAACGACAGCCATTGTATTGGCTTCGTTGTTTGCTGAATTTTTGCGCCATGATGTCGCAAAAGATAAAATGGGACATACCACGTCTCTAATCATCACGCTATGCATTGGCTTTCTGGTATCGACATTAGATTTTGCCGGGATCGCAGGTTTCTTAGGTCCGGTGCTGGAAGCGGTCTATCCTGCACTCATCATGCTGACGGTGGTCAATATCGCATATAAATTTTTGGGCTTAAAAGCCACCCATTGGCCTTTTACATTGACGTTAGCTACGAAGCTGTGCTGCTTATAATCGCTGGTTGCCACGTGGTGACATCTCTTATCTGTCCCTGTCGCTAAAGTCCCTAAGGTCGCTTAAGTCCCTAATGTCCCTACATCTGAGTGATTAGAACGGTGTTCCTTATTCCAAATGTAGCGACCTTAGGGATGTTAAGCGACCTTAGGGACTTAAGCGACAGGGACAGAGTTAGTTCTATCTACTTCCCTTTAAGAAAATTAAAAAAATGATAGGTTATCGGTTTTAAAAAAGGATTATCTTTGTTAAAGTGCCTGTGACATTTAGAGATGTCGATCAATAGGAGGCCCTTTGTCAGAGATTAGCCAGGTGATTACTGCCTATAAGGACATCTACGATGTCGTCATTCCTGACTTAGATTATTATTTGCGACAAATCGATTGCCGTGATGGATGTCCGGTCAATACAGATCCTCGGGCATACATGATCGCCTTGCACGCTGGTAACTTTTTAGAGGGCTATAAGATTGCACGAGGTCCCAATCCCTTTGCTTCCATTTGTGGCATGATTTGTGGTGCTCCCTGTGAGATGTCGTGCCGCCGCGATCGCGTCGACAAAACATTAACGATCCGGGCCCAGAAGCGCTATTTAGATGAGTGGTTTGGGCTCGATAAAGAAGCCCATATCAAGTCGCTAGAGATGAGCTATGCCCGCGGATCCACCCATCCCACTCCAAATGGTTTACGAGTTGCTTGTGTGGGTGCTGGTGTGGCGTCGCTGACAGCCGCACACGATTTATTGCGCTTAGGCTATGCTGTAGATGTTTACGAGATGATGCGTAAGCCCGGGGGGATGTTGGTGTATGGTGTGCCTGCCTACCGTTTGAAAAATGAGATCGCGTATAACGAGTGTTTTGCCATCGAGCATCTCGGCGCAAAAATGCATTATAATGCCAAAATTGGCCGCGATATCACCTTGACTGAGCTGCAAGCGCAATACGATGCCGTTTTTATTGGTGTAGGTTTGTGGAAATCGCGTGATTTACCTATTCCTGGTGCCGATGGTCCCGATGTGATACGCGGCATTGAATACCTGCGTGTGCGTTGCATGGATGAAGAGTGGAAAATCGGCGATAACGTCGTGGTCGTTGGTGGTGGCAACGTGGCTTTTGATGTGGCACGCACCTCGGTGCGCAATGGAGCCAAAAAAGTGACGATGGTGTGCTTAGAGACACGCGATGAACAGACCGCTGACGAATTTGAAATTGAAGATGGCGTAGAGGAAGGGATCTCAATTATAAATAGGGTAGCCCCTATATCCGTTGAAAGAGATGCTGAAGGGCGTGTGACAGGGTTGAAAGTGCAGCAAATCTATTCGCTTTTTGACTATACCGGAAGATTTGCTCCACAGATCATTCCCAACTCGGAATATGTCATCCCTTGCAATACTTTAGCCCTAGCTATTGGTCAAGCCATGGACACCAGCCTATTCAATGGATGGGATAAAAAAGATCAACTGACTCTTGACCGTGGGATCATCAAAACAGAACGAGGTACCAGCCGTACATCTGTTAAAGGGGTCTATGCAGGCGGAGATGCTGCATTTGGTCCAGCCCTGTTCATCACAGGCATTAGGCATGGACAAGAAGCGGCACGTTCGATCGATGAAGATTTACGAGGGGCTAAGCCCTATCGTGAATATGTTGGTGAGTTCACAGAGCTTTCACCGATGCGTGACAAAACGTATTTGCGCACAGCATGGTCGCTACCCACCATGCAGTCGCCTAGTACCCGTGTGCACAATAACGATATGGTAGAGAATAATTATACCGATGAGGAAGCACATCAACAGGCCAATCGTTGTTTACAATGTCATGTTAGCCCCGTCTTCGATGGTACATTGTGCATCAAATGCAATGGATGCGTTGATGTCTGCCCATGCAGCTGTTTAAAGCTTGTAAGAGTGGATCAAGTGAATTTAGATCTGGGTGAGGGCAATATGCGACGTGCTGTGGATAATTTCTATGGGGTTGATTCCTCATTGATGAGCGAAGAAGAATTGGCGCAGATGGGTAGTGTGATGCTGAAAGATGAAGATCTATGTATCCGCTGTGGACTTTGTGCCGAGAAGTGTCCGACCCAAGCCGTGACGATGGACGCCATGAACTACTCTTTTCGGTGGATAGGTTAGGTAGATTGTGCCCGAGTAAAACCCGTGCCCGTGTGCGTGCCCGTGCCCGAATTTGTTTTGGTAAGCGATTTTTTAGGATAAAGCATGTATATATGCCTGATGAGTTCTGTGGCCTTAGGATTAGCAAGTATCTTTGTCTATCTGTATTACTTGCGGCAGGGACAGTTTGATGATCCTGAAGATGTAAAATATCAAATGTTTCGCGATGATAATGACGATGAAAGTAAGAGCTAATGTTATGGTAATTAATGCATGTACCAATGCTTTGAGCTAAGGCACATGTTCACGAGCGTTAAGAGAATTTAAAGAGCGAAGCGACGTGCAAAGCATTGTAGCTTAGGCTTTAGAGGTAATTCCGTAATTAAAACGCCCCAGATTTTAGGGCATTTTTTACGCATACTAGATCCCTATCTTGGAGATTTGGGCCATTAGCCGATCATTCCGCAGGCAATATTAGTGAATATTACCAAGGAAGGATAGGCTAATGGCCCAAAAAAGGCCCAAAATATGGGGCGTTTTAATTACGGAATTACCTCTTGAGCCTGAGTTCGTTTTGGCGGGCTTCAGCCTGCCACGCGCAGCGAGCGATAGCGATGCATGACGCGCTCGGTGTCGTGGCCTCTCAAACGTAGCCTAATTGTCCGAGGCTGAAGCGGTGGATACTTTTATGCTACACTCGTGAGGCCGCGAGACTGAGCGCGTCATGCATCGCTACCGCTCGCTGCGCGTGGCAGGCTGAAGCCGTGCCAAAACGAGCTCAGGCTAAAGCCTAAGCTACAATGTCTTACGCTTTGCTTCACTGCTCGTGAAAATGTACGAGTTAAATGCAAGCTTAGAGAATTCGGGCACGGGCACGGGCACGTTCACGAAAGCAAACGGGCACGGGAGCATGCACTGAAGAAATAAAGGGATAAAATGCCAAAGTATCGAAATTCACTAAATACCAATCAAGATGAAGACCCTTTGATTTCGCGTCGCTCTTTTTTGGCGCTCATGGGTGTTGGAGCATGTGTCGTGGGAGCTGGTGCCTTGACAGGGGCTTCCATGCTAGGCTTCCTTTATCCTAATGCCATGAAGATTGCGCCTAGTGTGTTTTCACTGGGAAGACCGGAAGAAGTGTTGTCACATGATGGGAAGATTTTTAATCCGAAACAGAAGGTCTTCATCGAGACAAAAGATGGCAGAGTGCGTGTGCAAACAGCTGTATGCACGCATTTGGGATGCACAGTGAATATGGTGGAGACAGGCTATTCTTGTCCGTGTCATGGATCGACCTATGATATTCATGGCAGAAATACGGGTGGACCTGCCCCACTGCCTTTAGTCTATTATATGGCGTTCAAGGGAGCTTCTGGCGATATCCTCGTAGATAAAAATAAAACGACATTGGATTGGGATGCAGCGTGGTATGCCCCATCGTCATAGTAAAGAATCAACGTAAAGGCTTTGACCCTTTTTCAAAGCCTCATTCATAGCAAAGGATTGTGACAATGGCAGTGTTTCAAGGAAAACCCAGAGAATCGTGGGGTGAGTATTTAGTCAATCTCCCCTCGATGTTTGTGCGATCGATTTTTCGACACAACTACCCAAATAATGACGTCGACCGCTCTGAAATTGTTTTCAAGAACTTTTTTTTACATTTTCATCCCGTAAAATGTCATAAACATTCACTCGATCCCTTTTATACACTCGGTTTAGGGGCCATTACGACGAGTTTATTTCTGCTCCTCACCATTACAGGTGTAATTCTGATGTTCTATTATATTCCGGCAGAAGATCGGGCCTATGACATCATGAAAGATTGGCAGAATACAACTCCATTTGCACAGATGTTTCGCAATATGCATCGCTGGAGCGCCCATATGATGGTGCTCTTTGTCTTCCTTCATATGTCGCGCGTCTTCTATACAGCTTCATACAAAGGAAACCGCCGCTTCAACTGGGTAGTGGGTGTGACATTGATGGTCTTGACACTCATCCTTTCATTTACAGGCTATCTCCTTCCTTGGGATCAATTGGCCTTTTGGGCGATTACTGTTGGTACTAACATTGCAGGGTATGCGCCCAATTTACCAGGCTTTGAATACAATGTGAATCGTGTGATGCTGCTCGCCTCCACCAATGTCGGACAAGATGCTCTCATACGCTTCTACGTTTTACACGTGGCATTTTTGCCTTTAGTCACTGGTACACTCATTGGTGTGCACTTCTGGCGCATACGCAAGGATGGGGGTCTCTCACGCCCGCCTGAAAGAATACGCCCCGATCCTATACGAGTTGTGCAACGTTCTGATACTAAAGAATCTTTTGCCCCAGGAGTGAAGCGCACCTATGGGTTGATGGAACTGGTCAGAGGGACCTGTCCTACGGTAGATAAAGGACCATACAATTTTGTATTCACCTGGCCCCATTTGCTACGGGCAGAGATGGTAGCATTTCTATTGACCACGGTGCTTGTGCTTGGGTTGTCGTTGATTGATGCTCCGCTTGAAGAGCCGGCAAATCCGAGTAAGCCGACGAATCCTTCAAAGGCGCCGTGGTATTTCTTAGGTTTGCAGGAGATGGTTGCTTACAATGCATTTTGGGGAGGAGTGGCGATCCCTGGTCTGATGGTTGTGGGATTGATGGCTATACCCTATTTTGACCGCAATCCGCATGGTGAAGGGTATTGGTTTCACCGCAGTCGATACGTGGCTATTTTCTTATATACCGCTTTTATGACATGGCAGGCCATCTTAATTGTGATCGGCACATATTTTAGAGGTGCCAATTGGGGATGGGTGTGGCCGTGGACCGAAAACTTTGCTCGCCATTGAAACTGCGAAATAAATTAATGTGTTACGAAGGGAATGACAATGCGTTCTGAACGGTATCAAATTGCACTAATCACTTTAGGGTTAGCTGTCACAGCACTATTTGGGTACTTTGTGTATCAGGAGATGTTTCCTGAGTATCGCATTTATCAGAACGATTACGTCGCTTTGGAAGAATTTCGCTCGACATATAGTGGAGAGCCTCCTCCTGCATTCAAAGAAGGCGTTAAGCAGGTCGTCTTTGAAAGAGAAGATAGAGGTCCAGCACGCATCGATCGATGTGTCTCTTGCCACGTAGCGCTAGAACTCCCCCATTTCTCCCCAACGAAGATCTCCCATGATGTCAATGGCAATATTGTGCGTACTGCCAATGGTACTCCTATGCAAGAGCCCAATGAAAACTATGTGTGGGCTAGGTTGGATCAAAAAATCGCCGAACTTCGAGACGAAAAAGTCAACGCACAACTCAAGCAAAATGGAGAAAGTGGTGCAGTCGACAAACGTTTAAAAGAAGCAAAATCATTTGAGGCTCTTAAAGTAGCCTACGTTGATGAGCATGTGTATGATGTCACCAAAGTGCTGCGCATGCATCCACTTATTGGCAAAGAAACTCGTCCTTTTGAATTCCATCCAATCGAAGAATATGGATGTGTTTCGTGTCATAGTGGCAATGGACGTGGATTGACCACTTCCACTGCTCATGGTCCAGTATTTGACGGACAGTATGAAGAAGAATACATGGGTCCTGCTCCACAGTTTTTAGAGCATGATCCAGAGAACGATCCACAGTTTGCGCGAGTATTCAACCATAAGCCTGATGATTCTCTATTGTTTCAGACGACACCTATCTTAGTTGGTAACCTCATACAATCGAGTTGCGTCAAATGCCACGAGCAAAGTGCCGTGGCCTTGCTTGGAGTTGCCAATACGACTGGAGTGTTAGCAAAGCAAAAAAGCAAAAGTGTGGATTATATCCAACAAGGCTTCATGAATGAAATGCAGGCGTTGCTTTCGTTGTATAAGCTAAAAGGTATGGTCAATAGTGAAGGTGTTGACCACACTATTGCACAGCTAAAGCAAACGCAAGCAGATCCAGCAACCTTACCTTTAGAGCATGAACATGTCACAGGGCAGTTAGCATTCTTACAAAATGTGCGCGGAATAAATCCAAACACCACTAAGGAAAGGGTTCTAGCCGCTATCGATCAATGCATGGTGGGTATGTTGGGGACTCAGACTTTAGTCGAAAGTATAAGTGCAGAGCTTGCTAAAACTGATGACCCACAAAATACCATCAGTAAATTTTTAGCGGATAATGTACATACCGCTGGAGCCGAAGGCACATTGTTTGTAAAGCGAGAAGTCGCAAATTTGCAACAAGCATTATTAGAGCATGTCGAAGCTACTCAACGCTCTGTCACGAATGTTGTGGACGATGAATCTGTTGTCTCTGCTATGACTAACGACGTCGATTGGCTCACCAAAAACTATCATCGCGGCGAGCAACTATATATTTCACAAGGGTGCTATGCTTGTCATCGCATTTCAGGACTATCACATGGGGGTGTCGGACCAGAACTCACCCGCATTGGAGAAGGATATCCCTGGTATATCAAAAATAAAATCATGTGGCCTCAAGGGGATTTAAGAACTTCGACCATGCCTAATTTGGTGTTGGATACCACAGAGATGGAAGACTTAATGACATTTCTTTTGGCTCAAAAAGGAAGACCTCAATCTATTTCAGAAACCGACTACAAAGTGGCCTTACAACAGTGGGAAGCTGGACGTAAATTGCCCTTTGAAAAGCCAGTCACTCCTTCGCAGATTCAAGACCTACGATTTTCAATGACAGTATTTGCCACCGAAGGATGTGCTGCCTGTCACCGTTTACAAGGGTATGAGTCAAATGTTGGCTATAGCATTGAAAAGGGAGAAAAACCCTCCTTTGATACTTTATATGCAGAACGGCAGTGGTTCCAGACTCTATTTCCAGAGGAGATACGCGGTAGTAAGCTAGTCGAAGTCATAGAAAAGTATGCCCAAGAAATCGACCAACGCATCAGCGATGATGTGCGTCAGGGGGCCTTACTCGAAGAAATCGAACAGAAATTTCCCGATAGCATTGAAGCGTTCTATGCCAACTTCCGCTATGCCTCTAGAGCTAAAGATCATCAATCTGCACAGCACGCCACACAACCGCCAGGAATCGCCAATAAGATTGAAGCTCAAAACCAACTCGAAATATGGAAGAAACGCGTCCATCGTGTGTTGATGATGTATGTGCAAGAATATGGATTAGGCCGTCTGATTGGACCCCGTCCCAATTGGTCTGGAGTATACCACAGCGATGAATGGCTGCTGGAACACTTTCATAATCCTACTGGGCATGTGCCAAGGTCCATCATGCCAATCCTCCCCTTTGATGAAACTAAATTCTATGCTTTGACTTATATGCTCGATGTATTAGGCAAACGCAATCGCGATGCTGTTAGAGCCATTTGGGAGCATAAAGGCTTCGATCCGGCATTGGCCTTTCATATTCACTGTGCCCAATGCCATGGAGATTACTTACAAGGCAATGGTCCGGTGTCCACGTGGATCTATCCTATCCCTAAAAATTTGCGCAATGCCGAATTTCTGCGCAACTTAACACGCGAAAATGAGATACAATCGATCATGCATGGCGTCAAAGGCACACCCATGGGGCCCTGGGGTGAAGTGCCTGAAGACAAGATGAACTATGATGGTATCCCTGTATTGACTATCGATGAAATCACCAAATTGGTGGACTGGTTGTTCACTTCATTACCAGGAGGTACAGTCATCCGTGGCCACCAAGATGTGCCTAAATGGAATTATATGCCAAGTGATGTGATCGAAGAGCTGCATCGAGAAGGCACAGAGTTGAAAGAAGGGGATTACTTCCAGGATTATGAATCAGGGCTGCTTCCTGGAAAGAAAAAAACACCGTTGGGTGCTGCTCAAGAAGCACTCGATAAAGCAGCACATTATTATGCTGCATTAGATCCTATTGTCTATGTAGCACAGAATGCGGCACTTAAGACATTTGATGATAAAGTCAATGATGTCTTCGATGTAAAACCAAACCCTCAGCTTGGAGGAGAAAAATATCTCTACTACATTAAGAAGAAGTACTACACCGAAAATAATGTCGAGCAAGGAAAGAAGTTTTTCGAGTTGAATTGCGCCGTTTGTCATGGCGCTGATGCTGATGGCTCTGGAGTACGCGCAAGTGTGATGGCAGATGCCAAACCCCGCATGCTAACGAATTTAGATTGGATACACACGCGCGACGATTTGCGTCTTTTGCGTTCCATAAAATATGGAGTACCAGGCACAGCGATGACCCCTTGGGGTGATTTTACCAGTTCGTTGCAGCGTCTACAGCTGGTGATGTTTATTCGCTCGCTAAGCATTGAAAAGGCTGCCCGAGAAGCTGTTTCAGAGGAATTGTATAAGTCTTTCGATAAAGGCATCTTGCAGGTGGAAAATGCGCGCATTGCTGAATATAAAGCTTTAGATACAGCCCAAAGGAATTTTGAAGATCTTCATAAAAAGCAAAAGGCTGCCTATGCTGCGGCGCAAGTGAATATGAAGGAGATCTCAGAGGCTACGACATTATATCAACGCCAGCTGTTAGCCGAAGAAGAGTTGCGCCAATATAAAGCGCTCGATCAAGTGCTGCTCGATTTAAAAGAGCAGATCGCAGCCGAACGAGAGATCTATCAAGGCATCGCCAGTGACATGCTTACTGCCAACTTGGAAGAGCAGCCCGAATGGCAAATCCTATTGAAGATGATCGATCTCAACGGTTCGCGAATTACGTATACCGACGGTAAACTTATCATAAATAATGATGATAAGATCAAGCTTGAATTAACTAATTACGCCAAACAACTCAGCAATAGCTTAGATGTTAAAATTGATGCGTTGACGAAGTTGCAAGAGGAAAGTGGCAAAGCTCCTAACTTTTCTGAAAACGAAACACAGCAAAAAAAGTTACGCGCACAAAAGATTGCATACAACAAAATCAAGAGCAAAGTCCTGACTGGCATGGAGCAGATTTCCCTATTTTGGCAGCAAGAGAACAAATTGCTCACCGATTACCAAAAGCAAAAAGAACAGCTAAAGCTCGCACGTGAGGCTAAGACCCTGATGCTATCTTGAATTGATCAGATTCAAGATAGCATCAGGGTCTAAAGAAAAGTCAATTGCAAAAAAATAATGTGTGGAAATGAATTAGATAAACAAGTTATTAAAAATATTCACAAAAATATAAATGAGCATATGCAAGCAGTAACAACAACAAGTCCGACCAAATACAACGACACTCCTGTAAAAGTAATGCTTTATCCCGCCATTATTTTCATGGTCTTAGGGATGACGATAGGGACGTTTTTGGCGTTTAATACCTTTTTATTTCCCGACTATTTTTCGGGAGAATATATCCATTTTGGCCGCGTACGTCCCGTGCACGTGGGTTCTGTCACCTTACTTTGGCTTTTATCAGCAGATATTGGGTTGATCTATTACTTTGTGCCACGCCTGTGTGGAGTGAGCATTTGGAGTCCTACGATGGCCTATGTGTCAGGCGCTCTTTGGTGGACAGCCTTAATCATTGGTGTGTATTCATACCCTGTGGGAACGAATTTTGGCTGGGAATATGCTGAATTACCTGATTGGGTATCACTGTTACCTGTTAAGATGATGACCGTCGTCGCTTGGGTGTTGGTCGTGATCAACATGTTTATGACCATTGCCACGCGAAAATTTCAGAAGATGTATGTGTCCCTATGGTATGTGATGGGAACGTTGATTTGGACGAGCTTTACCTTCATTACCGGAAGCTATGGTGTCAATTGGGTGCCAGAAGGGATTTCACGCGTTAATGTTAGCTTCTTCTATGTGCACAACCTGGTAGGGTTGGTCTTTACGCCTATGGGCCTAGCAACGGCTTATTACTTTTTGCCTAAGTTAGCCAACACCCCTATTTATAGTCATCGCCTCTCAATGATTGGCTTTTGGTCTGTGGCTTTTGTCTATGCCTGGGTAGGTGCACATCATATCATGCATGGGCCGATGTCACAGTGGTTGCAGACTACAGCTGTGATCTTTTCGATGTGGCTATTTATTCCGGTATGGACCGTCGTCACTAACTTATTTGCAACACTGAAGCCTCAATGGCAGCTATACACACAAAGTGCTCCCATTCGCTTTCTGATGATGGGCAACATTTTTTATTTGCTCACATGCATTCAGGGGCCACTGATGGCTTTACGCAATATCAATGAGATTACCTCTAAGACTGATTGGGTCATTGGCCATTCCCATATTTCACTGTATGCCACGTTTAGCTTCTTCGCTATGGCTGGCATCTATCAGGCCATCCCTGTGATTACGAAAAAGCCCTTGTGGTCTGAAAGACTAGCAAATTGGCATTTCAATTTGAATCTGTTAGGAAGTATCCCTTTTCTATTGGCGCTATGGATAGGAGGGTTTTGGCAGGGGATGCTCTGGTCCACATGGGCGAACGGGACAAGCTATGCCGAATTTCATAATAACCTAACACTGCTGTCGTTTCTAGATACCATCGTAGATATGCAACCCTTTTGGCTGATGCGTGGCATTGGTGGTTTAATCATTCTATTCGCCAATATTCTCTTTGTAGTCAACATTTTCAATACGATCGTATTGAGGCCTGTGCGCTCTGAAACTCTAGTGAAGGCGCAAGTGAAGGTTGCTCCATGAGTACACCAGAAAAACATTCCAAGCCACAACAACAGAGTATTTCCCAAAAAATCTATGGATTCATGCATGGAGTCGAACTTTCCGCTGTCTTAACGGTAGTGGGGATCATCTTGCTCTTTTCAGCTTCTATCTTTGTAGTGCTGTTGGCACCCCGTTATGTAGATCCAACATGGACTACTCCCAGCAGCCCGTTCCAAGTACAAATGTATGAAGTTTCCGATCCTAATATCTATGTCAGCAGTACCGGCACAGGCAGCTCCACATTGCAGTATTTATATCATCTGAAAGAAAACTATACGCTGCTAGCCTTTCATGAATTGGATGCTGTACGCATTGTAGCCCCTCCGGACTTAGAGAAATACATCACCAAGGTCCATGAGCCCCAGCTTAAATTAACTTCAACCTTATTGATGCTGCGTCCACCGCAGCGCACAGAGGCATTCGATGCTATAGCAGCGGCAGATGTGATTCGCAAGGAGTTTCAGAGCGATTGGGAAAGCAAACATCCTAAGTGGAAAGAAGAAGGGCTTTTGCGACCAGGCTTTGACGTAGTGGAATTGTATAAAGTTGAGGGTAAAGAAGCTTTTGCCGTAGCCTCTAGCGAGGGGGCTGTAGAAAATTGGGTGGAACGCGGCAATTTTAAGCTCCTGGATGATAAGGTGCAACAACCCTATCACAGCGATGTTGGCGTTATTTATATCAATAATCCGATGGAATATCGGGTGATGCATATTGTGATGAATGATCAAGAAGGATGGCAATATGATCCGAAAGGGGAGTCACTGAAAAATTTTGAAGAACTGCAAAACCATCCTCTTCAATTTAAGTCTAAGGCAGAGCTCATCAGCTACGGTGAACACATCTATGCTATCGAAGGATGTTGGTATTGCCATACGGATCAAACGCGGACTTTGGTGCAAGATGTGGTGTTGAATGGTTCCGATTCCTATCCAGCTCCTCCCTCGACAGCTAATGAATATATTTATCAGAAGATTACATTCCCTGGCACTCGCCGTATTGGTCCCGACATCTCGCGTGTGGGCATTAAACGTCCTAGCCGCGATTGGCACAAAGGACATTTTTGGTCACCAAAGACCGCTAGTGAAGGTTCAATTATGCCTTCGTTCCGCCATTTTTTCGATTACGATCCTCGTGGCACATCTAAGAGCGAAGCAGGCGTACCTAATTATAAATTTGAAGCGATCTTCCAATATTTGATGACTAAAGGCACGCGCATTACACCGCCCACACAAGCATGGTGGCTGGGTAAGGATCCTGTTGGTACAAAAGAAATTATTGAAGGTAGGCGTACACTACCTCCATGAGCATATTGATAGTGACATTTTTAGCGTTTGCCCTCGTAGAAGAGCGCGATAACAGTGGTATCTATGGTGGTATCCTGCATTACGCTATGATATTTGCGTTTATGGGCAGTGCGCTTTTAGCTTTCGTCTATTTTTGGCTGAAAGGAAGACTCGATATGGATGAAGAGCCCAAGTTGCAGATGATGCGTGAGGATGAGACGGAGCATACACATGAACCATGAAAATGAAAATATAGATCCTAACATCGAAACATATGGTGATGAAGGCATCGCCTCAAACAATGCTATCGTGCCGCGCTGGCTTAAATTTAGTTACCTCTTTTGGATCTTTTGGGGTTTTGTTTGGTGGTACTACTTTTGGAATGGCAGCTATGGATGGCTCGACAGGGGCTATTGGTTGCAATTGCAGCGGGCGGCCAACACAACCTACCCCTTTCATGTAGATACAGAAGTCTCACCAGCCCCTCCTGAGGAAGTTCCCCCACCAAAGGCGCAGCCTTGAATTATGGCTAAATGCGCAGCCTTGTAGCTCAGGCTAAAGCCTAAGCTACAAGGCTACGCCTTTTGTGTGGGGTGTTAGGTCTGCGTGTTGCTTTTGACGAGGAAATGGGTGCGGCGGTAGAAGTCGACCATGTGTGTTTGCATGGTGTTATTAGGCATAAAAGCCTTTTGGCATTGTGGTAAGCTGTTGATAAAAAGCTGACCGTAGCGCTTGGTCGTCAGACGATTGTCAAGACAGACAATGCAGCCGCGGTCGCGTCTGTTGCGGATAAGGCGACCGAAGCCCTGCTTGAATTTAACGATAGCTTGGGGTAGAGAATATTCCATAAATGGGTCGCCGCCACGTGCTGTGATGGCTTCGGAGCGCGCTTGGATGATGGGTTCGCTAGGGACCTTAAACGGCAATTTGACGATGATGACGCAACGCAGGGCATCGCCCACCACATCGACGCCTTCCCAAAATGAATCGGTACCGAAAAGAACGGAGCGATCGGTATTTTTGAATTTATTAAGCAAACTTTGGCGGTCATCATCGCCCTGTTTGAGGGGGTTGTAGCGCAGCTCCCTCAGACGTCTCTCTAGTAGCTCAAAACACATTTTTAGCATAGTGTATGAAGTGAATAGCACGAAGGCATTGCCGCGGCTTGATTGGAGTGTTTGCCAGATCTTTTCTGCTGCTGCTTGGACAAAGGTTGGGTCGCTAGGGCTCGGGATATCGGAAGGAATAGCCAGCATGACTTGTTGTTCGAAATCGAAAGGCGATTCGTAGATGTATTCCTTCACTTGGCGGTGGATGAGATCTGGTGTTAGTCCCAGACGGCTGCGGATGAAGCGAAAGTGTTGGGCTGTGGTGAGGGTGGCGCTGCACAGAACGACCGTGGAGAACTTGCTGAAAAGGAAGTCGACTAGGATTTTAGAGATATCGAGATTGGCATCAACAAGCGCCGTGTTGATCATCGTTTTGAGCGGCTGCACTTCGATCCAACGCACTTTATCTGTAGGAAGAGTGTCGGCAAAGAAAGCATCGATGATAGCGCTGAAGCTATTGAGGCGTGAAGCTAGAGCTTCAATTTCGAAGATGATGCCTTTGAGTTGGTCTTCTAAGGCAGGGTTGTTGAGTTGTTTGACATCTTTTTGCAAGGCATTTAAGGCTTGTGTGTAGCGCTGGATAGCCAGGCTGCATTCTTTAGCTTTGGGCAGCAATCGTTCTTTCCAATAAGGTAGTTTCAGATGGTGTGGCATGATGCGCAATTTATTTTCGCCTTGCGGTTGCTCGTCCCCATGATGTTGGGTGTGCAGCGTTTGCACGAAGTCGAAGAAAGCTCCAAAAGCCTCGTGCGTCAATTGTAGCAGGTCGCGTCGCATTCCTGGCAAGTCGATGGTCAGACGGTTGTGAATGGAAGAGACAGATTGCGAAAGGTCGTTGCGGTAGTGAGAGACGATTTTTTCTTTGATGAGTGGTAGCTTGCCTTGCATCTTGCCCCCTTTTTCTGCCGTGATGCGCGCCATAAGGCGCATCACATCCATCTGGCTGACGCGGGCGGCGAAGTAGTCGGTGGCGATATCTTCGATGTTATGAGCTTCATCGAGGATAATGTGGTTGTAGTTTGGCAAGATGGCAGGGTCTTTGTAGTTATCATTTTCCGCCCGCCGTACAAGGTCGGTAAACAGCAGGTGATGATTGACAATGAGGATTTGGGCTTCACTTGCTTGACGTCTAGCTTTGAAGAAATGACATTGTTGAAAGTATGGACAGCTATTGCGATTGCAAGTGTCGCTTTCCGCGGCGACTTTTTCCCAAAGTGCAGAGGAGGGAGCAAACGAGAGCGAGGAGCGCGAGCCATCATGCGTTTGCTCTTTCCAGGCATCGATTTTCTGCAACTCTTCGGCTTCTTGTGGGGAGAGGAGGAGAAATTCTTGATGTGTTTCTTCGAGTTTGCGCAGGCATATGTAGTTATGCATGCCTTTGACAAGGACGCTTTTGAGGTCTAGTTTGAGAGCTTTTTCGATGAGGGGGATGTCTTTATGCAGCAGCTGTTCTTGCAGCGTGATGGTATTGGTGGAGATGACCGTGCGTTCTTTTGTCTGTGCAGCCCACAACATTGCAGGGATGAGATAGGCTAGGCTTTTTCCTGTGCCAGTGCCAGCCTCAATGAGGGCAATATGGCGCATATTGTAGGCATCGAGAATGTTATGCATCATCTGCTGCTGTTCGCGACGCGGCTCAAAGCCCTTGAGGAGATGCGCTAATGGGCCATCAGGACCTAAGATTCCGAGAGCTGCTTTGACGTCTAATTTGGATGCAGAACTCTCGGAATTGTAAAATGACATGGATGGTACGGTGTATTACTCAGCTTCCAAAAGATCGAGGAAGGCTTTAAGCTGTTTTGAGCGAGTGGGGTGACGCATTTTGCGTAGGGCTTTGGCTTCGATTTGGCGGATCCGTTCGCGAGTGACATTGAATTCGATGCCAACCTCTTCCAGTGTTTTGGGTTTGCCATCGAGCAAGCCGAAACGTTGGATGAGCACCTTGCGTTCGCGATCTGTAAGGGTGGCGAGCACTTCATTCATTTTGTCTTTGAGGATCGAATAGCCAGTTGCTTCCGCTGGTGAGTCGGCGGTGGTGTCTTCGAGGAAGTCGCCAAATTGGCTTTCGCCACCATCACCCACTTCGGCTTGTAAAGAGATAGGATGTTGCGCGATTTTATAGATCTCACGCACGCGTTCGGGTGTGAGGCTAAGCTCATTAGCGAGCTCCTCAGGTGTAGGCTCACGCCCTGTTTCCATCATAAGCTTTTTAGCTCCACGCAACACTCTGTTGATCGTTTCGATCATGTGTACAGGAATACGGATAGTACGCGCTTGGTCGGCAATGGCGCGTGTGACCGCTTGTCGTATCCACCAGGTAGCGTAGGTGGAAAATTTGTAGCCGCGGCGGTATTCAAACTTTTCGACAGCCTTCATGAGGCCCATATTGCCTTCTTGAATGAGGTCTAGGAAGGAGAGACCACGGTTCGTGTATTTCTTGGCGATGGAGATAACTAAACGCAAGTTGGATTCCACCATTTCGCGTTTTGCTTCTTGGCTTTTGTCCATCCAGCGTTGGAGCATGCGTACATCTTTCTTGAAGTCATCAAGAGAGCGTCCAGCGGCAAGCTCACGCTTATGCAGCTTGCGCTTGGCTGCTGCAAGCTTCTGGGCAGCGAATTTATTCCTTTCAGCGCGAGGGCCTAACTCGATGATTTCTTTTTCGAGCACTAAGAAACGATCGTAGGCGCGCATGATGACTTCGCCGAAATCTTCAATAATATTATGGCGGCAGTGTAAGCGGCGCAAGTAGGCTTGGGTGCGGACGCGGCATTTCTCGACATCTTCGGCATGTTTGAGGCGTTCATTTTTCTTGAGTTCTGCAAATGCGACGTCATTGAGATAGTGCTCGAGTCGGGCATCTTCTTCTTTGAGTAGGGCGGTAAGTCTTGGTAGTAATGTCAGGAATTCTTGCTTGTTGATGACTTCTTTTTCGCTGATAGACTTATCGAAGCGCTCTTTGCCTTGGAGCAAGTAATTGGCGATGGAGATCGCTTCACGTGTCGAATAGCGGAAGCGCATGATGATACGTTCGATTTGGATTTGTGCTTTCTCGATGCGTTTGGAGATTTCGACTTCTTCCTCACGTGTTAAGAGAGGTACAGAACCCATTTCCTTAAGGTACATCCGCACGGGGTCGTCAGGAGTCCCTTCAGCACGTCTGGGAAGGCCTTCAAGCTCTTTAGCTTCTTTTTTGCGTTCTTTTTGCCGTTCTACATCGGCCTGATTTAGGATCTGGATGTCCATGCCACTGAGGAATATCAGGACTTGATCGATCTGTTCAGCCGAATCAAAGGTCATGGGGAGAATTTCATTGATCTCCTCATAAGTAATGAATCCTTGCTCTTTGGCTAAAGAAACAAGCTCATCAACTTTTTGCTGATGCTGCTGTGAGAACGCGCTTTTGAAATTTGATTTATTCATGCTTTCCTATAAACGACTCATCTGGGAAATTGATGCTGGGTAAAGAAACTAGGCAAATTAAAAATCAGGCAAGTTATATCTGCTATGTTCCTAACTTCAGATAGTAGAAAAATTCTGTACACTAGTCTAGTTTTTGTCAAGGTCGACAACATCTTTTCTAACTTATCTGCTGTTTTGTGGATATATTTCTTTTTAAAAAAGATAGCCTTTTATCTCAACTTCTTTCAGTGATTCCCGCTAAAAAAAACCGTGCCCTTGCCCTTGCCCGAAAATATGGGACTTTACGAAAAAAAAGTTGCTAAAGTGATCGCTTTTCATTGAGAAAGTTTATTAGCGGGAATTGCAGAACTTCTTTTTAGGAGCGCAGCAACTTAAAGAAAATGGACTGAATGGACTGAATTTGTGCTTTATAGTATAGTTCTTTCATTAATTTAGGTGGTATGATGATTATATTTAATGTTATGTTGTTTTTTGTTTCTTCTTTTGTTTTTGCTTGTTTTTTTAATGCAAAAGAAAATGTTCCTTTATTTGAAGGTGAGCACGTAAAACTTGTCTCGCCGGCCTTGCCTTTGGCCAAAGGAGCCATAAAAATCGAGAGCAAGTGGCAGGGGCGCCATTTTGTCGATTGGACGCGCCAGGAAAATATTGAAGCCTATCAGCTCATGCAAAAGATCATCGGCTTATGGGAAAAGCAAGGCATTGCGAATTATTTAATCCTAGGCAGAGAAAACCAATCAACCTTTGAGGGCTTTGCTTGGGAGATGGTTCCTTTTTCCACGCATAGCTTTGCCCTTGAGCACTACTGGAAGCAAATCGAGGTGATTGCGCGCATTTTCTTGGGATACGGAGTTACCATGAGTGCTGCTGAGCGCTTGCAACAGCATAGCGATTTTCAACACTATGCCGCGCTGTTATCTGCGCCGCTTGCAGACAAAGATGAGCATTCGCTTCCTAGTAACGATGCCTTTTGCTTGCCAAAGGTGATTAACGCACAAGCCTTGATTGATGCCCCAGAAAAAAGTGTCAGGGTGCTTTACGATTACAAGCCGCTGACAAAATATCATTTTCTGATTGTCACTAAAGCGCATCAGGAGAGATTTTCAGATGTCACCCAAGAGAGCTATGTGCAAGCCTCAGAGTATGCGCAGCAGCTGATCAAAAAGTTTGGCAAGGCAGAAGAAACCGTTTACTTGCATCACAAAACGGGCAAAGAAGCCGGACAAACGGTGCCGCATTGGCATATGCATGTGGCTTTACCTCAAGCCGAAAGTCAACTAGGGAAGATTTGCCGGGTGCTCTATAATTTAGTGCGCGGGGTGATGCCGTTAAAGCCTGCCGTGCTTAAAGCACGTGTCGACGAGTTGCGCACAGAGTTAGAAAGGACCTAAAGAGGT
>Ga0206894_1078_pt1 | contig 23409 bp, 17 predicted proteins | sample Alteio_BWOrgHeat_54_FD_152953 | JGI IMG/M metagenome (GOLD analysis project Ga0206894, IMG submission 152953) | Enriched cells from forest soil in Barre Woods Harvard Forest LTER site, Petersham, Massachusetts, United States -... | ecosystem: Environmental > Terrestrial > Soil > Temperate forest >...
GCATCTGGATCAGGCTCGGGCGCAGGTGAGAGGGAAGGGCGATAAGGAGAGGATCGTTCCGCTGGGGCGGAGTGCGGTGGAGGCTCTGGAGAGGTATCTGGCGCTGGGTAGACCGGGGTTGGTGACTGCGGGGGTACAGCGGGCTTTGTTTTTGAGTGTGCGGGGAAATCCGCTGACGCGGCAGTGGGTTTGGGAGATGGTAAGAGCTGCTTCGCCAAGTGGGAGTAAGGTTAGTCCGCATAAGCTGCGACATAGCTGTGCGACGCATATGGTTGACCACGGTGCGGATTTGAGGAGTGTGCAGACGCTGCTTGGCCATGCGGATATTGCTACGACTCAGGTGTATACGCATGTGGCGCTGGGGCGGTTGAAGCAGGTGCATCAGATGCATCATCCGCGAGGGAAGCGGCGCGTGGGGGTGGGCGGTGGCGAGTGAGTTTGTTGATTTAGCGGATAAATTTCTTGCGATGCTTGCGAATGAGCGTGGGGCTTCGGAGCATACGGTGCGGGCTTATGCGCGGGAGGTGAGGGATTTTGCAGCTTATTTGCAGAAGACCATGGGTGATGGTGCGGGCGTTGGGGCGGTGGAGCATCTGCACATTCGGGCTTACCTCGGATTGCTGTATGAGCGTGGGTTGACGAAGGCCAGCGCGGCACGAGCGTTGGCGGCGGTGCGGAGTTGGTTTAAGTGGCTGGCGAAGGAGGGGAAGGTGGCGCAGAATCCGGCGTTGTTGGTGAGTACGCCGAAGCTGCCGAAGCATCTGCCTCGGGTGCCTAGTGTGGAAGAGGTGAATCGGGTTTTGAATTCGCTTGAGGGTGAGGGAAAAACTAAGGAAGATAAGGCGGATGCGGCGGCTTGGCCGGAGCGGGATCGGGTGATCTTCGAGTTGTTGTATGGGTGTGGGATTCGCAACTCTGAGTTGGTGGGGTTGGATATGGGCAGCGTGAAGTGGGGGGATGATGCTGTTCTGGTGCGCGGGAAGGGTAAGAAGGAGCGGCTGGTTCCGCTGGGGGATGAGGCGGCGGTTGCGCTTCGGGCTTATCTGCCGTTGAGAGAGGCTAAGCTTTTGGCCGCTGGTAGAGCGGGTTTGGTGCATGATGGGCCTTTGCTGACGAACCTGCGGATGCGGGGGGATTGCCGGTTGACTACGCGGAGTGTGGGGCGGATTGTGAAGGCGATCGCTCTGAGCCGAGGGCTGGCTGCGGATGTCCATCCGCATACGCTGAGGCATGCTTTCGGGACGCATATGCTGGAGGAAGGTGCGGATCTACGGGCGATTCAGGAGATGCTTGGGCATGAGCGGCTTTCGACTACGCAGCGGTATACGCAGCTGACGGTGGGTCAGGTGCAGCGGGTTTATGACGAGACTCATCCTCGGGCGAAGTGATTTTTTCTTTTGCGGTGAGGGTGGTTTTTGCTGGGGTTTTTGAGGAAATTGGCGTTTCGTGGTGGTGTTTTTGTGGTCATGTTGTGGTGAATTGGGTGGTAATCGTGGATTGTGGGCGGACTGTTTTTTGAGGCTGTGGATTTTGCAGTTTTGTTAGATTTTTTTTTGAGACCGCTTGTGGGATGACAAATAAGAAAGACAACGGCAAGAACAGTACCTCTAAGCCATTACTCTGGGTTGCAGCGGAAGAATGCTCGCGGGAGGCGGGGCGTGCAAAAGATTCTGAAGAGAATGCCGCTGATTGTTGTCCTGCTATGTGGGGCAGTGCAAATGGTGGCGCAGGGTACTGAGAGCACGCCGGATGAGGCGATGCGTAAGCTGCAGATCAGGATGGATGAGCTGCGAAGCCAGATGGCTCAGATTCAGGCTGAATTGGATGCGATGCACGGAGAGAATAAGCTTTCCGACGCGATAAAGGACGTGAGACCCGTACCCGAGTCTGTGCAGACAGGAGCTATCGAGAGAACTCTGCCGCCGTTGCCGGCGTCGGAACATCTGTCTGAGGAACAACAGAGGGCAGCCATAGGCGAGGAGACTGCGGAGTACGAGACTTTTTCGGAAGACCCGGAGGCCGCAGCGCGCCTCTACAACGCTCCGCTGGAGGCCACGTATCCGGGATTCTTTGTTCTGCCGGGCACGCAGACGATGCTGCGTATCAATGGAAGGCTATGGACGGATTTGATCTTCGACCCTCGGCCGGCAGGAGTGCAGGACGCGTTTATCCCTGCGTCGATACCGATTCCACAGGGTTCGAGCACCAACAACTTTGCTGCGAGCGTTCGTCAAAGCCGTCTTTCGACAGACTTTCGAATTCCTGTAAGCGGAAGGGGAACTGCGCGGATGTTCATGCAGTTCGATTTCTTTGGCAGCAATGGGGCGACGACGCCACGGCTGCGCCATGCCTATGCCCAGATCGACAACATTCTGGTGGGCCAGACGTTTACGAATTTTCTGGATCCGGACGCGACACCGGATACGCTCGATTTTCAGGGACCGAACTCGCGACTAAGCGTGCGTCTTCCACAGGCGAGATATAGTTTCCTGATCGGGAGAGGCATGAGTGGTTCTGTTGCTGTGGAGCAGCCAAATTCCGATATACGCTTTTCCCAGAATGGCTCCGCGGCTGTCAGGATCACTCCAGCTCCGGACGGCTTATTGAAGTTTCGCTATGAAGGCGAACGTGGACATATCCAGGTGTCGAGTACGTTTCGAGAGTTGGCGGTGCGTCTGCCCGATGGTGGGCCACAGGAGTCTGCTTTTGGATGGGGCTTGAATTTTTTGGGTGCAATGCAGGTCTACGGCAGGGACAACATTGTGTATCAGGTGGCTTACGGAAATGGAATCTCGCGGTATGTGAACGACACGCGAGCTTTTGGCCTGGACGCAGCACCCAGATCGGAGACGGATCTGACGTTGAAAGCGCTGCCGCTCTTTGGACCGTACTTCGGTTATCAGCATTACTGGGCGAGGACTGTTCGATCGACTGCGACGTTTGGATTTGTGCAGTTGCAGAACACTGCTTTCCAACCGGGCGATACGTTTCACAAGAGCACGTATTCGTCAGCCAATGTCATCTGGAATGCGGTGGGCAATATGGATTTTGGCGTGGAGTTTCTCTATGGATGGGTGGCGCAGAAGGATGGGGCTAAGGCCAATGCTCCGCGTATTCAATTTTCGGGAAGATATACCTTCGTAAAGCTGCATAGCGCCGACTCCCCGAGTATGTAACTCGTGGCATGTCGTAGAGACTCGGGCTACAAACCTAAAGGCTATCTTCTCAGCTCGTAGTCCCTTCCCCGGCTCCTGCTTGAGCCGCTGAACGGCCTTCTTCAGATCGTCGCGCACAAGCTCCGCGTTCCTCACATTCTAGAAATTAATTCTTGCAGCCAGTTGTACATTTCTTGGATCGCCGACAGCGGTGGCTTGACCGAAGGTGGAGTTCGATGTGGTGGGATATGTCTGCGTACCCCACGTGCTGTTTGGAATCATGTCATTGCGATGATTGAGTGAGTTGAAGGCTTCAGCGATCCCTTCCAATTTGACTCGTTCTGTGAGAGCGAAGGTCCGGCTCAGACGTGCATTGAGACCGAAGAAATCGAATCCGATACCGGCGTTGCGACCGATGACTGCACCTCGCGATGCCTCTGTGCAGGGGTTCAGACCGCCGTTGTCTCCGAGATTGAAGCCGGGAGCGCAAGGCCGCTGTGAGGTCGCTTGTTTGGTGTTGGTTCCGGTGGTGATGTTGAACGGAAGGCGGGAATAGTACTGGAGGATGCCGCTCAGTTGCCAGCCATGTGTGAGGTGAGCGGCAAAGGTATGAGCTTCTGAGGTTGGCGAGTTCACCATTGCATTGAAGACAACGCGATGGCGCTGATCGTCATCGGATCGACTGCGATCCATCTGCAAATCGAAGTTATTGATGGGGGAACTGAAGAAGAACTCTCCCACATTGTCTATGGCTTTCGACCAGGTATAAGAGAGGCGCACCGTTCCCCACGATGTAGGTCTCTGCAAGTACGACACTGCTAAGCCGTCGTAATAGGAGTCGAACGCCGAACTGTAGGGTTTGATATTGCCGCGCGTTGGGTCGGGACGAGTGCCGTCCGGGTTGATGTTTGTGTTGACGGAGCTGATGAGATGAAGTCCCCGGAGATGTTGATAGCTGATCCCCAGCGAGCTTGTGCGCGAGACTTGTTGCTCTACTTCCAGACTGGCTTGCTGGGAGTAGGGATTCTGAATATTGCGTTGCATGGTGGCGTAATTCGGCTTGGCTCCTAGCGGAGGTGCGGCGGCTACAGATGGAAATACGGGAGCGCCAACGTCGGCCGGTGAAAAAGAGTAGCTGAGATAACGCGCCTGGGCCGGATCGATTGTGTTGTTTGCCGAGAGCAGTGCGTTCGCCAATGGCCGCAGTGGTACGCGGTCGTAGAACAGACCATAGCTGGCTCGAATTACTGTTCGTCGATTTCTGAAGGGAGACCATGCCAGGCCGATACGTGGAGAGACATTGTTGGTATCGGTGTCGATCGTCTTCAGCCATTCCAGATCGTAGCGTACTCCCATGTTCAGAGTTAGCGATGGGATGACTCTCCATTCATCCTGCGCATAAAAGCCGAGGCTGGGATTGGTCTGCTGGATTGCGGGATTGCCGAAGTTCTGGGTATAGCCCTGCGAGTTGTATTTTCCTGAGTAGAGGCTGTTGGCACAGAACGGACCACTATATCCGACGGGAGCTTCAGACGCACTGTCGTAGATGCAGGCAAAGCTATAGCTGCCACGAAGTGCCTGTGGGTAAGTGATCGTATCGTCGTTGTAGAGGAAGTCGATACCAGTTTTGAAAGTATGAGCTCCGCGCTGCATCACGAGGTTATTAACGATCTCCCCCAGGTAGTTCAATCGAGCTGTTGGCGAAGAGGTGGAGCGGCCAAAGACCGCGACACCTGAAACCGTGACGGCTGGACCGATTTGATCGTTGGGTGGAGCGGTTAGATCGTCGTAGCTGAACTGAGCGCGCGTCTCGTTGAAGGTGCGGGTAGAGAGTGTGGCGACGTTGCCGACGGCGACGGTGTGATTGGTGTCGTAGACAGAGGTGCCGTTGCTCGCTTCGTTCAATCCACCTACACCACGAGCGTTTGTGCTGCTCAGCTTGTAAAGGCTGTAACGCATGTTGAACTGATCCATTTGACTAAAACGATGATCGCCGCGAATGAAGACGGTATCGGTATGCAGGGTTGTTGGATAGAGAGTGGTAGAGCGTGTTCCGACTGGCAGTAGAGGAGCTTGATACCCAACGGCGAGAAGACGAGTATTGATCGATATTGCATCGGCGGGCTTTATCGTAAGGACTCCTGCCGTGTTGAGGCGTCCTTCTTCGAAGTTGCCAAAGAGGAATGTGCGGTCTTTCCGTACTGGTCCGGACAGACTCGCACCGTATTGTCCCTGGGTCAGAGGAAGTTTGCTTCCCGACAGCGCATTGTTCGCGTTGAGCCTTTGATTTCTGAGAAAACCATACGCTGTGCCGTGAAGCTGGTTCGTGCCACTTTTTGTGATGAGGTTGAAGTATCCGCCAAGTGCGCGTCCGAACTCTGCCTGCCCTCCAGAGGTGACGACCTGAAACTCCCTGACGGTATCCATGCTGAAAGCATTTCCCGCTACGCCCGCTGCGTCATCATTGTCAGACAAGCCATCGACGACGAAGCTGTTAGAGAAGTTGCGTTGACTATTGACGGAATATCCCTGGCCCACGACCTCCGATGTCTCCGCAAGCGTCTGTGTACTGGCTGTGTTGGCGGGTGAAACGCCGGGAAGAAGAAGAGCAAGATCCAGATAATTACGTCCTTCATAGGGGAGGTTCGTCACTTCGGTTTGAAGGACGGTTTGGCTGATCTGGCTTCGGTTCTCTTCGAGAACGGGAGTCTCGGCTGTTACCTGAATATTGGTGGAAGTAGAGGCAAGTGAAAGCTGCAATGTTATGTCGAAGGCTGAACCGACAGTGAGTTGCAATACTCGTGAGTTTTCCGCAAAGCCACTTGCTGTCACGTCGATCCGGTACTCGCCGACGGGCAGATAAGGGAGCCGAAATCGTCCCTGATTGTCGGTTTCGGCACCGTAGGCCTGATTGGTGGCGGTTGCGATGGCTCTAACAATGACGCGAGGCAGTACAGAACCGGTGGGATCGAGCACACGGCCAGTGACGGATGCATTTGTCAGGGTCTCCTGCGCGCGCATTGTCCAGGGAGCAGCAATGAGTGCGGTCAGGCCAAGTACAGCAATAAATCGTAGTGATCGGAACATGATTGACTCCAGCGTGGGCAGCTCTAAGGCTGTGTGCGAAAGATGGGTATCTTAGGCGGTCAGGCTGGAGTCTGGTGGTCCTCGTTCGTGGTTTGAGCGTAGGCGGGATGTGTTCGGGAAGATTCTTACCGATCCTGCTAAATTCGAGCTGTTGCGGCGATAGGGAACGAACGATCCCGAGACAGGGCTCCATAACGGATTGCTATGAATGGCCGTTACCAATCCTGGCGAGCAAGGGCATTTTTCGGTGACTTGAGCGAATCGGACCGTAGAAGAGGGCGTTGCTGTGTGTTGTTCGCCAACCGCCATGCGCGTCGCGCATTTGTGCTTCCCATGTATGCGGCAGCATGCCGGTAGCGGAGAGTCTGAAGCCTGCGGAGGATTGAATGCCAACTGAGCGAAAGGCAAGAGCATGCCAACAATCAGGAGCAATGCGCTCGCTTGACTGTGCCATGTTCTTCTTCCCGAACTCAGAGCTTTTCGCAAGTATTACTGTCCTCGCTTGAATACTTCGTGCGCCTCAAACCGTGGCGATAGACAAAGCCATTTGAAAGAGGGATGTTTAGCCAGCAACAACTCATGCGTGTCCGACACGTTTGAATGATGAAGGCTTATCAGATATCTACTTTGAGATGGATTTTAGAGAGAGTAGAGCGAAGGCGGGCCGCGCTTCTGGCGGGAGCGGTTGAGCGAGATACGGAGCTTCGATTCCGTCTGCGCCGCAACAGCGGGATGTGCAAGCAAGCCTGCAAAGATGGCCTGCGATGCTGGGGCAATAAAGGTTTTTCCATGAACCGCCGCAACAATGGCTGCAGGGCAGTAAGGGCACTTCTCGGCTGGTGCCTGGAACTGCAGATCACGGCTCGCAAATTTGCTGCGTTCCGCTGCATCGAGCATGCAGCGATGCTTTCCATCGCGACGGCAGCAGGCAGGCAGATTAGCTCCGCTTCTGGCAGGTAATGCTAGAAGTGGCTGGACAAGCGGCAGGCCCAATAGAGCCAGCAACGTAATGGCGAGAAGTTTCCGCAATGGTCCTATTGAAGCACCGCGCTTTGAGTTAGGCAAATTTCTGGTTGGCGTTTATCGAAATGCTTGGGTTGCAGAGAACCTGTCATGTGCAAAACGGAAGGGATCTACTTCGTTAGAGAGTGCCAGCGTTTGCGGAGATAGCGATTCCAGTACATGAGAAGTCCGGTCGCTGTGAGTAGGGCGAGCGAGAGGCCTAAGAGGAACCAGAGAATTTTGAAGGGCAGTCCCCATAGGGTGCCGAAGTGGAGTGGGTGCATGGCCCAGAGGATCCAGTCGCCGAGGCTTTGGTTTTTGCCGTAGTGCCAGATGGAGAGGATTTTTGCGGTGGCGGTGTCGAGGGTGACGATGTCGCGGTGGGAGAAGTCGGCGGGTTTGGCGAGGTCCATCTCGGCGTAGATGGTTGGGGCGTGTAGTGTCGGGGAGCTGATGGAAAAGAGGGTGCCGCGGGGTGAGGCTTGATGGGCGGAGATGAGGATCTGTTCGAGTGTCGCGCGATTGACGGAAGGCGGTGGGGGAGTCGCGGGAGTTGGGGGAATCATGTTGCGAATGGGCGAGATGACGTTGACTGCGGCGCCTACCTGCCGGTACCAGGCGAAATAGATGCCGGAGATGGCCCACCAGGTGACGATGGCGAGGGTCCAGATGCCGATGGCGCTGTGCGTGTCGTAGTTGATGCGGCGCCAGTTGTGGTGGAAGCTGACGCGGAGGCCTCGTGTCCAGACGCGCAGGCCGGGCCACCAGAGACAGATGCCGGTGATGGCAAGTGCGAGAAGGATTACGGCTCCGATGCCGTTGATCTGGATGCCGTGGGCTTGGCCGAGGAGAAGATAGACGTGGAGGTCGTGAGTGATGTTGACCCAGTTGCGAGGCTGGTCGTAGAGGGTGGCGGTTTGCGGGTCGGCGATAAGGTTGAACTGATGGTGTTGGGTATCGGTGGCTCGGAGTTGGAAGGCGGGGATGGTTGTCGTGGGGAGGGTGAGGTCTTCGATGGTTGCTTGGGGGTGGGCGGCTTTGAAGGCCTGGACGACTTGAGGGATGGTAGCGGTTTGGGTGGGGATGTATGCGTGAAGACCGTTGGGGAGGGTGGTGGCGGTGAGTTCGTCTTCGAAGACGAGGATGGAGCCGGTGATGGCGATGACGATGAGATAGAGGGACAGGAGGATTCCTGCCCAGAGATGGATCTGGAAGAGCGCCTTGCGGAGGAAGAGGCGGCGCGGGTGGTGGATTAGGGTGGCTAGGGTGCTCATTTTTGTTGACGACTTAAATTGTGTGACGGTTGGGAAGGCCCGGGGCTAAAGCCCCTTTGGTGCTGGTTTTTTCGCAGGGCTAAAGCCCTGCGCTTCCATCGAAAAGCAATGGCAAATACAAAAGCAACGGCAAAGACAAACGCAAGAACAAAAGCAACGGCAAAAACAAATACAGGGATTCTTCGCTTTGCTCAGAATGACGACGTAAAACAAACAAGGGCAACAGCAGATCCCTACGGGATGACAAGCAAGAAAGGCAACTGCAAGAGCAACGACAACGGCAAAAGCAACGACAACAGCAAGAGCAACGACAACGGCAAAAGCAAAAGCAACGACAACAGCAAAAGCAACGACAACGGCAAAGGCAGGAGCAACGGTCCCTATGAGATCAGTTGCTCCTTTGGTTTAGAAGCGGTATTTGGCGCTTCCGATTACGTTGCGGGCGTAGCCGTAACCGCAGTAGTTGGCTCCGGTGCAGGTGGCTACGTAACGGCGGTCCGCGAGGTTGGTGGCGTTGACGCTGAAAAGTGTCTTGTGCCATCCGTATCGTAGCGCGCCGTCGAAGAGTGTGTAGTTGGGGATGAAGATGGTGTTGGCGCTGTCGCCCGCGGCGGTGCCTACGAAGCGCACGCCGAAGTTGCCGCCCAGGCCGGCGAGCAGACCATCGTGGATGGTGTAGTCGGCGAGGAAGCTGGTCAGGTTGCGTGGTGTTTGTGGGAGCCACTTGCCGATGTTGGCTGGGGTGGCGTCTTCGAGTGTGGTGGTTGCGGTGAGGCTGTATCCGGCGTGGAGATTGAGACCGTGGCCGAGGTCGACGACGCCTTCGAGTTCGACGCCGCGAGAGCGCACCTTACCGCTTTGGAGGCTGTTGAAGGCTGCGTCGGTGACGATGACGTTGGTCTCGGTGAGATCGAAGAGGGAGGCTGTGATGAAGCTGGTCCAGGTGCGCGGCTGGATCTTTACGCCGCCTTCGTACTGCCGTCCGTCGGATGGCTTGGCTTGGGTATAGGGCTGATTGGGGCCGTTGTAGATGGGTGTGGCGGGGTTGGGAAGGAAGCTGGTGGAGTAGGCGAAGTAGGGAGCGATGCCCATATCGGTGAGGTAGGTGACGCCGGCACGGCCAGTGAAGCGCTTGTCGTTTTGGCTGCTGCTGGAGGAGGGGGTGAGGAAGTCGGTGAGGTCGTTAATGGCGAAGTCCTGGCGGCCGCCCAGGGTGAAGACGAGATGGTTTTTGTATTTGATCTGGTCCTGAGCGTAGAGGCCGTGCTGCTGGAGGAGTGAGTTCTGATCGATGTAGTAGTTGAGTGCAGGAACGGGTGCGCCGTAGACGGGCTGGAAGATATTGATGTTGGGCATCGAGACGAAGGCTTGCTTGCTCTTGATATTGACGTGGGCGTAGTCGTAGCCGAAGAGGACGGTGTGTTCCCAGTTGCTGGTCTGGAAACGGCGCAGGGCGCGGTTGTCGACGGTGTTGATGTGATCCCAACTGGGAAGGGCATAGGCGGTGCGGGTAACGTAGGTGAAGTTGTTGGGGATGCTGGTATCGAACCCGTTGCCGTAGACGGTTGTGCCCTGGAAGTTGATGTACTGATAGCGATAGTTGGAGTGGAAGTTCCAGCCGTCGGTGAAGAGATGGTCGCCGGTGTAGGCGATGGAGCCTTGATCGCGCTTGACCTTCTCCCAATCAGGTTCGCCGACGAAGGTGCTGACGGGGATGATGCCGTTGGGATTGAAGGTGAGGGTGCCTTGTGAGGGGAGGAACTGGCTCCAGCGTGTGCCGTCGTGCTGCCAGTCGGCGAGGCCGGTGATGTTGGTGCGTTCGCTGGGATGCCATGTGAGCGAGGGAGCGATCAGGCGGCGGTTGTCGGGCGTGAAGTTGACTTGGGTTCCGCTATCGCGGACGAGACCGAGAATACGGTAGCGCCAGATCTGCTGCTTGTCGATGGGGCCGCCGAAGTCGCCCTGGAACTGGCGGCGATCGTAGGCGCCGAACTGAACGCCGATCTCGCGTTGGCTCTCGGCTGGAGGACGCTTGGTGACCTGGTTGATGAGGCCGCCGGGAGGTACTTGTCCGTAGAGGACAGAGCTGGGGCCTTTGAGGACTTCGACGCTCTCGAGCTCGTAGGGGTCGAGCTTGCCGGAGAGGGAATTGAAGCGCATGCCATCGCGGAAGACGCCGAAGGTTTCGGCGGAGAAGCCACGGATCTTGAGCCAATCGAAGCGGGGCTCGAAGCCGTACTCGTCGGCCTGGACGCCGGGGGTGTAGCGGAGGGCTTCGTTCATGGTGATGACGCCACGGTTCTCCATCTCGCGGGTGTTAATGATGGAGATGGATTGAGGAACTTCGATGAGGAGGGCTCCGGTTTTGGAGCCTGCGTTCGAGGCGAAGGGTACGAAGCCGGAGTCGGCGGTGACGTTGATGACGTCGGTGGCAGAGCCGGGGGCGAGGGCTACGTCGATTGTCTTTGCAGGAGCGGCGATAGTGATGGTTTGAAGATAGTCGCTGAAGCCGGGAGCGAGCACAGTGAGGTGATAGGTGCCGGGGTGAAGGCGAAGGGCAGCGGTGCCGTCGGCGTCGGTTTGAGAATTGATGACGGTATCGCCGCAGCTGAGCTCGATGGCTGCTCGCTGGACAATGGCGGCTGAGGGGTCTTTGACCGTGACGGAGATGGGAAGGAGCGGTTCCGCGGATTTGATAGAGCAGGCGGCATCTGAATCAACCGGCGCGGCTGCGGATGTAGTAGCCGCGTGTGAGGCAGCGAGAGCAAGAAAGAAAAGAGGAGTGAGGCAGAGTCTCGTAATAGTCATACAGTTTCAAGCCTTTCGAAGGCGAGGAAAGCCCCGACCATGGAAGTCCACAGTTGGGCTAAATCCTCATTTTTCGCATCGGAAATGCGTTGTCGAATTCACCTGGGAAAAGACGGTTTCCCAAGGCAAATAGAGCCGGTTTCAAACAAAGACTAAATCAGTCCTATATTTGATGCAAGTCTTGGATGCAATAACGGCGTTTTACAGCGATGTAATTTTTTATTGCATTTTGTTTCTTTTTAGTTGGACGGCAAGAATCACTGACGAGGCGAAAGATCATCGCTCAGTTTCAGAAGCTGCTGCATGTAGGTGGGCAATGTCTCGGGGGACACCCTCTCTTACAGAAGGGAACTGGCAAGTAATTCGGTAGCCGCTGAGTCGCCGAGACAGGCTCTGCTATAGTTGCCCAACACCGCTCGAATGTTCGCAATCGCAATCGCTTTCGGATCATTCGCCAGCCTTCCTGCACGTATCTCGTCGTACTGGCGCGGACAGTATTGACTCAGCAAAGTCTCGGGCATGGCCGTTCGTTTTAGATTCTCTATCAGCCGAGCGACGGAAGCCTCTACCTCAGGAAATCTCCAGTAGTAACGAATCCTGTCGCTATAGCTGTAAATGCGAAGCAGCCTCTGCTCATCGCTACTTCCACGATAATATTTCCGCCAATCCGAGGGATGAGCCAGCATGGTGCTTTCCATGATCTCTACGAGGTTGGAGCGCTCTGCTTCCGGCATAAGTTCGCGTTCGATAGCCGCCAGCGAATAAAGCGTCTCTCGCAGTGCGAACGTTAACGCCGGACCCACTTTAAGAATGGAAAAGCCATCGCGGATCAGTTCCTGATAGGCCTTCGGTTTCTGATAGTCGCTCGAGTGCGCCTCCATCACCAGCTCTGGATGGTCCTGCAAAAAACTCTGCAGATGCGAGGCCTTCTCTGCGTTGTAGTCGACAACGGAATCATGGTCGAACTCGACACCCGGCTGCACTACGATGGCAATAACCCGCTCCCACGCGGCATCCAGACTTGCATCGTGAAACGCCGCGCGATGAACCGCGAGAGTGTGCTCCACCGCCTCGCATGTCGTTACCTCAAGCGTATCGAGAGAGTGGGCCGCTCCTCCTGGAGTTGGGACCTCGGTCCCGATAACATACACCACCGCCGGCAATCCCAATCGGCTTCGTGCAGACTCCGCAGAACTGCAAAGGGTGGCTGCGCGCTTCGCCATTACCTCATCGGGAACAATCTCCGGATCATCCGCGCATCGCATACTGGCATCCAGATGAATCTTGGTAAAGCCTGCCTCGACATACATGCGAATCATCTCTTCCGCATGCTGCATCGCCGTTGCCGCATCAAGATGTTGCCAGGGATTTGGTCCGAGGTGGTCCCCTCCAAGAATCAGACGCCCAGTATTGAAATTAAGCTCGACGGCGATGCCGTAAACATAGTCGCGAAACATCGCCGGCGTCATGCCCGTATATCCGCCGGCCTGGTTTACCTGATTGGATGTCGCTTCCAGTAGTAGATGCGTGCCATCGGCATCGGCCTGCCGCATCGCCGCCTCAATCACCCACGGATGCGCCGAGCACACCGAGTAGATCCCCCGCTGTCCTCGGGAGGTACGAAGAAATTCCTGCAAATAATCAGACAACAGAACACCTCACGGGCGGGGAAGTCCGCCGCCTCAAAGCTCAGGCGTAGATAGCGAACTTTTCCACGACTCGGCTAATAAGCCCATTGGGACTTGGCGAATCCGGCTTCAAACCAAGCTCAATAGAAGAGAAGAGACCAAACATCTGGCTGAAGATGACATCCACCGCTGGCCGATATGCATCACTCACGCCAGTAAAAGCCTCGGAGCAGAGGCTGTAATCGCTCGCAGCGTCTCTCTGTCCGACTGAAACAATCGTGCGAACAACCTGCTTCGCGCGGATCTCGTTCAACAGATCGATATCGTATCTTCGCCGTCTGTCATCTGTAGAAATGAATCCGGCAAAAAGAGTTTCGCTGTTGAGCGAAGACATAGGACCGTGCCGTAGTCCCAGCGTTGTCTCATGCATGGTCTGGATGTCTCCACTGGTAAGCTCAAGCACTTTCAAGGCGGACTCACGCGCGGTTGCCCCCAACGCTCCAGCCCCTACAAAGCAGGCCCTCCGGTAGCCTTGCTGTGCGAGATCGTGTGCCAGATATGCCCCCTCATTGAGAAGATAGTCTGCGGCGACTGTCATTCGGTCGAGCGTCTCTTCAAAGAACTCTCTATCCCACAAATGCGCGAGTTCCTGGCCAAATACCACCATGTTCGTATAGGAACTGGTCATCGCAAGGCTACGATCATTCACAGTGTCATCAAGCAACATCGCAAAGCAATTCTTACTTTGTTGAGCCAACGCCACCATGCGGCCATTTTTATTGCAGCTCACAACCAGATGCCGAACTCTCGGGCTTGACTCAAGCGCTTGCTCAAGCACTGCCACTCCCTCGGGGCTATCACCCGATCGTGAAAACGAGATCCACAGATAGTCCCGGTCCGGGATAATGAGATCGTCGCGATTGGTAAGCAGGTCCGTGCTGGCGATTGCAGATACCTCGCAGCCCCACTGCCGGCGCATAAGGTGTGCGATTGAATGACCGATATAGTCTGATGTTCCCGCGCCGACAAGGTAAATAGTCCACCGCTCCTCGTGAGCCTGACGCAGAAAGCTCGCCAACTCCGCCCGGAACTCCCCAAAGAGGCGGTGCGTCGTCCGCCATGTCGCAGGCTGCTGCGCAATCTCGGCGGGTGTGTAAAGGAGCCCACGCTCCTTTTTTTCAAGTGGGGACAGCGCCAGAAGGTGTGAGAGTGGATTCACTATGCTAATTCCTCGATCGGTACAGTAAAAAGAAACAATAAGAAGCTAAAGTAAACCACTTTTTAGTGCTTCATGCAAGCGAAAGACTCAAAGAGAAATTGTTTTTTATCTCTATTTCATCGAAGGCCCTGCGTCATCTCGACGCTCAAAACCATTATTATTTATATTGTTATCGGCCCACAGGGTCCCGGTAATGGCATTTTTTCGTCTGCACAGGCGAGAGTTACAAAACGAAGGCTAAAGTAATCGAAGAGTTCCCTAAAACCGATAAATGAAAACTTTCGACATTACCATCGCAGGCGAGCTCAATCTCGACCTCATTCTCTACGGCCTTCCGGTAGAAATGCAAACCGAAAGAGAGCTGCTTGCCAGTAATTTTCGCGCGACCCTTGGCAGTTCTTCGGGTATTGTCGCGCATAATGCGGCAACCATAGGCGCACGGGTAGCCTTTACGACTCTGGTGGGAACAGACGACTTCGGCCGACTTGCTATGGATCGTCTGAACGCGGCCGGGGTCGATACCTCACGCGCAAGCCGGCACAATACGGTCGCAACCGGTGTAACGATCCTTCTTCCGCATGGTGAAGAGCGCCATATTCTCACCTTTCCCGGAACCATCGCTGAATTGACCGTTGCCGACCTCGACTTCGATTTTCTTGTGCAGGCTCGTCATTTCCATCTCTCTTCTCTTTATCTGCAGCAAGGCCTGCATGCTGGCCTGCCTGATCTTTTGCGACGTCTGAAGCAGGCTGGCCTCACCATCTCCCTCGATACCAACGATGACCCGGAGGATCGCTGGGGCGCGCCGTTGCCAGAGATCCTCCCTTATGTAGATGTCTTTATGCCTAACGAAGGCGAGATCTGCCGCATGACGAACTGTGCTGATCTGGACAGCGCTATACATGCGCTAGCCGTAGATATTCCAACGATCGTCGTCAAACGAGGACGTCGCGGCGCTCGGGTCTATGAACAGGGGCGCGCTGTCGATGTCGCTCCGCTCAACGTTATACCGGTGGACACCATAGGAGCGGGCGACAGCTTCGACGCAGGCTTTCTTCGCGCTTACCTTCTTTCTAAAGACACAGTCACCTGTGCCCAGGCGGGCAACATCACAGGCGCTCTATCGACTCAGGCGTCAGGCGGAACCGAAGCCTTTCGCGACCCGAAGCTACGCGATGCCTTTCTAGCCGAGCACCGATTCTTCGATCTGATAGCGTAGTTGGGCCGCCAACGCCGTCATCTTTCAGTCGCGTTGGAAATATCCGCTCTTAACCAAAATGGAAGCATCTCGCGCATCTACCTGCTGCGAGAAGGCTCCTTCGTGGAACTGATAATGTCGTCCGGTAACAGGTCCACGGATCAGAACCGCGGTCTTCTGAGTGAAGCGCACCTTCATAAACCCGCCAGACATACTCGTCTGTTGATCTGATAACGGCTTGCCCTGAGCAACGATTGCACGGCCTTGACCACAGCATCCCATATCCGTCTCCTCTACTTTTCCTGATGCTCCAACGGCTGAAAGACTATCGGCTCTTGCCCAACCCTGTTTGCCAGAGAAGCGATCCCTGAAAGAGCGAACCACACAATCAAGATGTTCAGTATCCCGCTCGTAACGTAGAACGCGAACGGGATACTGACCCAGATGCTAAGGCAGTTGAAACAGTCGATAAGCTTGCCCCATATGTTTGTACCCAACATCACCCGGACCCTCAGCATCAGATCCCACGGGCCGTCTTCTGCAGCCAGAAGATGAGTCAGCCTCCAGACGGCCAGCGCGGAGATCGCAAATCGAAACCACACACTCATCTCCAGTGCTCCTAGGTTCCGATGTCGTTGATGATGTTCAGGGCGAAGAGTATCGGCCCTGTACTGTGATTGTCTCCGCCATCATTAACCCATGTCGTATCGTTGACGACCAACTCGATCACGTATGCGCATCTGCATCCGCGAGGCAATTGCCATGGGTTCGTCGAAACACACGGATTGTTTGGGTCAGGAGGCGGCCCGCCATCGAGCGCTGTGACGATATCCCACGAGGCCAGCGTCGCAGCCTGGGCCGCTGTCGGCAAGACATTCTGCCATAGATTAGGCACGCGCACGGTTGGACTTGTTCCCGGAGGCGTGCCATTCGGGGTATAGTCCGATGCCAGAAATGGCTGCATCGTCCCACCATTTTTCTGATAGCTCAAAGAGTAAGAGCCAAAGTTATCATTCGGAAGTTTCTGCGCTGCAGTCACGTCGATGGGGTAATCCCACGCGATACCGATCACAGGTGCCGTCGTTCCTACATAGTCTTTCAGATGCAGATCGCCGCAACCTACAACGTTGCCGATGCGAGTCAACATGCCGAACACATCGTAGTTATCGAGCCATACTGCCACCTGATCCTCTCCCGCAGGAACAACCGGCGTATGAGGCGAAACGATCGGCCCTTCATCGACTTCGAGGAAGAAGACATAGCGACCACTATTTGGATAGCTATTCCACTTTCCGTTGGAGCTGATTTTAGGAACTGTGTAGGGAGTGTGCGGCGGGAATGGCAGCGTGCAGGACTCAGTCGTCCACGAAGCCACCAGATCACCGTTGAGAATTACGTTAGGTGTAGTAGGTCCCAGCAAGCATCCCGACGACCACGGATGAACCGAGGTCCCGTCATAAATCACCGGAGCGATCAATGGCATTCCCCCGAGCGCAGATGGGCTAGGAGTGGGGGCTGGCAACGGGATCGCTCCTGATGCCGGGCCGAAGCTCGCAAGCTGATATTGCGTCATCTCATCGCCGCAACCAAAAGTGTAAGCACTTCCGGTCACGCTGATGACGCCGCCGACCGATTGCTCGAATGCAGGATTGGAGACGTTCTGCACCATCTTGATAATCGATGCGCTTGTATTGAACGGATCCTGATTGGTTACCGTTGCGACCGTAGCCACCGCGGTAATTTCAATCGCATTGATCTCGAATTGGAAAGTAGCGTTGACCTGGAGATGCAGACCGCCGCTGCCGTACACATCGAGATACACAGTGGCCTCGGTAGTCGCCGGAGGCAACAGCGACATATCCAGATATCCCAGAACGCCGCCAGTCACCGGTGTTGTCGAGGAAGCATGAGCCGGTGGGCGCGAACAATCTGGATAGACAACCGCATCATTAATATTCGGCCCACCAATATTGTAGGTAAGCGTGTAGCTGGTAAAAGCGCCGCCAGCAGCGGTTCCGCTGATCTCTATTCCAGCAAGCGTGCACACTGCAACAAACGTTAGAGTCGAGCATGCAGGAGGTGCATCGATTTGTGCGATCAGCGGCTCAAAGCAACGGCGAAGGCTCGTGAAAAACTCCTCAAGACATCTGACAGCTTCCACCAGCGTGCGAGCTCGAGCCAGGCAGCAGCCAAACTCCAACGCTGCGACGCAATAGCAGCAGCAGCTCCGCGATATAGCGGCATTGCCAAATTCAGCGAAAGCCTTGCTCCCGAACAGTGCAGCGGTCGATTCCTGCGTGCACAGCCGTGCAAAAACTGAGGTGGCTACATTGTTGTCGACTTCGCAGTCGATGGTGCCCGCTTCAATCTCGCGAGGAATATCGATGGGGTATTCAAGATCTTTTCTCTCCGCATCAATCGAAGGCGCATAAGCGCTGCCCAGAATTTTCACCAGCGTGCTGAAATCCCGTTTCTCTTCGATCGTAGGAGGTGTCGAAACCGGCTGGCCGAGCGCTTGTCTTACGCAACGCCAGTATTGATAGAGGTAGTATGCAAATCCGCGAAATGTTCGCGGCCCTCGACATACGAGCCAACCAAAGGTGAGGCAACACAGAGTACGCCGGTAGCACCACGCCCATTGATCCGGCTTGCCCAAAACCTGGCGGCCTTCATCTGGGAGCAACCGCATGGCGACATCCTGTGTGAAGAACGGCTCGAACAAGCTGTTCGCTAGGCGGATCTCATCGTCACATGTGGGCGGATGCGCTGCAGCTTCTTTAAGCAGAGTGTCGGCGGATGCAGCAAGCTTGAGTTCATTTTGCAGAATCGGCCGATAGGCAGTGAGGAATGCATTCAGCACAGACTGAAAGTCTGGATTGCTGGCAAAGGTTGAAGTGTTGGTTTGGTCGCTCACAGAAATCTCCTTTTGAACGCGCTCCTTTGGGAGCTGAAGGAGATAAAAATTGCGTCCTCTCGATGGTGACCCGGAGATCGAGAACGTTTCAGCGAAACATCTCGTAGCCAAACACACTTATGCGGCCGCGTTGATCAACGCGGCCGCATAAGTGCGTTACTTCAGAAGGTAAGAGTTTGCAGCATCCTTCATATCTTGAGGAAGATGCGCCGCCGATAGAGTTGGTAAATTACCAGCCAGCAAAATCCAACAAAGCAGAGCGAGTAGATAAGCGACGCCAGCGCGGGATTTCCGATAACACTAAGAAGCCCGGAGTAGATCCACCGCTGCAGATGAACTCCAGGCTGCGGATGTATCAGGAACATCACACCCGGCAACAGCTCTGACAAGATATATGCTCCGATGGCATTCGTGCCAAAGACCAGGAACGGCATCAACCATTTCCGTCGTGCAGCTTCTGGCTTGCCTGCCCCTCGTACATCGACAATCCAAATTGCCAGGGCCAGCAGCAGCAGGCTCCATCCTGCCGCAAACAGAACGTAAGAACTCGTCCACAACTTCTTGTTGATTGGGAAAGCAAAGTTCCACAGTCCGCCCAGAAGCAGACCCGAAACTCCCGCGATTGCAATGCCCTTCGCTTTTTCACCGATGCTTCTACTTGTCTGCAACCACAGGCCGGTCAACATCCCGAACAACGCAGTCGCCAACGCAGGAAGTGTACTCAACAAACCTTCAGGATCGCGCGTCCTCTCGTAAAGGTGCGGAGCAGTGAAGATCTGCCGGTCGAGCCACGCCACCAGGTTTCCATCAGGGTCCAGCAGAGGGACATCATGTGTCGGCACACCGTACCCAGGAACCGGAATAAACCGCATGATCACCCAGTAGCCCATAAGCGCCCCTACCGCGATGACCGCTTTGTTCTTCCACGACGAACTGATCAGGTAAAGCACTGAGATGACGAAGTAGCAGATCGCGATCCGCTGCAGCACGCCATATACGCGCAACGTATTCAGATGGAACAGCGGGAAGCTATTCACCAGCAATCCAAACAGAAACAGAACAATGGTGCGTCGAAAAGCATGCAGCAAAATAGACTGCTTGCTTGCGCCCTTTGCCAGTCGCGCCGCAGTCGAAAACACAGTCGAGACGCCGACGAGGAAAAGAAAAGTGGGAAAGACGAGATCCGTTGGCGTGAAGCCGTTCCAGGAGGCATGCTTCAACGCCCAGTAGGCGTTCCGCTCGTCGCCATTGTTGTTGACCAAAATCATAAAGCCGATCGTCAGGCCGCGCAGTACATCCACGGAGAGCCAGCGCTCGGGCTTTGTAACGGTAGTGCCTCGTTCAACGGCGGGTAATGTGTCCGAGCTAATCATTTACAGCATCGCCTCCTGGGCAATCTCTTGGCATCCATACTAACGCCCGTTGGTTGTTGGCGCTGTTCTGTTTTGTGATGTTTCGTTCGGGGGAGCCAGATTCAAATCGCGTGCAATTGCCAGAGCGGCGGCATAGCTATCGCCGGTCGGAACCGCAGCATAGGTCGTCGATCTCCGATTCCATTCGTCGCCGAACGCATACCAATCAATGGGTTTCGGTGGCGACTTCGTGTCGAGCGACGCCGAAAGCGCGTCAAAGTACATCTTCCAACGCGGCATATAGTAGTCCGCCGTAAGCCCCGCCCAATCCCGATTCGCATACTCATGCAGCCCGAACTCGCTCGCCTTGCGGTCTCCCCACGTCGTCAGAATCGATCGGGCATCGTAATTTAGCTGCTTCAGCTCCTCCGGCGTAGAAGCCCACGGCGGAACGAACTGAAGCCACCTGCCTAAAAGAAAGAACTCGTTGGTTTTGAGTAACGTGTCCAGCAACGTCATCCGATGCAGCCAGTGCGTCGTCAACTCCGTAAATCTCGCACGATCACCCGCATCGTAGGCTGCTTTGATCTGCGGCAGCATGGTCCGGCTCTCATTCGCCATCACCTGGCGTGCCAGATCAACCACATCGAATTGATAGGTCTCGCTCGTGCGCAGTCGTGGAGCTACCTGCAGCAGTTCCGTCAGCGCCGGTTGCAGATCTTCAGTACGGTATCGCATCACATCCGGCGACCACGTTGCAGCGTGCAGCGTTGTCAGCGAGGGCTGCGCACTAAACAATGAGTCGTGAGACGCATCCCGTTCTCCGTGTTGTTTGTTGCCATCCGCGCGATACCCGTATGCCGTCTTCAAAATAATCTGCCATGCGCGTTTCGCATGTTCGTCTTCTGCCCCATAACGCCGCAGCGCATACCCGTCCGTCCACGCGCTCAGATCGACAGGATCGCTATGCCACGCCATCTCCGTATACAGATCAAACGCAAAGGGATTCGTATCCAACCCCTCTGTAAATAGAGCGGTCCCAACGATACGGCTCCCCGGCAGCTTCGCCATCTTCGGCATGCGCACGGCGTAGTCATAGAGAGGAGCACCCATCGTCGTTCGGCCACCGAACTCCCACAGGCCGCCATAAAGCCATTGCGCTCCCCGAAACTCGCGATCACGATCTTCGCGGGGAAAGCGTCCCTGCTCGATATCGGCGACCAGGACACGACTCGTATCCACCGCCTCCATCACTGCGGGCATCGGATTGTCTTGCCACCCCATCATCATCCACATCGCCCCGGGATGCGCCTTTTCGAGTGCTCTCTGAACGCGCTTTGCGGCTTCACCTACTGGAACATCACCCGCCGCTCCACCTTCCTGAAAGATCTCCATGTCGTAAATCGCCGAGTCTCCAAAAAGCTCACGCTGATGCCGATAAAACGACTCTGCCAAGGGTGCAAAATTGGGATCGCGCGGATCGATCCAGCCCGGCCGCGTGAACCCATTCCAGTCTCCCTGGGTGATAACGTGCGCGGCTTTATGAATCGTTGCAAAATCCGCTGGCACGATGCCGTAGTAGCCCGGTAACACCGGGGTAATCCCGAGTTCGCGCAACATCCCTATCAGCTTCTTAGCCGACTCCGCACGCTTATGCAGTAGCTCCATCGAGATTGGCTCGATGAAACAGCACATATTGCCCATCAGTTGCCAGTTCTGGTGTGCAGGCTGTGTAATCCACTTGCGAATCTCGGCATCGCTATACCCCGCATCGCGAAAGGTCTCGTAGAGCACCAGATCCGCGCCTCGTTCAATCAACACAGCGTTGGTACCCGACAACGCCAGCACATCGATCTCATGTCGCCAGCGAGCCTCACTCCAGTATGGAGCGGAGTATCCATCCGCGTTCTCGTTCAGCGCGTATCGCCACTTATACAGAGCAGGCTTTTCAATTGCTTTCTTAGGCGCCGGCAGCACGAGCCCTGCGCGTCCAAGCTGCATCCCGTTCGTTGATACCTGAAGATGCGCAACGTACTTCAGATACCAGTTCACCCCGTACAGCAATGTAGGCAGCGTTTCTGCCTCAACCTGGATATGCCCATCGGTGCCCGAAATACGAAAGGCATCGCCGTCTTTCCCAGTTGGTCGCAGGCTAAGTTGAAACTGCGGAGCAAGCCCCGGCATCTCCCGACGTAGAACTTCTTCAGCCGGTCTGGTCGAGGTCTGCGCCTCCGAAACACAACCACCCAACGCGATGAGGAGAGTAATGCAATAGAGCCATTCTGTACGAAACATCCAGCCACTATAGCCCATCTGCCCCGACGGGGCAGTTCGATATCCGATGACACTCAAAACCGCCTCAATTCTTTCCCACAGAAATATTTTCAAAAACTGCAAAATTCCCACCCCTCTTCAAAATGCAGTTCGCTAGTCGCGATTGCCATTCATTCCACCACACGCCGTCCACAGAAAACCCATCTCCAAACACCCACTTTTCCTAACCCCATCCAAAAACGCAACAAAAAACAACAATCCCCGGACAGAGCAACGCTCCGACCGGGGATAAAAAATCTACAAAAATAATCTGCAAAATTACTTCGCAGCAGATTCCAAAATCGCCGCAGAGCGGTTAAGCGCCTCAGTCAAAATAGCCAACTGAGTCTGCGCCCGCTCGTTATCGACACCATCGATAGCCTCATTAACACCGGGAATAACGACAGCCGCATATCCAGTGAACTCACCCGGCGCATAGATCGTGTGCCGATACCACGCACGACGAGGAAGTCCCGCCGGGCTGAGAAGAGCCGTCTCAGCATTGCGCAGCGCATGATTCAAGTTGGCAGAATCGCCCGAAGGGGCGGACTGGCGCGCCCGAATCGTTGTGCCCGCAGCAGCAAAGCGCTTTGCAGCCGCAAGGGCAGCACCGAAATCGAGCTTCATCTCCGCTTTCACAGCGCGCTTCTGAGCTGTGTCGAGATAGCTGAGGATCTCCTTGCCATACAAATCGTAGTTGTAAGGAAGCACATCCGCGTCAGCCATATGGAGTATCTCTAAACCAAAGACGCGCGCCTGTTGCTGCTCATAAACGAACGTGGGATCGCCAAATTTGATGAACCAGTTGTAGTTATCGAAGACGGAATGATAGACGCCGTAGGGGCCACCGGGTCCAATGTCAGTCGAGGGAACACCGAGGTGCTGGATGAAGGGAGTGTAGTCGGAGCCGGAGCCAAGGTCGCCTACGCGAACATCATTTTCGACCTGCGCGTTGAAGCGGCTCGGACCACCGCTGGTTGAAGCGGTGCCGCGAGCTTCGTTGGCTTCTTCCTGAGTCTTCTTCCATGCGTCATAGACGGTACCTCCCTTGGGGCTGGGAACTTCTCTTGTGACCTCGCGGACGAATTGCTTGAGCGATGGCACGGCCTCAGCAGTGAAGTTGGGGCCAGCTACGCCGACGTCAGTGTTGAAGTAGGCCACTGCGTGGGCGAGGTTGTTTTCGTGCTGCTCGGCCCACTCGGTAGAACCCATGAGGCCTTCTTCTTCAGCGTCCCAGCTGCCGATGACGATTCTGCGCTTCGGCTTCCAGCCCTGCTTGAGGAGTACACCGAGACCGTGAACGGCTTCGAGCATGGCGGCAGTGCCGCTGTTGGGATCGACGGCGCCGTAGACCCAGGCGTCGCGGTGATTACCGGCTACGACCCAGTCATCTTTCTGCGCGGGATCGCTGCCTTCGATGGTGCCGATGACATCCCAGATGGTACGGAGTGCGTAGTCC
>Ga0206894_1080_pt1 | contig 22695 bp, 24 predicted proteins | sample Alteio_BWOrgHeat_54_FD_152953 | JGI IMG/M metagenome (GOLD analysis project Ga0206894, IMG submission 152953) | Enriched cells from forest soil in Barre Woods Harvard Forest LTER site, Petersham, Massachusetts, United States -... | ecosystem: Environmental > Terrestrial > Soil > Temperate forest >...
TTACCACAGGACACTTAGGCCAGCCAGCAAGGTGTAGGAGGTGATCTCTGGTGACCAACTCCCTGCGGCATTGGCATACCAACTCCACCCACATCCAATGGCGTCAACTTAAAGAAATTATTACCATGCAAAACTGTGAAAAAACAATTGGAAATGGACGAATTGGACTAATTGGACTACCTGGACGAACTGGACGTATTGGAAAGAGTCGTCCAGTTCGTCCAGGTCGTCCATACCGTCCATTTCCTTTGTTTACTGGAAGTGTGTCTTTATGGAGGTAGGCTTTTCGATTTATTTCATTTGATTAATTAAAATGGGGTCGTAGATAGCGTTAAATTGGGTTTCTAGTTCCATGGCCTGTTGTGTAGCATCGTACCATCTTTTTTGTCTAGGAAGCTTGTGATTGAGAAAGAAATCTAAATCACGAGACCAGTAGTGATTAATTCTGAAGACATTTACCGAAGTTTTTGTTGAGATGGGCCCATGCACCCGTTGATAGTTTTCATCTACAGCGAATTTATGTGAAATATAATAGAAAAAATGGGGATTAAGGCAGGCAATGACTCTTTCAGGTCGGACGATTGATTTCACATGTAGATTGAGCGGATGATCCAAGGGAGATCGATGGACTAATCGATCAACCATTCTTTCACTAGGCAAGATCTTATCGATGTTGGAGGTGCCATACATAATGCAGTTTACAACGACACCTCCGTAATCCTTATAAGCTTTTAGAGATCTTTTAATCGATTTTCCAGTAGCACAAAACAAAAATTCATCGGTGTCTATAAATGCACACCACTTAGAGACATGTTTAGAGCGCTGTAGGCCGTCTTTATAGGCATTGCATTGAATGTCATTCCAGTCTTTAAGGTCTTGAGAAGCATATGGCCAATCGATGAGCTCTACGACTCCTGCTTTGATATATGGACCCAAGACTGTTTTATAGTTATCGGTTGAGTTATTATTATATAACCAAAAGTGCTGCACCCCATTTTTTTTATGATGATCGATCCATTCTTTTAGATAGGGGGCTTCATTTTGAAAGATCGCACAGACCGATAATTCATATTGATAAGCATGGGCGAATAATGGGCAAAACGTACATAAAAGATTCAAAAATAGAAGTGTTGTGAACGCATTTTTTTTATGCATTTTTAACAGCCTTGTTCGTGTGTGTCTGTCAGAAATTAAGCAAAAGAGAAAGGATGTATGCCACGATCTAAAGGAAAAAAGCAAGAAAGTTAAAGAGTTCGATTCAAGCTCGACATTTCGTACGCCTGCTGGTAAACTAGCATTCAAACTGGAAATACTTTTGAGGAATATGGAAAATACAACTAAAAAACGGGTGCTCACCGGGGACCGGCCTACCGGTGGTCAATTGCATCTTGGTCATTATGTCGGCTCGTTGAAAAATCGCCTGGCTATGCAAGACCAATATGAGTGTTATTTCTTCATCGCCGATCTGCATATGTTGACGACGAAGCCCACAAAAGCAGATATCCTGAGCATACGCGATAATATGCGCGAAATGATTCTGGACTACTTGGCATGTGGCATCGATCCCTTAAAATCGACGATCTATCTGCAATCTGCGGTGCCAGCAGTTTACGAGATGAATTTGATCTTTGAAATGCTTATCTCGTTGAACAGGCTGGCAGGTTTGCCTAGCATCAAGGAAATGGCGCGCAATGCCCATATGGATCCAGAAAGTGTGCCGTTTGGGTTGATTGGCTATCCTGTCTTGCAGACAGCCGATATTCTTATGCCTAAAGCGCATGTCGTGCCAGTGGGTAAGGACAATGAAGCACACGTAGAATTGGCACGCGACATCGCGCGGCGCTTTAATCAAAACTATGGGGAGGTCTTCCCCTTGCCTGATGTGCTGTTGAGCGAAGTTCCTACCCTCGTGGGGATCGATGGCAAAGGCAAGATGAGCAAGTCGGCCAATAATGCGATCTATCTCTCCGATGATGCTAAAACAGTAGAAAAGAAAGTTAAGGGGATGTACACCGATCCGAATCGCTTACATGCCCACCTACCAGGAACTGTAGAAGGCAATCCGGTGTTCATTTATCACGATGTCTTCAATCCAGACCGTGCTGAAGTCGACGATCTAAAAACGCGCTATCGTGCAGGGACTGTGGGGGATGTCGAAGTCAAAGGTAAATTGATCACCGCTCTTAACAACTTTTTAGATCCTATTCGTCGCAGGCGCGAGGAATATGCCACCGATAAAGGGCTAGTGGAACAAATTCTCTTTGAAGGTACACAAAAGATGATCGAGATATCGAACGCCACCATCAAGGAAATGCGCAGTGCTATGGGGCTGGGTGGGGCATGGAATAAGATTTCGCGCGTGGCCCGCGAGCGCCGCGAAAAAATGATTTCATAGATATTGGATTGGTTGAGTATATGCCTGAATTTATGCTAAAGACAGATTTTCTGCCCTGCGGTGATCAGCCACAGGCCATTGAAAAGCTAACCCAAGGCATTATGGAAGGACAACGCTCACAAGTGTTGCTAGGCATTACGGGTTCAGGCAAAACCTTCACCATGGCTAATGTGGTGGCGCGCGTGCAGCGCCCTACGCTTGTCATTGCACATAACAAAACACTGGCCGCGCAGCTCTATCAAGAGTTTAAGACTTTCTTTCCCGACAACGCTGTCGAGTATTTCGTTTCATACTACGATTACTATCAGCCAGAAGCCTATATTGCCCGCTCTGACACCTATATCGAAAAGGATATGGCCATCAATGATAAGATCGATAAGATGCGCTTGAGTGCCACGCGTTCCTTATTGGAACGCAATGATGTGCTCATCGTGGCATCGGTCTCTTGCATCTATGGCTTGGGATCTCCTGAGTATTACCGCAGCATGAACCTCGTGCTGACAACAGGCGGCAAACGTCGGCGCGATGAGCTGCTTTTGCACCTCGTGGAGATGCAATACAAGCGCAATGACTTTGACTTTGCGCGTTCTAATTTTAGGGTGCGCGGTGATGTACTGGAGATTTTCCCTGCCTACGAAGAGGATCTTGCTTTACGCATAGAATTTTACGATGATGAGATCGAGCGCATCAGTGAGATCGACCCGCTGACAGGTAAAGTCAAACGGCGCATCAACGACGTCACCATCTATCCAAGTTCGCACCACGTCACTCCAGAACAGGTGCGCCTACACGCCATCGATACCATCAAGGTGGAGCTCAAAGAGCGCATGGCATACTTTGAGAAGGAAAACAAATTGCTCGAATTACAACGTATCCAAGAACGGACGATGCATGACCTCGAAATGTTAAAAGAGGTGGGGACATGTAAAGGCATCGAAAACTACTCACGCCACTTCAGTCAACGCAAGCCAGGTGATCCTCCTCCATGTTTGATCGATTATTTCCCTGCAGATTTTCTCACCATCATCGACGAGTCACACCAGACGATACCCCAGTTGCATGCCATGTGCAACGGCGATAGGGCTCGCAAGCAATCGTTAGTGGACTTCGGTTTCCGTTTGCCTTCGGCTTACGACAACCGCCCTTTGAAATTCGAAGAGACATATGCGCGTTTAGGTCAAGTGGTGTACGTCTCGGCGACACCAGGTGAGTGGGAAGTGAAGGAATCGCAGGGTGAAGTTGTAGAACAGCTGATACGCCCCACCGGACTGCTAGATCCTAAGATTGAAATGCGCCCAGCCGAAGGGCAGGTGGACGATTGTTTAGCGGAAATACGGCTGCATGTGGATAAAGGAGGGCGCGTGTTGATCACGACGTTGACCAAGCGTTTGGCTGAGGAGTTGAGTAAATACCTCACAGAGCTCAATGTGAAAGTCAAATATTTGCATTCCGATATAGATACGCTTGAACGCATGCAGATCATTCGCGATTTGCGTTTAGGGGTGTGTGATGTATTGGTGGGGATCAATCTGCTGCGAGAAGGATTAGATATGCCAGAGGTATCGCTTGTGGCTATTTTAGATGCCGACAAAGAAGGGTTTTTGCGCAGTGAGACCGCCTTGATTCAGACTTGTGGTCGGGCGGCGCGCAATGTGGAAGGTCGCGTGATCATGTACGCTGATAAGATCACTAAGTCGATACAAAAAGCATTAGATGTAACCAATAACCGTAGAGCTTATCAACAAAGCTACAATGAAAAACATGGCATTACACCCCGTACAGTAAAGAGAGAAATCTCCTTGTTGGTTGAGCCTGAAAGTGAAGTTGCTTATCCGCATGCGCTGGCAGAGACGACTCCTGCTCTGAAAGTGGCAGAAGAAGAACATGTCTATTTAACACCTGCCGAAGTAGATAAGAAAATCAAATTTCATGAAAATGAGATGAAGCGTGCGGCTAAAGAGATGCGCTTTGAAGATGCAGCAGAGCACCGTGATTTAATGCGCAAATATCAGCAGATTGAATTGTCGTTTGGTTGAAGAAATTAGCTCCAGTCGAATTCGGAAGGCTGAGGGTCTCCTAACAATGGACCAAAGGAAGACTTGCGCATTTTGATCTCTTCAAAGGCGTGATTGCAGCGCTTACAGGTGAGTTGCTTGACACCTTTGTTTTTATGGAAGATGTAGTCGTCTCTGCTTTCAATGATATAGCCACATTTCGGACAACGATGATAATGCACAATCAAATCCCAGGTATGGCTTCCTTTTTGCGTCATTTTTTCTTTTCTCCAAATAGATAAGCCATCATTTTAGCAAGAAAGTGCTGTTTTCTCTTTTTAGGGTGATGGAGAGAATTGCCCCAACCATTGATTTCGTGCATTTCACAACCGCAGATGCCATGCCCCGGCTCAATGGGTTGTTTAGTTTGCGGCTGGTCTGTTTTGTAATCTCGATATTCTTTATGCCACATAAAACCTCTCGCCTAACTTCGTGCCCGTGTGCGTGGCCGAACTTACCCATGTGCCAACTTGGTTTACACCCATACAATACATATAATGTACTAAAAATTATAATCCTCAGAAAGTTAATTTTTCGGGCACGAAAATAGGCTTCTCATAAAGTAGAGTACCAACCTCTTTGAACGCGAAGGTCGCGAAGCAAGCGAAGATAACGCGAAGAAAGTGAAAATATAAAGATTGGATAGAAAGCTATTGAAATAATATTTACTGCACTTTATATCCTTCGTAGATCATTTTTAGAATCCCCATAGGCACGTAGTCAAGGGAATGAATGGTCATTAACTTTTTATCGAATACAACACCTATGCCTAAATTTTTTTCTGCTCTTGCCATTGTAGTCATGTTGCTTACAGGATGCGGTTGTCCCCAACATTATGAACCTTCAGACAACCCTCCTCCATTGCCTAACTGCCCTGTGATCGATCATCCGATACGCTTAGCTCTCGTTTTAGGAGGGGGAGGATCACGTGGACTGGCTCACGTGGGGGCTTTGGAAGTTTTCGCAGAAAATAATATCCCTATTGATTTAGTGGTTGGATGCAGTGCCGGTAGCATTGTAGGTGCGCTGTATTCCGATTGCCCTGATACTGCTCATCTAAAGGAAGTCTTGTTGTCCTTAAAAACCGACTATGTCATGGATTTCGATATCTGGAATGCACGCTATGGCTTATGCCAAGGAAGAACACTTAGAAAATTCCTGACTGCAAATCTAAATGCGCAAACTTTCGATCAACTTAAAGTGCCATTTTATCTTGTTACTACAGACTTATATTCAGGCGAGTTGGTCACTATAGGTGGAGGACCGATCGTACCTGCGGTAGAGGCTTCAAGTACTTTTCCTGTCATGTTTGTGCCAGTGTGGTTGCATGGACGTGTTTTTGTCGATGGGGGCTGCATCGATCCTGTGCCCGTGCGTACAGCAAAGCATTTTAACCCCGAAGTTGTCGTCGCCGTGGACTTGCGTGGGCTATTATCAAAAGAGTTTCCAACGAACTTATTCGGGGTGATCGCCCGCAGTGCCGACATTGCCTTTTTGTGGCAAAGTGAGACCTGTGTAAATGACGCAGATGTGATCGTTCGTCCAGTAATTGACGACGATATCGGCACTTTTGCCGGTGATGAGTACCATGAGACAATTTATCAAGCTGGTAGAACGGCGGCCCTAAAGGTCTTGCCACAAATTAAAGCCTGCTTAGCGGCAAAAGCGCAACAAAAGCAAGCAGGGAATGTGTTTAGTGGAACTGTTGAATAGTCGAACAGGGCGTAAGAGGTAATTGGACATGGACGAACTGGACGAATTGGACTACCTGGACGAATTGGACGGTATCTGAGAGAGTTGTCCAGTTCGTCCAGGTAGTCCAGTTCGTCCAGTTCGTCCAGTTCGTCCAGTTCGTCCAGGTGTTTGGAAATGCGTTTACTCGAGGTCTTTAATTTCCACGCGTTTCGATGAGGCGATGCGCTCATCTTTTTCTGCTTTTTTCTCATCCTCTTCGGTACCAGGGATGACGTCGGTGATAGCCCCTTTGAGGACTTCGATTTTTGAGCCATCATACATTTTGAGAATGACGGTTTGTTCTTGGATGCGCGCCACTATGCCGATAATTCCAATGGCTGTCACTTTATCCCCTTTTTTAAGCGCACTGCGTTGCGTTTCAATGATTTTGCGCCTTTTTTGTTCTGGGCGCCATAGGATGAAGTAGAAGAACAGCAAGGCGATGCCGATCATGATCACCGTCTGCCACATCCCTTGCTCGCGTGGAGGCATGGCATCGCCATCATCAGCCGCTAGAAATGGGGAAGAAAGCAAAAATGTTTGTAAGCACACTAAAGAGTATATGATTTTACGCATGGGGTATCCTTCTTAGTTATTTTAATCAGTCCCTTTTATACATCAAGGGAAGGGTATCACGCAATTAGCTTCCAAAAATAAAGTCAGTTTTCTGCATGAAATTGGGGCAACACAAGAGATTCTACTTCTGTTTCTGATGTCAAAGGAGCGATGGAATCCTCGAGGGGGGAGCGAGGTATGTCCTTAAGGGATTCTTCGGATGATGGTGTGCCCGAAAAAGCTTCCGCCACCCACTGGATTTGATCCATGCGCTGGTTAGATTGCTTGTTTGAAAAAAAAACAGCGAAAATGCTGTTAAAAGTGGGGGCATATGGATCAAACAGTTGGGGAGAAAGCTCAGATATGGGGGCATTGTGAGCAAAAAGTTCAGCAATAGCGATATGCTGGTTTAATGAAATCAGCCATTCTGATGGAAAAATATATGTTCTTTTGACCTCTTTTAGCAGCTCACACACATAGGTATATCTCTCAAGATAGGTTGCAGCTTGGATGGAGACTTCATTCCCAGAAAGATCATAACATTGAGCATATTGTAGTATAGAGGGGGGAGGATGACATTCAACAGCCATCAAAGGACCTCCCACCTGCCTACAATAGTCTTTGATAGATTGCTCCAAACAAGACCCTGGCACGACCCCCAACGAAGCTTCTGCTGTTTCTGTAGGAATGCAAACAGCCGCTGAAGACATTTCCTCAGCTGGACCCTGAGCTTTTAAAATAGGCCCTGCCACCACGTTATCTGAGGGATGAGCCGCGGCCATGGGAGTGTTGGTATGTTCCAGAGAAGGGGATGGCTGCATTTGGTGTTCAATGCTCTTCTTTCCCCTATCTGGTGGTATAGGTGGCACTATTAAACTTAGACCTTGCCTAAGAGGGTCATGTGTTGATGAAGCGCGAGTTCCATAGACCTTATAAAGCAAACCGCTTAGCAGCATTCCGCACACAAGCCAATGGGTGTTATTAATTTGAAAAAACGATTTCCCATCAGCCGTTGGTAAGGTTGCGGTACAGGTGATATTATTTTGTGGCATGTGGAAAGAACTCACAGATTGTCTCATATCAGAGAGGAGTGAGGCGCTATGGTTAAAATTAGGTAAAAACATGCTCTCGATATGTTCAATGGAAGCAATTTCTTTAGTAAGGAGAATGGGGTTTGCGACGCTGCTGTTTTGTGCTAATTCTGTAGGTCCTTGTGCGGGATAGCGGGTGAACTTGTAAAAGGTTCCTAAAAACAAAGTTGCGACTAGCTTACTAATGTTTGAGGCAGTGATGTGAGCTCTAAAAACTGCGCTAAGGCTGTTAACGCGATTTTGTAGAGCAACGAGCGAGGTTTTAAAGGTAAACTGGATGGTGTCGTTGGAGGTCTGTGGTTGTATTTCAGACGTTTTAGCGCCGGGATCGTTTGATTTGGGAAGTTGGTATAAATCGACACTTGGTATGAAAGATGGGGTGGGAGGTCCAATTGATGTCATTGATTACCTTTAAAATAATGGAATAACGTGTCAATTTATTATTGGAATAGTAAGGCATCGCCATGCAAAAAGCTAATGTTTTTCCACTCCTCAATTGTTGATTGTGGACACCGGCACGGTAAGCGTCAAATAAGGGACCTAAAGGACCAAAGGACAGTGTTGTTTTAGTCCTTTAGGTCCTTTGCTTTGCTTGGTGTTTACTGGGCAAGGTTTTTCGAGCTGGAATTTGTGCAATTAATCGCGTCGTGTTAACACCGCGATATTTTCTACATGCACCGTATGCGGAAATTGATCGACAGGCTGTACGGCAGTAATTTCATAGCCGATCTCTTTTAAATGTTTGATGTTGTCTGCTTGTGTGACTGGGTTGCAAGAGACATATAGCAGCTTCTTCGGCTTTAACTCGGCTAAGTGATTGATCGTGTCGGCATCTAAGCCAACGCGGGGAGGATCGACGATGACTACATCGGGCAGAGGCACTGTTTTGTTTTCGCGGATGCTCTTGACCACATCGCGGACTGTGCCCGTGAAAATTTGGACGTTGTGCAGGTTATTTTTCGTTGCGTTTGTTCGGGCATCCAAGGAGGATTCGGGGGATACTTCAATGCCGATGACTAATTTTGCTTGTTTGGCAGCACTGATCCCTAAAGTACCTGTACCGCAGTATAGATCATAGACGACACTTTGTGGGGGGATCTCTAGTAATTGCAAAGCCGAAGAATAGAGTTTCTCAGCTTGACGGGTGTTGGGTTGGAAAAAAGCTGATGGACTAACAGCAAAGGACATTGTCACAGGATTTGCATGGGCATCAGGTTGGATTTTTAGTGTTTCGCGGATATGATCGGGACCATATAAAAGCATCTCAAAGAAGCTTGTTTCCTTGCCTTTGATGGCTTGTTGAATGCGCAGCATGATGCATAAAGAGTTCTCGGGAGATGTCGGTTCGATGGCGTCGCGTAAAAAGGCGACAAAGCTATCGAGCTGCTGTTGGTTGAGGGCATCCTCGGGATTACCTGATACAGTTAGCATGATGAGGCGATCTCCAGTATGCATCCCTTCGCGCACCGTTAGGGTGCGCAGCGCGCCTTTATTGGCATGGGGATGGAAAGCAGCGAGGTCCGATTCGTGCCACCAAGCACGGGTGGCAGCAAGGGCATCGACAAACCAAGGATGTACGAGATGGCATTCGGTGAGATTTAGGACCTTGCCACGACTACTATCGATGATCAAGCCTAGATATTTCTTTCCTGCAGCATCACTGGAAAAGGTGAATTCCATTTTATTTCGGTACTGCCAAGGTGGATCGCAGGGGATAATGGAGCGCACTGACACACCTTCAGGAAGTAAAGGATGGAATAGCTTTTCAATTTCAGTTTGCTTGAGTTTAAGTTGGTCTTGATAGCTCATCTGCTGCCAGCGGCACCCACCACATGTCCCAAAATGGACACAGCGTGGTTCGATGCGCTGTGGGGAAGGAGTGACGACTTGTTCCAAGCGTGAGGCAAAGACGCCACCGCGTTTGCGCAGCAGAAGGGCGCGTACTTTGTCACCAGGAATAGCAAAAGGCACTTCCACTTGACGATGGTTTTCATCGCAAGTGATCCCGATTCCATGTCCTTTTTTGGAAAAACTTATAATATCAACATCGGCAGATTGCTGTGGCTTGCGATTGGTCATATCCCATTCCTGATTAAAAGAGAGCAATTCCCGCTAAAAAAACCCGTGCCCGTGCCCTTGCCCGTGCCCTTGCCCGAAAATATGGGACTTTACGAAAAAAATGTTGCTAAAGTGATTGCTTTTCCTTGAGAAAGTTTATTAGCGGGAATTGCTGATTAAAAGATCGATCAGTATACACGAATGGTCAGAAGAAGGGGAGAAAAAAAAGAAAAGGGAGGCTAAGGCCTCCCTAGAATTTGACCAAGTCGATCAAAGACTATCTGAAAGAAGCTCTTTTTACAGGCAACTTTGCAGTTGGTTTTTTGAAGGACAAAGAATGAGCTCTTGAAACAGCTTTGTGTGCTTTTGCTTTAGGCTTTGCTTTGTGAGCAGCAGCTTTGTGAGCAGGCTTATGAGCAGCTTTATGTGCAGGCTTATGAGCAGCAGCTTTATGTGCTGGCTTATGAGCAGCTTTATGAGCAGCTTTCTTAGCTGGCTTCTTTGTGCCTTTTGTCAACTTTTCAGACTTGATAGACTCTTTGCGATAAAGTTTAGCAATCTTTTCTAGCTTCACTGTGCCAGTGCGTACGCGCTGGGAAGCTGCTTTGTTGCCACCTTCTGCTTTTTCCAAATCATGTGTGATGTGGGTCAGAAGATCTTTCATATGTTTAAATGTTTCTTTAAGTGCCATGTCTAAACTCCTTTTAATTTTTGGTTATTCTTGACAATTTACTGAATAATTAACTTTGGACATATTGTGCAATCTTTTTCTTCTTCCACGTAAAATTTTAAAGGCATTTTCCATCAAAAATAGGCCCAAAATATAAAAAATAGAAACCGGGAAAATAACTTCTATAATATATCTAGAAATGTATTTTTGATGTTTCTGATTTTCAAAAAATCGGTCCGAAAAAAAAGTGAAAAAAAAGTGAAAAAAAAGATTCGCATGAACCCTTCGATCTTCATTTTGCGACAAATTTGGAAGCCCCAAAGTCCATCCGACCCCAAAAAAATGGGTCGATTTTTGTGAGAATGTAAAAAAACATATCTACACGTTGTTGTGGAGTGTTTGATGGTGTGCGTGAAAAAGTTGTATTTTCTCATGAGAAATGTGTTAGACCTCTTTAGAGTAGTTGTAGATAGGGGTGAAATTTAAGCTCTTTAAAATTGGAACATCCAAAAAAAAGACCATTTTGGAGTTCAATTTCCAAAAATCGGCAATTTTACGAGCTGAAAATAAACATCCGCTTTCCTACTTTCCCTTGAATTCGCGATCGTGTATTCTGCTTATGGAGTTGGCTATGACATTTCGTTTTCGTGCCCATCAAATTTTTGCCTATCTTCTGGCGTGTGTGCCTTATTATCTTTGTGGCATAGAGCCTGTGCCTGAGAATAATTCTTCTAATTTATCTCATGAAATCCTAGAAGCTGGTATAACGCTTGCGGATGAATTTTTCGATGCTGGCTTGTTTCAGCAAGCGGTTACCGCTTATCAAGATGTGTTGAATGATGTGACTGCGCAAAATGGGGCAATGGCTGATACAGAGCAAAAAGCTCGGCTTTTACAAGTTGCGGCGAAAGCGCGCTTTCATTTGGCACAGGTATTTTTCTCGTTAGAGAAATACGATGAAACTCTTGCCCTACTTGAGGAAAATATAAAAGAGGAGCAGACCACTCGCCAACTGCAAGAGCTTAAGGACCAAGCCTTGTATACGATGGCGTTGGCCTATAAAGGCCGCCATCAATATGCATTGGCAATAGAGACATTTCAGCAGTATTTAAAAAGGGATGTTTTTCCTTTAGCTTTTGGTGATGAAACCCAATTTGAAATTGGCGTAGTGTACTATTTATGGGGAAAAAATGCTGAAGCGCGTCAACAGCTGATGGCACTAGGCAATATAGTCCATAAGCCACAGCTCCATGTGATGGCACAAATTTATCTAAGTCGTATAGATCTTTCGCAAGGCAAATATAAAGAAGCTGCTAGCATCTTAGATAAGCTCCATGCGCTTTTGCCTGTGCATGACAGATTACATTTTGAAATATCTTATCTTCAGGGTGAAGTTCATTTTCACCTGCATGACTACTCAAGGGCGATTGAGTTCTTTGAGAAATCGTTACCCTTGCAAAAACCACAAAATGCTCCCTGGTATGGCGATACTTTATATTATCTGGGTTGGTGTTATTTGAAAATGGGTGATGACCCTCTTAAAAATGCTTCGGCCCAAGCCAGCGCTTTCACCAAGGCGGAAGAAATTTTTCAAAAGTTACTGGCCATCAGACCTCAAGAGCGGGCATATCTAGCGCTTGGTCAATGTTACCTGTCTTGTGCTAAGCGCTTGCATAACGAAGAAGCTTATGCTCGGGCTGAAGCCCTGCTTTCACAACAAGATATCTTCTTAACACGCGAAGCACAAACGCAGGCCCTTTTTCTCAGAGCTGAAGCTGCATCATCCTATGACGTGCGAGATAAATTTTATCGACAGTTGACACTTGAATCGAATAGTGACACTTCGTTCTATGCCAAGGGGTGGTATTTGCGGGCACTTAATGACTATGAAAATGGTTTAGTCCTTTTATCCTCTGGCCAGAGTATAGATTTGGCACAGCAAATAATAGATATCGATGGTGGGAACGAGAGGGGGAGAGCTTTAATTGCCTTTGAACGCGCGGCAGCGGGATTTGCTAAAGCTTTCATTTTACTTAGGGACAATGATCCAGCTTTAGCTGGCATGGCTCTTAAATACAGAGCTTTGGCAATGGGGCATCACAACAGTCGAACGACCGATTTACAAGCATTTTTGTTAATCGATGAGTTAATACACATGCATCCTGATCTTTGGCATGCGATGGAAAGTCCAGATGAAATCCTATATTTACACGGTTTTTTTGCGACTCGTTTAAATGAAGATGAAAAATATGCGGCGATAGCGGAAAAGTCTCTCAAAGCTGCTGCTCAATATCCGCAAGGAAATTTCGGGGATATTGCGTTACGTCATCTGGGGGCCATGCTTTATCGCCATGGGGATTATGCTGCAGCGGAAGCTGTGTATTTGCAGCTTGTCGACAATCACCCTTCTTCCCCTTTGGCCGGTGAAGCTTGGTTTTGGGCAGCATGTTGTAGCGATAACTTACAGAAAGATATGATGGTGGGAAAAGAGCGGCGGCGGCATGCTTTTGAAGATTTTCCTCTTTCTCCGTATGCCGCTGAAGCCTTCTTCACTTTATACACCTATCAAGAGTATCTGCAAGGAGAACGCAATGCGATTAAGCATCTACAGAGTTTCGTTGAGAAGTATCGCGACTCTCCCTTCCTCATCGAAGCCTATTATTTAATAGGCCTTGATTATAAACGTGATCGCAAAACACCCGAAGGCAAATGGTTGCGCAAGCGCAACCTGACAGAAGCCATCGATGCCTTTCAAGAAGTTGAAACACAATTCGATCTGTTGGCAGAGAAGAAGTTAATTCCAGCAGATAAATTTGATTATTATGTCGCCGTGCGTTACCGCGCTATCTTGGAGCGCGCGCTGGCTAATTTGGCCATTTCTGATGAATCGCAAGGGGCAAAAAGGCAGATATACCTCGAATATGCGGAAGAAGTCTTTCTGGCACTTGTTAAGGATTTCGACACACCCACTCAGTATACAAAGCTGCTCTATGACAGCGAAAGCTACCCTGCATTATATGAAGAAAGCTCCTTTTGGCTAGCGCAAACTTTTGTGAGAGCGCAAAATGATATGGCAGCTGAAAGTATTTTCACTAAAATGTTAGAGCGCTACCGCCAAGCCAAAGTGACCAGAGGTTATTACCTATCACGTATCTGGTATGAATTGGGAAAAATTGCTTTGCGCGCAAAAAAATATGCCCCGGCCCTACAATCCTTCAAGCAGGCAGAAGATGCAGCTAAGGGCAATCATGTGTTGAGTACGGATCAACGCCTGGATTTATGGATCCAACAAAGCATGTCATACCGAGGGTTAGAGCAATATGACCAGGCCATTTTGATATTGTCAAAAGTGGTCAATGATGACGCGATCTCATCGCTCCGCCTTAAAGCGATGTATTTACGTGCCGAAACCTACGAGCAGCAAGGGCGCCCTGAACTGGCGCGCAAACAGCTCGAATCGATGGTTAAAAAAGGGGGCATTTGGGCGCTCAAAGCACAAGAAAAATTGGGAACAGACTATGGATATTAATAATGCCTTTCAATCGCCAGGGGTGACAGTTATGCTGGCGAACTTATTTCAATACAATTCGAATTGGAATATCATTTTACTTATCATCGGTGGATGTTCTGTCCTGAGCTTCACGATATTTATTGAGCGCTTAATGTACTTGCGCAAGTCGGAAATCGATACCAATAAATTCATCATCAACATGCGCAAGACGATTAAGGATGGCAATATCATCGAAGCTGTCGGCATTTGCGAATCGATCGGCGGTACCATAGCCAATATCATTAAAGCTGGACTCATCAAGCATAATCGACCAAAGCAGCAAATTGAAAATGCCATGGAGATAGCTGGTTTGATTGAAATCTCTAGATTGGAGAAAAATGCCAAGCTGCTCTCGATCATTGCTTACATCACTCCGCTGATCGGCTTGCTTGGTACGGTGCTTGGTTTTATTCAAGCTTTTGCTGAGATGCGCATGAGTGGCCTCGTCGATATTTCTGCCACGCGCATTGGTGAAGCTATGGAGTATGCCTTGGTGACTACGGCCGCGGGATTGGTGGTAGCGATTCCTTCCATCATAGCTTATAATTATATTGTCAGCCGAGTTGAAGGGTTCATCTTGGAAATTCAAACTACGTCGTCAGAAATCGTCGATTTATTAACGGATCGCGAAGATGAGATCCAGTATTAAGGTAAATTGTGAAATTTAAGACCAATCTTAAAATTACGCATAGTTTGATCGATATGACACCTCTGGTTGATGTCATCTTTTTGATGCTGATCTTTTTTATTGTCACTTCAGATATTTTGCCGTTGAAATCGCTAAATATCGAAAATCCCACTCTTGAGCGCAATTCCGCGCCCATGACGACACAGGTATTAGTCGTGATGGATGCGCAAAATGTGATTTATGTAGGTTCAAAAAAAGCCATCGTGGATCTAGCTTCTGTCAAACAACAGCTGCATGATGAACTCGATCTCTTGCGTAAACAGCATGCCAACATTGTCCCTACGGTGGTACTTAGTGTCGATCGGAGAGTCGATTATGGATCATTTTTACGTCTTTTTTCGATGATCCAAGAAAGCTCTCCGCGTCTGCGTTTGGTCTATCAACCAGAAGAAAGTTCGGAAACGCACTATCATTAAAAATCTATATGCTGAAGCTCGAAAAAGCCACACATGACCGCAAAATAAGCATTAGCGTGCGCGATAAGGAGTATTTCCTTACTCATTCTTTTCTGATTGCCTTTGGGTTGGCCCTAGGCTTTCATTTGCTCTTTTTGCTCATTTTCCATGTGGCTCCTTTTAAATTAATGTGGGGTGACACAATATTTCCTCCTACCCAAGTGGAAGCCGATACGCTTGTGCCAGAGACGGCACTCATTGTGGATGTCAATGCTGCTACAAAAGTCCCTAGTGGATTACCCGATGCTAAGCCCTCACTGCCCATGTTGTCCATAGCTCCGACAGTTGCCCCACAGCGCCATCTGGAGTATATTAAGGAAGGGAACACCCTTTCGAATCCCTTCATTCAAATTGAACGGGATCTTTCATACCCTAGTTTTAGCCCACTAGTGAAGCCTGCAGTGCCTGAGCTGCGCATTGTGGTTTCTGGACCCCTTGGAATGCAGCATTTTACGCAAGAGGGTGATAGCGTAAATAAGCTACCATCATTGGTAGCTGCAGCCAACCCTGCAGGGAAGGTACGCCTTATTTTTGATGTGCTGGTGGATGGACGCACCGGCCGCATTTGTTGGTATGAACCGAAGGAGCTTTCACACATCCATGCAGTGGATCGCTATGGGGAAAGTCTATTGCATGAGCTGGCATTTGCACCGCACCCAGAGACTTTTGTGACTACTGGTGAGGTGGAGTTGCATTTTAATTTGGGGGCACTATGATCGAGCTGTCTCCTACCACAGCGCTGATGCTCTACCTAGGTCTCACGCTTTTCTTTTTGCTATCTATATGGATATGGAATCACTACGCCTCGCGCCGTCGGCAAATTTTGCCGGCGGAACAAGACTTGCATGTGTGTGAGTTTTGTCACTTTGCTTATCTCGACACGGGGGCAAAGAAGCTCACGCGCTGCCCTCGCTGTCAGTCTTATAATAAGTGATTTTCATCTTTTATTATGCGCCCTGAGGTGCTTTGCTGTTTTCCATGAGTTTTTCGCGTTCCTCCTGGGTGATATTCAACTCTTGGCCGCGACGTACTTTGGATACTTGCTCGCCAATTAAGCGCATGGAGTTTTCGAAATTGGCCGTGCTGTAGACAGCTGCTTTGTCGGCAGAAAAACCATAATTTTTGGCGATATTGATCGTATCGAGTGTGGCCCCCATGAACATAAAATCCCACCCCAAAGCTTCTTGTTGTTTGATCATGTCTTTGATCTGGGAGATATTGAATTCTTTGCTCGCATTCTCTAATCCATCCGTGATCACTGCCACCACGACTTTGTTGGGTCTGTCAGCTGGCGCCATGTTATCCAAATTTTGCTTTAGCCCAAGTGTGGTGCGGCCAATGGCATCTAGGAGGGCTGTTGACCCTCTGGGTTGATAGTCTTTTGCAAATTTTTCTTCGTCGACTGCTTGAATGTCGACAAAATCATAAACGACCTCATAGAGATGGTCAAATTGAGCGACTGTTAAAGAGGTTTTGCCGCTATTTTTCTTTTGATCCCCAATAAACTGTTTGACGCTTCCTGCGACATCGGATGCAATGCTTTGCATTGAACCTGAGCGGTCTACAACTAGGGCTAGAGCTGCATAATCTGTTCTCATATAGATATCCTTTGTGTTTTGTGTTAATGATTTGCAATGATAGGAATTAATGCGGATATCATTATATCCATCTCTATTAAGATTAGATTAAGCCATGAACAAGTTCTTGAAGATATGGGCATGGACTGAGTGAGACAATTGCATGAGTGAAAATACTATGCTATACCCCTTTCAGGGGTATAGCATAGTATTTTCACTCATGCAATTGTCTCATTCCGTCCACTCAGTCCATCCAGTCCATTCAGTCCATTTCTTTAAATTGACGCTATTGTATGAACTACGAGACTTGCTTCTTTAATTTTTATTAATTTGGTTGAAAATTAAATAAAATCGTGCTATAATCATTTTCTAAAATAAAATTAATTAGGATTGTATATGTCATTTACTACACTTTACTTTTCATCTTGCCGCCCTGGTTTTAACACTGATCAGCTGTTGCGCAATCATGCTTTCATACATGCGGCCGCAGACCCTGCCTTAGCCCGCAAATATGTGGGTCAAATTAAAAATCAGCTACTTAAAGATAATACCTTAAACAAAATGATGCTGCCTATAGGCACCCGCTTTGGCCGAAACGACATCGAATTAGCGTTCAGCTATGCTAAAGATATTTGCGATCTGCATAACCGCATCAAAGCCTTCCAACGTGTGCTGCCTAAAGCCCAGCAAGCTGGTAAGCAAGAAATTGTCGACCAGATCCAGCAAGAATTCAAGGCGCGCAATGTCGAAGCCGACGACGACAGCGCTTTGTCCAATATGTATCGCGAAAAAGCTCTAAAAGAGGTAAAAGCTTTCGATAACCCGTTATGGAGCGTATGTACGGCAGCCAAAATCGCCAGTGGCCCACTTAGGACAGAAACCTTCGTGGAGTTGATTAAAGCAGCTACTCCAGAAGGGATGCGTACAGCTGATAGAGAGAACATTTTCTTGTATGAACGGGAGCAGTTATATAAAAATCTGGCGGCCGCACGTCGCATTGATGATTATCTTGAAAGAAACAAAGCTTTAAATCGCGTAGCTGTGCAAGCGGCGGCTTTGGCGTTGCCAGAGCTTGCTAGTAAAATCATTAATAAGATTACTGATTTGCCCAATCGTGAGAGTGCTTTGAAAAAAGCCGCTGTCATTATTGCCGTTTACGATCCTGCCGCCAGTGAAAAATTAGTGGACCGCATTGTGACGAGCTTTAGAAAAACGATGACCGAAGAAAACGTGGCTAAAATTAAAGCTGTGCAAATCTGATCGCACTTTTATGTGATCATCTAACAACGTTTGGAGTCAATGATGAGCATGACCTTACATACTTCAAAACCTGTAACTGGTTTAGCTTCTCCACCCTCACATAGCACCTTGACGCTCAGATTTGCTTCAGCATTAAGTCCAAAGACTGTCGCAACAAAGCACTTTGTGGCTTCGGCCACCAGTGTTGCAAAATTGGAGTCTGTATTTGCCACTGCCAGTCTAGAATTTGAACAGATGAACACCGTGGCGAGTGTAAAGTTTGTCTTCTCTGAAGAGGATCCTTGTCCTTCGCTTTCAGGGAAACCCATTTCAAAGTTATTGGGTTGCTATCAAGGAAATCTAACAGCCTCCTCTCAGGCAAATTATGTGGGGGATTCGATCTCTTTTTGGAAAGGTGAAAACGTTCACGTCAACGACGCGTTATTAAAAGCGCGAGAAGAAAACGTGAAACAAGTGATTGTTAATTTGTATATTCCGCTTGCCACAAATGTCCCAGTATCAGATGCAGCATGGTCCCATTTGATACAGGCTGTAGGCACAATTTGTCGAGCAGCGTTTCCTAATATGGACCCTAAAGAATCCGCCCTGATCATTCATCGAGGTAGTGAACGCTATCATAAGGATGAAGCATTTCTTATTAATCCACATCTGATATAAACTGCTAGTTTATCGACCCTGTAATTTACCATCTTTTTAGCGCACCCCATGGGTGCATAAGTGCTTCCAGTGGGCTTTCATCTCTTCTGTTAGGTGAGCATTAAGCACGGCCAAGGGGAGATGTTTTGTTGGTTCATTAAAATGCTCAGTGTCCAGAAAAGCCATCTTTCCATCTTCGCAAAAAGGGACATTGTCGAAGTGTAGGGAGTCTCTAAGATGATTCTCTGTCACTATCGTATAGAAAGCTTCCAGCAGACGAGGATTCATCTTTTTCTTGTATGCTTTGTGGTTGTCATAAGAATTAAGCGGAGACATATCTTCGGCCACTAAAATGAAATTGCGTTGTCTGGGAGCACTATTTTCCGCAGAAATGACGGGTAGAGGGTAGATCCATTTTTGGGGGACTTTCATGAGATCTTCGAAACTATGTCTGGCAATGCTTTCACGAATGAGATTGGCACCATCAATCCGTCTTTTCCACCAATGCCATTTATCCCCTTCCCCTTTCTCTAGATAGGCTTTAATCAGGTAGCCGCGCAGCTTGTAATGTCTGGCGACAACGATTTTTTCGGCGGGAGTGAACAGCAAAAATCCCGCTTGGCGCAAAGCCTTTTTGGATTTAAGGATATTGCGTTTTTTGAAGATACTATCCAGAGCGACTTTAAGCGGGGAATCTACAGGTAGAAAATACGGGGTAAGTGTTTCCCATACCTCAGGGTCGATTTGAGAGGGGCGCTCGTAGGGTTTTGCTTCCTTTGTGTCTTTAGCCGTCGCTGCATGGGGCATCGAAATGATGGCCACGCAGTATATTATCGCCTGTAATAATGTTTTCATATTTATCTCTGCTTCTGCTAAGTAAAAAAGCCGTTGTAAAGTCTTGGCAACTGGCTGACTAGATAGAACGGAAGAGAGATGATGGAACGGGATTTGTGGGGCGTTGAGCTATAGATTCGAATCCCAAACGGAGATTTTTTCTCTTCTAAGAAAACGTTAATAGATCGAAGTTTGCCTGCAGGGCCAGCTTTCACTTCGATGGGGATGATGTGGGAGCCTAGAGGCAAAATGTAGTCGACTTCTGCTGCGCTGTCCTTTTTTTCCCGCTCCCAGAAGTGTAGCTGCATTCGGTCGTGCGGGTTTGCGTAGGCAATCAGTTCTTGCCCTACAAATTGCTCTGCCAAGGCGCCAGAATGAATTAAGGTTAAATCTTCTCGAAAAAATAACAGCGGATCCACTTTTAGAGCGGTCTGAAGCATTCCTATGTCGAGGTAAAGTAACTTTTGGACCTTCGATTTAACTTGTGATTGAAGCGGCATGCCTCCAGCGGAAGTGGCAAGAATGGGACTGAGAAGCCCTGCCCAAGTTAATTGATCGAGGGCTGTTTGAAGATCGCGAGATTTGGCGTCTGGGTCTATAAATGAATATTTGAATCGAAGTCCAACGGATTCAGGGGCTCGGTCGAATAGAATTTGCAGATAACGATATTGTGTTTTAGTGGCGTATTTGGCCATGTCCGTACGATACTGATTGATGAGAGCCATTAGGTAATTTTGGCAGTCTTGTAGCGATTCTGTGGCTTGATATTTTGCTATTGCGCCCGGCATTCCCCCAATAAAGAAATAAATTTTAACCAATTCCATGAATCGCTCATGGACAGCTTGGCCAATTTCTGTAGTCCATTCGAAATCTAAGATGAACTGAGCAAGTTGGTCTTCATCCATGACTTTTAGAAATTCTAAAAAGGAGAGGGGACGCATGTAAATAGATTGCACACGTCCTACCGGGAAAGAGATGTTTTTGTCGACTAAGGCGAATTCGAGCAACGATCCCGCCGCTATGACATGGAGATCGTTCATTAATTCCTTAAAGTATCTTAGAGAGGCAATGGCTTCAGGACAAAATTGAACTTCATCTAAGAAGAGCAGTGTTATGCCGGGCCGGATTTGAACTTTTAGGGCTAATTCGAGTTCGCGAATGATTTTTTTTGGATCGAGATCTCGGAAACAATCTTTCAGAGTGGGTTTCAGTTCGAAGTTGATTGTGACGGTTTGGGCGAAGTTTTCCTTGCCGAATTTTTCTATGGTGAAGCTTTTTCCTACTTGCCTGGCCCCGCGAATGAGCAGGGGCATGCGCAGAGGTTCTGTTTTCCAGCGGTTGAGTTCGTCTTCAATGGAACGTTTCATACCATTATTCTATCCAATTTGGGTATTTTATGGGGGGTATTTTATCCAATTTTGGCTAAAATAGGATGTATTGGTAATAAGTTGCTAATATTGAAATGGATGCGTTTACTTTTTGTCGAGGTTAAATGTTACGATCCATAGGATATAAAAACAGAAAGACATATATTGATTTAAGGGTATTTCTTTTTTGAAGATGCTATCGAGAGCGACTTTAAGTGGGAATCTACAGGTAGAAAAAAGGGGTAAACGTTTCCCATGTGCCTCAGAGGTGATGTAGGAGATTAGCTTGTCGGTTATTCAAGCCTTTGGTAAATTCAATCTTCTGATGACTAACCATACGTTTGGATGATGAACCAACAATCATTGTAGTAAATTATGAGCTCTTCCTTAAGCGCCCCAGGACCTGTTGCCGGTCTAGTCCCTTCACAAATACACCTAAAGGGCATCCACGTCTCAACACTAAGCCCAAAACAGGTGTTCATAAAACATTTTGTGGTTTCGAGCACTAATGCTGACAAATTGCAGCCTGTATTTGCCAGTGCCAGTATAGAATTAGAACAGATGAATCACACGGTGAGTTTAAAATTTGTCTCCTCTGAAGAAGATCCTAGTCCTTCGCTTGCTAGAGAAGCTCTCCCTTTTTGGAGTGATTTTGAAGAAGATCAAACTGCAGGTCCAGGTACTGTTAAGACGAGCGCGTTTCTTTTTTGGGAAGGTAGGGGAAACCAGAATCGAGCTTTAGCTAAAGAGCGAGACGAAAACGTCAAACGGGTGCTGGTTAATTTGTGTATTCCGCCGGCCACACAGAGGTTAGATATAGATGCAAAATGGCGTGCCTTAGCAAGTGTTATAGGCTCTCTTTGTCGATCAGCCTTTCCTAACCTGGATCCTAAAGAATCGGCCCTTATTGTCCATCAAGGTTTTGAACGCTATCATAATGATGAGGCGTTTCTTGTTGAAAGGCCGCTACAGACTTACAAACTACTTAATTTTAATCTGTGAAATTGCGTGAGCGTATCCTTATTTATGATAAGGGATGTGCACATTCTGTAGCATCGGATAATGTTTTTTATTCAATGTTGTTAATGTGGCGTTGAGATCCTCTGCTAGTGCAGCGATCAAGGCATCGGCCAGACCGATTCCATGGCTTTTTCCATAATGGCGCCGGTATAATCCACCTTGTTGCGCTATTTGCGCGTTCAAAGGGATGACTTGAAACTCATGCATAAATTGGTCTAAAATGTGACGTTCTTTACCCTCTTTTACGCCTGCATAAAGTTCTGCTACCGTAATTGGAGAGATAAAGCAATCGCCTTCCTCGAAGATATGTTCTAGAAATTGTAGGGCTTGTGACACCCCTCGCAGATGATCAACCAGAATATCTGTATCTATCAGCCATTTTGCTTTTGCCATTTCTTCCTACCTATCAAACTCTTCTCTGATTTGCTGGAAGTCAGGCAAGTCCTCACGCTCAGCCCAAATCCCTGCCGCAGCATGCAGAGCGCTTTTTTTCTTACGTTTTTCTTTGAGTTTATTTTGAATAAATAGATCGATAGCTTCTCTAATCAAAGCACTTTGATGGCGGCCTAACTCTTTGGCAAGCAGAAGTAGTCCCTTGCGTTCATTTTCGGTTAAGTAAATTTGAGTTCTAAACATGCTATTTTTTCCATATTGACATACACATATAATGTATACATTAGATTTTTTTGTCAAGGCTAAACTTTACGATACGCAGAGCGACACTCTGCGGTAATTTGATTTTGGCCCAGCT
>Ga0206894_1082_pt1 | contig 21441 bp, 15 predicted proteins | sample Alteio_BWOrgHeat_54_FD_152953 | JGI IMG/M metagenome (GOLD analysis project Ga0206894, IMG submission 152953) | Enriched cells from forest soil in Barre Woods Harvard Forest LTER site, Petersham, Massachusetts, United States -... | ecosystem: Environmental > Terrestrial > Soil > Temperate forest >...
TTATAATACAAATTGTAACTGATAGTCTTGCTTTCAAGACATGGGGAGATTATTTTATGTCAGGGATTACACCTACACCGTCCGCTGTTCCTGTGAATGCTGTTCAACAGTATGTTAACGCTCACAAGGAGGGAGCTCCTTCGGGACATCTAGTGAAAAACTCTCAGGGCCTGGTTGAGTTCAAAGCTGATGCAGATTTGCATTGGTACAGCCGAGGTTATAAAAAGTTGTCGCCCAGCGAAACTTTACAGGTGATACAACAGGCTGTAAGCAGTGCGGAACTATCTGATACTGAGAAAGTTAATATTAAAGAGTTTTATAATAAAGTGAGTGCAGAGCTGCTACCACAAATTGAAAGCCTAGCAAAATATGACGCGGATAATGGGCATTTGGTCATCAATACGAAAACTGATAAGATAGAATACAAGAGGGATGCGGATGTTTCGTGGACAGAGAGGGTCTTTGGGAGTTATAAGCGCTTGCACACCAATGATGCCCTTGCTATTACCAAATTTATTTTAGAAAATCCGGGACTAGCAGATAAGGACAAAAATGCTGTTAGGGAATTTCGTGCCCAAATCTTAGATCATGCTATTACCAAATATGAAGGTATGAAAGGAAGTTTAAAAGGACGCATTCATGATGCAAAAGAACGCATGCTGGCCTATTTGCATGAGCATAGAGAGCTTGAGCTTGCAGGTATTAAACGAGATGTATGCATATCGATCGAAACAGCCGTGGAGGCTTGGAAACGAGGCGACAAATCCGATGCCAGAGCCCTCTATACCCAGGCCAGCTGGTTGATGCATAGTTTGCTGTCCCCACCAGGAGTTGGTCCAGACGGTGAGAATATAGGAGGCCTCGGCAAGATGGCTGGGAGGCCGTTTGTGCAGGCAGATAATGTAATTGAGCTCGTGAAGATCAGAGATGATCTCCTTAAACACGAAAAACGTCCGGAAGTTAAATCTCAAGATCCCCTACAAGAAATTTATACGCTGGATGATGCTATCGCTGATCGGTTCGTATATTTCGACGAGGATACTGCTTCGGGAAAAGACCCTGTAACTGTATGGACGCGGCCCGGGGAGACTGTGGCGGACTTCGAAGAGACGGTAGCCGTGCGTCGGTCTTTTTCAAAACATGTGGGCGCAGCGCGGTTTAGAGACCCATTCCCAGACGGCGTCGTTGAAAGCGTCTTGGCTAAATTGAAACAGGCTGAAGAGGCTGACAAGAAACCATGATTACGTGCTTTAACTGAAATATTCCTACTGATACAATTCGAAATATGGAAACTTACCGAAAAATGACTCAAAACGTTTTATTGCTGTTAGTGATGTTTGTAAGCGGGATAATGCCTACTCTCGAGGGCATGACGCCCGAAAAATTTAATGATGTTGTCGCCACCTCGCCCAATCCGTTCCAATATGATCTACATCTAACAATGTTATCTGGCGCAAAGCAAGAGGCAGAAGTGTGCATCTGCATGCACGGTATGGGGAGCGACTATGGACTCTCCAAGGTGATGCGCTCTAATCCGGCGCTTCCTTATCATATCGTTGCCTTTAACTTTCCCGACTACGGTCATACAGGGGAGCGTCTCCTAAAAACAACATTTGGAACCATTGATGAACTGTTACCCGCCTTATATGTATGGAAGAGATGTGTGGTGGATGGGGGCGCAGATAAAGTGCATCTATATGGTTTCTCTGCAGGTGGAGGGGCCATCATTAACGGATTAGCAGTTCTAAACTCAAGTGGCTATGACACCATTTTGAATAGGATCGGTATTAATGCGTTGCACAAGCAACAAATCCTTAAAGCTGTGCAAAAGGGGAGCGTCATTTTAGAAGTTCCTTTAAAGTCTTTTGATGAAATTGCAGATCAAGGGGGTGGGTGGGAAATGCGTGCCTTAGCGCAACGCGCCCGTGAAAATGGCATGACGCCTATCCAGAATCTCACGCAACTGCATGGGCTTGCTCTAAATTGTTTCGTCTACTTTACCCATCCTGATGAGGCCATTGGCAATCGCGATGACACAGAATTTATCCGCCGCCTTCACGCGGTAAACAGTAATGGTCAAACCATACCCATCATGGCGCAAACAGGGGGCCATACGAGCTACCATCCTGAGCTATGGGAGGCCTATCAAAAATTCGTCGAAAGGCATGGACTTGGTGGGTAAAATGGACATTGTGGTCGGGATGGCCAAGTCCACCACGTCGACTAGAGACGATTGTATAAGTGATGAAATATTTTTCGAATATTTAAGTTGGGCTTCAGGATGCACCCTGAGACTTGATTCGCCCTGTGTTTTACCCCTGAAGGGGGTATCGGCTTATAGCCCAGGGTAAGCGACAGCGCAACCCTGGGGATTTATATTAGATATTGTACCCCAGAATGGGGTACGGGCATGCTATGTGCTTTTCGGACCAAAAATGGCCCGCACCCCTTTCAGGAGTGCAATATTATCTTATATTCCCAGGGTTACGCTGTCGCTCACCCTGGGCTACAAGCCGTCACCCCTTTCAGGGGTAAAGCACAAACATCAAAAATAGGCAAGCGTTCTTAGTGTGGCGGCCCAGGTTTGAGGAAGATCTTTGACGGCTCCAGGTTTAGGAATATAGCTGAGAACAGGTTCTAGGTAAAAAGAGCCGAATAGACAACATTGATAGTAAGCTTGGAACATCCATTCATTGGAGCGCGGTTGGCTGTTTTTATTCAAGCCTGCAAGGCTTAGGCCGCAGCCGAAAGAGTCTTTAAGTCTGTTTGGAACCAGACCGTAGGCCGTCAACCCACACCCCAAAAATTTATTGATCGGAAGAGTTTTAGTATTGTTGATGCCCAGTTGGAGATAGGCGACAATCCCATTATTGGTTTGGCTTTTATCTTTCCACCACAACCGCTGGGAGCCGTAAAGATAAACCCCATTTGCCCCTTGTTGGGAAATCTCTTTATTTTCCGTATTAAGGGTGAGTTTGCCGGTCTGTCGCCATACTCCAAGCGCGATTCTGCCCGGCAACATGGCGTCAGACCAGGAGTACCCTGATTCGCTGATCAAAAAGTAATAGCCATTAAACTGTGGACCTCTCAGGCCTGTCTGTTCGCCCCGCGCTTTGTTGCCATCATATCCTCCTACAGAGATGTAAAAGCTCTTAATGGGAAAATAAAAGACGCTAGCCCCAAAGGCGGAATTGTAATAGCTAGGCATAAAGGAGGAAAGCGAGCCTTGCGTGAAAATCGTCCCATAAATCAACCCGCTGGCTGCAGGAGACTTGCGTTTTTCATTCATGGGGAATAAGCGGTTGACGCCATTAAAATCATAGTTGGGCGTCGATTTGCCAATGCGAGTAATCAATTTGCCATCGAACCATTCTTGTCGGTACCACCAGGCATAAAGATCGGTTCGACTCAGTGGACTGGATTGGATGAGTCCTTCGAATCCTTGCACCAGGCCTGCATTGCCATTGGTTTGGGCCCCATTGAGTTGCAGGAACTCGACAGCAAATAGCCCCCCTTTCCAATTGGTGGTTTTGCCAGTATCATAAAGTAGTTCAAATTGGAGAAGATTGTTTATCGTTCCTTTATGGGTATGGGGTTTGCCACCACTCAGCAGCTGGTTGCCATCCAAGATCCACAAACTTTCTAGGGATAGTCCGGTGTCCTCTTCATTTATTCCCAAAGCCTCGAAGAGTTTTTGTCCAAAATATCCTGTGCCAATATGATCAGAGGGACTAGGGTTACTTGAAACACCAACGCCTTTATCAATATACTGGGTGGGTGGACTTTGCTCGCCTTCATCGGCATACCCAGTGCCAAGGAAGAGATAACTTCCAAAAATCATCCACCACACGAAACTACTTTGCATCATATTTGTTGTATCCATTATTTAAGTCTATAAAAGATGGGGGTGTTTCTGTGAGTAGATGTTTTTTTTACGGGGTTGTTTGAAAGAGAATGAGTGATTTTGGTCATAACTCCTTGTCATGATCGATTTTTCTAACTCTGTTAGCATAGAAAGCAGTCTCTTAGGGAGGGGTAAGGTAAACAATTTTCCGTTCTTCTGCTATATGGTCGCTTGCCTTCGCCAAGGCCTGGGATGGAATGTTTTTAAAGGTTTCAGGCACGCTTTCATACCGTTGATGGGTATATTGTATGCCATCGATCAAAACCTGCATGGGATCGACAAAAGGGTCTCGAGTTAATTGCATCAACGTTGGGTTAAGACCTAGCACATCGAATATTTCTATGTCGAGTGGATGCGTCTTATCGACAATATTTAATGCTTGAACAATGCCAAAAAGTTGATCAAAGGGGATCCAAGAATTAACGATATCACCTCTTCCCGGTTCAGAAATTTGTAAATAAATGGGTAACCCTGCGTTTTTTGCGAATTGAAGTTCCCCGGCATAAATCAAAGGCCCCTTTCCCTGAAGAACTTCATGGGATATATCACTCAAAATGCCAAAATTAGGTCGATTCACTTCAAGGGCAAAGGCTATGGCAGAGGACATTGTATTGCCGCCACAGATTTCCCAATGATTAATATATTCATTAACTACTGTGATATCATGTTTGGCTGCAAAATCGGCCACTTCTTGCATCCTTGAAACTGCCGCGCGTAAGCGTTGATTTACTAGCAATGTTAAAGCTGGAGGTTCAATTTGTTTTCCATTTTTATCAATAGGTCGGATAGATTTTTCTGAAAGGCCCTTTAATTCCGGAAACAAAAGAGCACCTGTTAGTACTTTACTACCGAGTTTTTTGGTGATTAGGATACGTTCTTTTAAAAATTGCACACCAGCTCTGCCTATTTCTTCATCCAAAGATGTAATGTCTTTATCGCCAGACATCGGCGTGGTGGTAATTATGTCGAATGCAAACTGGTTGAGTATGTCCCTTGTCCTAGCATATTGACCTTTATCGTCATCAAATATGGGAATATAAACCGTCGTCACTGCTTGTATCCCATGATCTGTTTTCAATTTGCTTAAGATTTCCAGTCTCTCGACGGTCACCGTATCAACGGAAGGGCCGAAAAGCAGAAAATTCGCAGAAACAAAAGCTTCTGCATTCAACGAGCCTAGAAAAATGTAACTTCCAAAAATAATCCATTGTATGAATTTACTTTGCATCATCAACCCTATTCGTTTTATCCATGTGGGACATAACCCTAACAAATTCAGTATTCTTTTGAAACTCCTGAAATAAAGAGGGTTCATCCGGTTTTGTAGGACTCTGCAAACGGGAGTTTTGCTTATTCCCCGGCAGGGGAAAAAGTGATTAGCCCCGGGTGGAGCGTTTAGCGGAACCCGGGGTTCGTAAAGATACGATATAGCCCCGGCAGGGGTGTAAGAAATCGTTTAGGCAAAATCCCTATACCACGAGCTTTCTTACGCCCCTGCCGGGGCTGGTATTTTTTTTTCAATACCCCCCGGGTTCCGCTAATCGCTCCACCCGGGGCTAATCACTTTTTTCCCCTGCCGGGGAATAAGCAAAGTTCTCTAGGGGTCCAACAAAACCGGATGAATTAGAAAGGCGATGGGCTATTTTAAGAGAAAATAATGTTTAAATTATTTTGATAATTATTCAGTTTTCTCTTGGTTTTTATAGGAGGTGGTTTTTGTTGTGTTTTGGACGCCACTTTCCACGATGAGTTTTAGGAAGGTGAGATGGTAGCCTACAATGCCTCCAAGCAGGCTATACGATTTTTCCAGCTCTTTCAACATCGAAAGCAATGCTTGTAATCTTTCATCGACGTCTTCCAGGAGATGGTAGTCTTGGAAGACCACAGGACCTTGTCCCAGGGCCATGATGGCATAAGCGACAAATTGATCTAAGCGATCATGAGTTGCTAATAGCGCCCATAACGCAGGATTTTCCCTTAGGAAGCATTGAACGTCGGGGACAGCAGTGACAAGGCGCAGTTTTTCGTCGAGGTCATGCGTTTGCTTGAGTTTTTGGCAGAGGGGTTCTAACCGTGCGATTTGGGCTTCGATAGGCGTTATTGCATCATTAGCAGCAACAGGACGCGTCAAAACGACGCCTATTAGAACAAAAAAACCAATCACAGCTAAAAACTTAGAGTATGTGTTCATCTAATCTCAATGGGCCAGCCTGCTGCCGCTTTGTCTTTTGTTTTTTGGAGTGCTTCGGCTAGTTCTGGAACAAGCTCTGAAAGGCGCATTACTTTGCCGTCTTGTTTGATCCATGGGTCTATGCCGCGGCATTTAAATTTGACCATGACGGTGGCTTGGGCTGGCGTCACCATGCGGAAGTAGTCGTCATGATGGGTCACCATATGCATTTTATTTTGGATGATAGGGTCTGGGGAAGAGTTCAATTTATCCCAAACATCTTGATCGACCCCAAAGTGAAATTCGTGCCATGAAATGAGGCCTATCTCTAGTCCTTGCAGAATGGCATCTGCTAGCCAGCGCGAAGTGGCATAATTGATGGCGCTTCCCCAGCAATCTTCTGTCATAAACAGAGAATAGTGCATCAATTTGGCAGCCAAATCTTTGCGGGTGGTAAGCCAGCGTTCCTCTTCAAAATAAATGTCATTAAAAAGCTCTAGCGCTTCTTCTCGCGTCAGGAAATTTTGGAAGTAGGCTCCTTGGATGTTATAATCGATCCTATCAGCACATAGGTTAGGTAGTGATTGTTCCAGCATGGTAAAGGTGGGCCTTTTGGGCAGAATTTGTTCCACGGAGTAGCCGTGTTTATTTAAGATCTGCTCTAAGCCAGACGTGGCTAGATGGAGGCGATGGATGATCGATTGGTAATCGGCTTCTTGATATTCCTTGCCAAAGACCCAGTCGCCCACATGCGAAAAGACAGTATGGGACACATCGTGCAATAGCCCAGCGATTTGTTCTTCGAGCGAAGCGCCTTTCATTCTAAGGACCGTAAACACGCCGATCGAATGGTCGAAACGGTTGTATTCCTCGCGATGCGTGGTGTAGTAGGAGACACCATACTGGTGGATCGATTTTAACCTTTGCGTGGCGGGGGCATGAATTAGCTCGAGAAGAACTGGTTCTTCCACCTCGATAGTCCCATAAAAAGTGTCGATAGTTTCGCTAAAGAGTCCTGTCTGAAAGAAGACAACGAGTAACAATAAGCGCGCTAGATAAGCCATGATAGTAGTCCGAAGCAAAGTTTATAGCTTATGAACATAAATGAGGTGCAGGAAAAATTTCCAGCACAATGTGGTGTAGCCATTTTCTTATTTTTTTACTACGAAGCGATACATCCACACACACAAGCCTAGTGTTACGATTATGCCTAGAACTTCTGTGACGCTGGCATAACCATTGGGCATAATTTTTAAGGCATCAGAGCTTTGTCGTATGGCAAAGGGGATGGCTAAGACCACACCCATCAGCGAAGCACCTGCTACGATGCCGCACGCAAATACTAACCCGCGATGTTGGCACATGGCTATTCTAGTGACAGACTCACTGTTTTGTTGGATCTGCATGGCCTTGAGTTTTCGATTGATAAGATAAGAGAGAACGCCGCCAATCACCACTGGCATAGAGCTAGCAAGGGGTAAATAAATCCCCAGGCCCACAGCAAGGACAGGAAAACGCGTTCCCCGTTTTTTGGCGATCTCATCAATGATAATGCAAAAGACTGCAATGACAGAACCTGTGATTATCATTGCCCATGGCAACTGATGGTTAAATGCCCCTTGCGCCACTGCTGCCATGAGGCCTGCTTGTGGCGCCGCTAACGTTTGGCTTGCATCCATGTTTGGGCGAGGAAAGACACCGCCAATGCCGTAAGCGTTATATAAAAGCTCGAGAATCGGAGGGATGACAAAGGCGGAGATCGCCACGCCAAGCATCAGGATCACTTGCTGTTTCCAAGGGGTGGCACCAACGATTTCACCAACCTTTAAATCTTGCATGGTCTCATTAGAGATCACTGCGGCTCCGCCCATGATGACGGTCACACCGACCGCCACAGCTGCGCCTAGTAATTCTTTGCCCACGACCGGCTGGTCGGTGCCTTGCAAGCTGAGGACGCCCATCAAAATCAACGCGAGGATGAGCAAAACGCAGACGAGGAGTCCAGATAAGGGGCTATTGGTAGAGCCGATCAACCCTGCGAAATATGCAGCTGTCGAGCAAATAATAAACCCCACGAGCAGGATATAAAGCGTGCTGATGCCTGCTAGTAAAAATGTAAAAGACTTAGTTAAACCTAAACTATGCGGGATAATGACATAGGCGATTAAAAAGAATAGGGGGATGAGCAGCCCTAGCGTCCCCCAAAAAACATAGTTAATGGGAATATCCCACTGTGTTCTTTTGATTTGATAGGGACCGCTCAATTTGGCTTGCGTCAATGAAGTAAATGAAGTCTTCAGACTATTCAGCACTGGTTTTGCGAGAGTGATTATGGTCCACAAGCTCCCTACTAACATCGTCCCTACTCCTATATAACGCACATAGGTGTGCCAGACTTCGATAGCCATGTCAGCTGTCGTGCTTGCTTGTGGCGTACCATAGATAGTGGTTAGCACGGGAATGCCAAGAATCCATCCAAATATTACTCCGACGAATACACTGATAGCCACATTGATCCCAACGATATAGCCAGCGGCGATTAAAGCAGGCGATAAGCCCACCCCGAAGCCAAAGATTGTGCTTGCTGAACGAAACCAGAGGGCATAACTATCGGCCAGGATTTGAAAGCCCGTTTGACATAGAGCAATCACAGCACCAACGCCTCCTCCCAGTGTTAAAGACTGTAAGCCTTCTTTATCTTTATCGGTGCTGGCTTTGAATAAATTGCCAATAGCCACACCTTCAGGATAGCGCAAGGTTTTATCTTGCAGGAGTGCGCGGCGTAGCGGTACCGTGAAGAGCACACCTAGGGTGCCGCCAAGCAAGCCAATAGCCACGGTGAGCCAATAGTTAAATCCCTCCCACACATGTAAGATGATGAGGGCTGGCAGTGTAAAAGCGATGCCGGCAGTGAGAGCCTCACCGACAGAAGCCATCGTTTGGATCATCGTATTTTCTAATACATTCGATCGCCGAAAAAACCGCAATATCCCCATGGAAATGACTGCCGCTGGAATGGAAGCCGAAATCGTGGTGCCCACTTTTAGTCCAAGATAGGCATTAGCGGCGGCTAATACCACTGTTAATAAAGAGCCTAATACCAGCGCTTTAAGTGTGAGTTCAGGTAGCTGTTGACTAGGGAAAATGAGAGGGGTAGATTCTAGATCTGGTAGTAGCTTTTTACTCATCGACTCTCCTCGATACAGGTCTCATGTGTACCATTTTCTTGACAAGGATTAAAGCAAAACATACCCTGCCGAATAGATTCGTAGAAGGAGATACAATGCAGTCGTTAAAGATTAAATTATACTCATTTACTTATGTGTTTATTTTTTTTTCTTCGATAATCTATGCTGTCGATTCACAGACAGCCATCCCACAAGCCCAAGCGCCCTCAACACAACAAGTATCTCCTAACCTGACGGCTTTAGAAACTCTTGTTAATGATGAAGCTGCGTACTTTAAAAAAAGAGATGCGTGGATTGCAGAAAATGCCAAAATCAATTTTAGTTCTTCTATTGTATTGAATGCTGAGGAGCAGAAATTAAACAAATATTTAAAATCAATCATTGACAAGTTCGGAAATCAATTCGTTGAATCAAACTTCTTTTGGCCTGCACAAAATTTTGCCACAGTCAGAACGGATATAGAGAAATCTCCTTTATTTGCCCTATTAAGACGTATGCCTAAGGGAGGGTTATTGCATATTCATGGCCCCACAGAAGGAGATTCGGAGTGGATGGTTCACTGGGCAATTACACATGATGAGTGCTACATTTATATGAAAGACGATGGTCCTACGTTAAAGGGCACAATGATGGCTTTTCCAAAAGATCAAGTCCCTCCAGGTTACGTATCAATGGGTGAGGCCGCTGCTAATGACAGCAATTTTGAAGCTAAAGTTCTAGATATGATCACCATCACGGCCGAAGATAGCAGAAGCGCCAATCCATTTGCAAAATTTGATAAGTGTTTTGAAAGATGTCGCGGTATTTTGCATTACGTGCCATTTTTTAAAGATTATGTGACTCATACTGCCAATACGTGGTTAGATGACAATATCCAATTTGTTGAAATACGCGTACAGGTTTCTAAAGGATATTATGATCTCTCAGGTGAGCCTGTTAACCATGATGATGTTTTGGGATTCGCGACTGCTGTAAACAAAGAGATCGCCAAGACACATCCTGGATGGACTGTCAAAACCATTCTTTCTGATAAGCGCGCCGCTGAGCTAACACAAGATCTAGCCTTATTGGAAACGGCTTTTAAGGCCCGCGCTACTTATCCTGATCTTATTGTCGGTTATGACTTGGTGGGGTATGAATCGGCAGGACATACCACCCTCTACTTTCTTAAAAACTTACTGACAGCAGCTAAGGAATTGTCCAAGAAATATAACGTCGATATGCCGTATTTTTTTCACGATGGCGAAAGCGATTGGGCCAATGATGACAATCTCTATGATGCCATCTTGCTTAATTCAAAACGAATTGGACATGGATTCAATCTCTATTATTTTCCCTGGTTAATCGAACAGGTGAAAAAACAAGACATCTGCATTGAGGTATGCCCCATCAGCAACCAGATGTTAGGTTATGTGGGTGATTTACGGTTGCACCCCGCCGCAGGCTATTTAAGACAAGGGGTCCAATGCGTCATATGTTCCGACGACCCTCAGTTATTCCTTACCAAAGGGCTTTCTTATGATTTTTGGGAGGCAATCATGGCCTGGAATCTTACTTTGGCGGACATTAAAAAGCTCTGTTTGAATTCAATCACATACAGTTCCTTAACAGACACAGAGAAAAAGGAAATGTTTGTCATTTGGCAAAAAGCTTGGGATGCTTTTGTGAAGCAAATTTTGGCCGAAGTGCCTTCCACATAAAACAAGGTGGATAAAAGTGGACAAAGTCCACCTGAGACAATTGCAAAAGTCAAACGCTGAAAAAAATATTGGTAGTCACTATCCTGCTATTCTTTTGCTCGCCTTTTGACTTTTGCAATCGTCTCACCTCGTCCACAAAGTCCACTTTGTCCACGCAAGTGCAGAAAATAGGGTAGTTATTACTTAAATTTCTTGTGTGTTCAAGAGTTTTGTATTATTTTCTCTCACAAATCCACTGTTTAATAAGGACAGATGACATGCGAAAAAACCATACCTGTGAAACAATGAGGCTGCAATCTGCAATCATCGCCTTCTTTGTTTGTATTTTTCTTCCGCTAGGCCTTCATGCCGATATTATCAATGAAAATGCGACGAATACTTCAAAGGCAGAAGATGAAGCCGTTTATGCTTTCACTCCCTTGTACCCGAACGGATTCATCGCCTTAGACAATGGTTACCGATGGGACAAAATTAGCAATCGGGTGACACTTGGCGGTTCCACTATATCTGTAAAAGGCTCTACCCAATTGTTTAGGAACATTAACTCCTATCAATTAGGTGGTAAAGGACAATGGAATTTCTGCAATGGCGTGTTTGTTAGAGGGGACGGCCATTATGGATGGGTCTTTGATGGAGATTATAGCGAAGGGGGCCTTTTTGGCGATGCCAAAGGGCATACTTATGATGTTGAAGGGGCGCTGGGTTATTATTTCTCTTTGGCCACCGGTATCGCCTTTGCACCCGTTGTAGGGTGGTCTTACGATGCCTTTAATCTCAATGGCAGCAAGATCACGACCGCGATCAATGGTTGTGTATATTCGTTAAGCAATATTAAAGCACACCAGCGTTTCAGTGGACCCTTTGTTGGTTTCGATCTAGTGTTTCAGCCCAACGGCTGTTGTGAGTACACCTTTGGCTATGAATTTCATTATACATGGTGGCATGGGCAGCGCTTCATACAAGGACCTGAGTATGGAAATCCTCCTTTTGGGTGGACCACAGGATATAGCAATAAACGCCATCTAAATCGTGTATTTGGGCAAGTGTTCAAGTTTGATGCTGCTTTTACGATTTTGGGTTGTTGGACAGCAGGTTTTGAGGTTAAATACCAAATCTTCAATGGGGATCAAGGTAAATACAAACAAACGAAACGACCTTTGATACCGCAATTTACCTATTCTCCTGTGAATGGGCTATGGTGGCGTTCATTTGCGACAACCCTTTTTATTGGCAGAGTATTTTAATATTTAAAAAATGGAGCTAGTAATGCATCAATTTGTAAGCCGTATTTTAAAACTACTTCCAGCGGCACTGTTGCCTATTCTGCCATGTTTTGCTGACTTCTCTTTCAAGCTTAATGACTTAGTTACTTTTAGCAAAACCAGTCAGACGATCGAGCATTTAGACCACGATGATTTCGAAGGCACGGCAGCTACCACGGATTGGATAGCTAACAGAGAATTTGTGACATATCTGATACAGCCAGAGCTGATTTGGATGAACAAAGAATTCTACGTTAAAGCTGTTGGGACTTACGGTTGGGTCTTGACTGGAAATGTTTGCAAATATCCTTTAGGGTGGCATGGCAATGGAAACACAAAGGGGCTAGACCTTGAAGTGGGCTACATGATGGATATCTGTAAGCGATTTACTTTCATTCCATTTATTGGATTTGTATATAACATCGCTTATGTAGAAAGTAATCACCAACATTTGTTGCATAATAACCCTGATAGCTTCCTCAGCCAAAACGGTACGAGATCTTATACAACCCTATATTATCCTTACATTGGCATTGAATTCGATTTCAAAACCCACATTTGGGAAAAGCATGATCTCCAATGCTTCTTGAGTTATCAATTTGGATACGGTGGTGGGCATGGCAGAACGAGAGTGCCTCACACATTTATCACTGATAACCCCGCTACCAGTCGCTATGGCAGTAACACCAAATATCGCAACATCATATCAAATGAAGTTGAAATTGGGGCCTTCTTTGCTGTGGATAAGTACTGGCAAATAGGCCTTGAGCTGGATTATTTGGTAAGTTATAACGCGCGTAAGCTGCCACTTAAATTACAACATAACAAAAAAATCGTTAAAGCTGGTCAATACACCCCTTCCCAATACCACAGGGTGAGTGATTATACTTCCCAAGCATTTAGCGTCATCTTTTCCGTCATCTATAGCTTCTCAGGAAAAGGCGGCACAATTGTTAGATAGAAGTTTTTAATTTAAATCAAAAATAAACTAACAGGTTCTAGCTATGAAATTCTGTTTTACAAGGTTCTTCAGAGGGCTCTCATTAGTTATGTTGGCGTTCTCTCTTTCGGTAGAGGCTTCTTCTTTTGCATCTTCTACTGTAAGACTCTCTGGCCATATTCCTAGTGAAGGTGTGGCGAGTGCCATCCCGTTAGGGAGTCTAGAGACCGCAACCCCCATTCCTCTTACCTTTACTTTACCCTTACGCAATCAGGAGGCACTTGAGCTGTTTCTGCAGAGAATTTACGACCCCGCTGACGCACATTACGGTAAATATCTTACTTCTGAAGAATTCATCGAACAATTTGCCCCAACTCAAGAGGATTATGAAAAAGTCATTGCTTACGCCAATAATTTAGGTTTTACCGTCAGCAACCAACATCCTAACCGCGTCTTGTTGAATGTTTTAGGGACAGCACAAACGGTTGAAAATGCTTTTAACCTTCATTTACATTACTATCAAAAGCAAAATGGTCGAAAATTTTACGCTCCAAATGACAACCCAGAAGTTGATGTTTCCATTGCTTCTATTATTAGTAGTATAGTAGGTCTTGACAATCATGCCGTTTGGCATCCCCAATATCGTCAAAAGGAGATAAAAAACTCGCCAGAAGAATTAGGAGCTGATTCACACGCATTTCCTTCTGGCCCTGGTGGAGGCTTTGCTCCCAATGATATTATTACTGCCTATGAACTTTCGGGAGTATCTGTAAAAGGCGCTGGACAGGTAATTGCTTTATTTGAACTTGCAAAATACCAAGCGAGTGATATCAATTTTTATGCCAATCACTTTGGTTTGCCTTCTCCTAATTTGGTGAATGTTCTAGTGGATGGTGGTTCTGGTGACGGCATAGATGCTGAAGTCACTCTTGACATTGAGCTCGCTTTGGCTTTAGCACCACAGAGTCGAATTTATGTTTACGAAGGCCCTAATACTGGTCAGGGGGTTTTGGATACCTATAATCGAATAGCTACTGACAATATTGCTAAGCAAATCAGCACATCTTGGGGAATTGGAGAGAATTTAGAAAGTGAACAATATCTTCGTGCTGAAAATACGATTTTCCTCCAAATGGCCACACAAGGACAAACAATTTACGCTGCTGCTGGCGATAGTGGAGCTTATGATGACTATCCCCCCAGCAAAACTCTTGTTGTTGATGATCCTGCTTCTCAACCTTATGTGGTGGGGATAGGTGGGACGCATCTCAGTGTTAATTCACAAACGGGTGTGTATGAAAGTGAGTCGGTTTGGAATAATGGGCTTAACAATGGAGCGGGAGGAGGTGGTGTTAGTCAGGTTTGGCCAATTCCTGCTTGGCAGACGAAGGTGTCTACGACTTATTCGAAGACCCAAAGAAATGTTCCTGATTTTGCATTAAATGCAGATCCAAATACGGGCTATTCTATCTATCACAATAGCCAGTGGGTAATTTTTGGAGGAACGAGTTGTGCGGCCCCTCTTTGGGCGGCTTTCACCGCCCGTGTAAACCAAAAACGGGTGGCTCTTAAAAAACCAGTATTAGGTTTTGCAAATCCGCTTCTCTACACCATTGCCACCGGCGCTTTATATAAAGGTGATTTTCATGATGTCGTCACAGGTAATAATTTATTTTATAACGCGCATGTCGGCTATGATAATGCTTCTGGATGGGGGTCTTTCAACGGTATCAACTTATTTAACAGCTTAACAACTCCTCCACCGCCACCTCATCAAGTGACGCCGCCTTCACAGTTTGTTGGAAAAGTGGTTAAAAATGTGTTTGCCACTAAAACAACTTATTCGCACGTTCTTACGTGGAAACCGAGTCCAGATCCCACCGTCGTGAATTATAAAATCTTTTTAAAAGGACAGGTTGTCGCTCAAGTACCAGCCAAAGGACCTTACAAAGTTACGTTGACCAATCGTAATCCAAATATTACGTATATCTATACTTTAGAGGCCTTTGATAGTAAGGGAAATAAAAGCAAACCTTTAACAGTAACTTTGCCAAAATAAGAACGAGTAACAAAATATTAAGAGGTATATGTTCACTTTGCAGCTCACTGCGGCAATGGTCCAATAGATTAAAACTCGTATCCACCGGCGGTAAGCATCGAGCAAAACCGGCTAGAAAAAGGGGCACTTTTCATTCTAAATTGGTTGTGGAAACAAGAGAGGCATCTTTTTTCTTGTTTTTGATGATGCTTACAAAAGGCGCTGTGCGGTAATTCTCATCGAGCAGAATGGTTGCATTGTGTTGTGGATCGGTGAAGAAGACGGTGGCAGGATTGAAGGGACCATTGAACGACTTCGTGTAGATCGCGTAAAAATGCTTGCCGTGGGTTGTTAGAAACTGGTAATCCCCATCTGTCATCACACCTTGAGAGGTGTTAGGTCCATTTTGAGCAATATACGATTTTTCGGAAAGGCGTATTTCTTGCACAAAGTCCAAGCCGATCCCTGTACTCCCTCCATGTGGATCTTTCACCTCTTGATAGATCACCAGCCAGGCATCCATCTTGGTCTGGGTGGGATCGGCCTGATCGTCATGGCGGAAGTCAAAATATAACACCCCCACGCGTCCACATTTTGTCACAGCAATGAAGGGGGTAAATGCTTGCGGATTTTTGCCATCCAGCGGGGTCTGACTAATGCGTTGCCCTTTCGTCCATGTGTACCCCCCATCTCTGGAGGTAGTGAGGCCTATTTGTGGCAGCTGATCTGCGCGAAATTCACTCGATTGATAGGCGACATACAAATAGCCATTTTTCGGATTGACGGTATACGATGGCAACGTTTGATCGTTGCGCATTAAGGTCCCTAAGCCACCCGTGATGTTGCCATGATCATCATAGGTATAGCCACCGGTGTAAGTGAGGTTGTTGACATAACTAGGGACGATGATGGTGGCGGTCGGGTTCCAGTTTTTACCATGATTTTGGGAACGCACTACAGCGATATCGGTGAGCGAATATTTATATGGAAATTGGTCATTGGTGAATTGGGCATCGGTTGCTCCGGGTTTGGCATAGCCACGGACGGTAAAATTGAGCCAATCTCCGCTCAAACGGCAATGTTTACTTTTCTTTTTCTTGGGCAAAATGACGACTACGTTGTTACTGGCGTGGTTGTCGTTTTGTAGGCCATTGCTTAAGCCTTTTTGTGTGAGATCTGGAAAAGGGTCGTAGATGAGTTGGACTTGAGACCAGTTTTTGCCGCCATCTGTGGTGTAGCAGCTTTGGGCATTGCCATGTGAGGAGGTGCTGGGGTTGAATGTCGCCCACACAGCAATGGCGCGTTTGGCGTGGTTGGGGTCGGCTGTAATGGAGGTCTTATCGGAATTGGCGAATTGTTGAGTCGGATCGGAGATATATTCCATGCTTGAAAATAGGAATTTTGGTTCACTCCATGTGGCGCCATCATCTTTGGAGATTGAGACTACGACACCGAACTGATTTTGTGTATTTGGTTCTTTAGTGGCATTGAGAACGGCAGCACAAAGAAAGACTTTTTTTCCATCGGCAGAATAGCTTAGCCATTCGTCGCCCGCTCGTTGAATGATGCCTCCCTGGCATATCTGGAAGTTGACTGAACTTTTATGCCAGTGTTTGCCTCCATCTTTAGAATAGGCAATGCCAGCATCAAGTGCTCCCCCATTAGAAATCCGTCCTTGCTGCCAGGCAGCCACAATATGATTTTTATTCTTTGGATTAACGGCGATGGTGGGTTCTACTGCCGATCCCGTGAAGATAGTTGTCGTGGTGCCATACACTTCTTGGCGATCGAGGCAAGCATGGGAAATGAGGTCTCCAAAAACTTGTGTAAGGGCTGTAGAGCATAAGATCGAAGTGCAAAATAGCAACGCATAGCGACGAGTACAATAAAAAAAATGCATAGGATTCTTTATCTAAGTGAGCGGACTTCTAGATGTCAGAAAGAGAGTTTGTTTATGAGCTTCAAAAACCGAATGGTTCGTAAGAACCATTCGGTTTATATGTTGTTATAGGTCGTACTGAATGCCAAAAGCAAACGCATTGTATTGCATGTTGTTTACTTTAACATTCCATGGAGTGGTATGTGCGTGAGTAGGATATACAGTCGATCCAAAGACGTAGTTGGTGAAATCTACGTACAAATAGCGATATTCGCCAAAAATGTGGAATGATTGGCAAAAGTTATAGCGAAGTCCAGCTTTGACTTGCGCTGCAAAAGCCCATGACACATCGTGGCGATCAGAGTTGAAATGGTTGATACCAGATTCTACTGGTGCTATTTGTAAAGATTTAGCACTGTGAAGGGAGATGCGTGTAGCACCGACGCCTAAGCCTACATATGGTGTTAAACCCATAAAATTGGAGTTATTCACCGCAAACACTACGTTAGCTAGATACACACCAGCATCCATATTGAAGGAATCCAGAAAGTCGTGTTCTGGCAATCTGTCTGTATCTGTGGTGTTAAAGAGATGCCCCTTCTTATGATTGCTGTACCAGTAACCTTCTAGTTCGACAGCGGGGGACACGCTCCAGCATGAGCAGCTATCGTATTGGAAGCAATTCGACCATTCATAGCCAATTTGTACGCCGCCAAATCCGGCCCAATCGGACTTGATGTGTCCGCGCGCTTCTACAGCCAAAGGACCACCTTCTTCTTCGCTAAAAAGGGCTGTTCCCATTTGAGACATTTTAGCGGAGATGGCATCCAGACCACCACCAAAGGCACCAATATAAGTTCTATTGCATGGGCATGGATCGCAACTTGTATAGCAGCATTGATCCGCCATTAATGAAAAGCTCATGGCGCATAATGATAAAACACCCGTTAAGTAACTCTTAATAAATAATTTAGACATTTTTGTTTCTCCTGTTTTTATTAGGCATGCTTTTTTTTAAAACAGGTTGAGCTTTTTATAGCAATCATTATTTTTTATAAAACTTATGTGATGTGTATTTGTGGCCTTTTGCTGTGGAAGGAAAGAGCGCTTTAAGATTATTTGTAGAGGCATATTCATACATTTTTATGTCTTGAATCTTTATTCGATTTGCTGATATATTTTTAGACAGAAAATTACATAAAACGTCAGAAAATTAATTAAACGGGACTTTTGTAATTGCCTCGCTGGATATTTGGGCATTTGCTAAAACACTCTAGAATGCGATTTAAAAACAAATTTAAATATAATACAGTCGCGATCTTATTGGTCGGAATCGGATACGGCATCTATTCGCAATTCTTCTATACTCCCGAAAATTTCGATCAGAAAACTCGGCGTCTTCCAAATGAAATTGCAAACGTTTTGAAACTCAGCGAACGCGTTCTCAAAAATCCTGCTTTAAAAAAGGAAGCGATTTATGCGTTGAGAAAAACATTGCGCGATTTTTCCTCAAACAACGATCTGATCAGCGCATTAAACCATTTCGCCCAAAACGCTCTTTTAAGTAGTAGTGAACAGATTCAAATTAAGGAAGTAGACGATGAAAGAGGCTCGTCTCAAGATCGTGTTTTTCGTGTGATGGACATAAAAGCCGATAGACTCATAGCTATTATTAAAATTTTTAAGGAAACATCAGATAATTTTCTTCCAGAAATTTATGCCCTAAGACTGCTAAATGAAACAAAATTTCAGCACTTTTGTTCTCCAGAGCTCCACATGCTAGGCAGATGTTGTGTGCAAGAAGAGCGATATCTTTTACTTTGCGAAAGTGCCGCCCCGGGTCGATCTTTACTTTATACGTATAAGGAGTCCGATCTCCAAACATTATTAAATGGCCTATACGCCTGTGGAAAAAGCTTAGCAGAGCTTCACGTCTATGCACGTGGGCAACCGCAATCTCTACCAAAACCGCTCGAAACCAAAACTCGCGCGTATTTAGCTCAAGCCATTGAAAATTTGAATAAGTACCCCCAAAGGGGCATCGATCCAGAAAAAGTCCGCGAAATGTTTGAAACCATCGTGGCAAAGGTGAAATCCCAACAAACCCTCTCTGGTATCATCCACGGCGACACTAAGCTAATCAATGTGTTTTTTGATCCAAAAACAGGTATAGCCCCTTGGATTGACCCTCCAAAACTCCCTGACAGTATCGATGCTATGGGGAATTCAATCGGGGTGCCGGCAAAAGACTTCTACAGTTTTATCGCTGATATCGATTATCAACAGGAAAAATACGTGTTAAACAGCCAGGGAGAGGCTGCTTTGCAAAGAATCAGATCGATGTCAGAAGTAGAGCAATTGAAAGCCTCATTCATCTCTGGCTACAAGGAGGGCAAAGGCATTCTTCCTTCAAAGGAAGAACTCGAGTTCTTCTCATTCGCCGCAGATCTTTATTTTATCGCTATGGCTGAGTTCGATCTGTACCCTAAAATGACAGAACCAAGCAGAAGCTCCAAGATATATAGACTCAACAAAACTTATGATAACCTAAGGGCGCGGCTTGGAAAGGCTAAAGGCGAAAAGCTAAAGGCAAAAGCGAAAGGTTGGCCTTCATCTTTATTCTGGGAAAAATGTCTTTCCTTGTTTATAACAATTTTTAATAAAGCCCAAATTTGAAACCCTTACAGAGTGTGACGAGGATGACTATGCGTAAATTTATCTGCGGAGCTATTTTTTTTATCTGTCAAGTCTGTGCTATCGCAGCCAGTCCTACGCCTGATAATTTTATGGGTGCTTTATCTGACGATATCAAATTAAGAAATTTGTCTTTGCTGGGTTCGCATGATGCTGGAAGTTATGGGCTAGATCCTGCTTTGGGAGTATCTGCAGATGAATCGGGCAATTTTATCCAAAAGATTGGGAATATTCCTTTAATTGGAAAGATCGCTGATTATACCCTGATTAAGCAATGGTCACGAGCGCAAAGCGATGATATTACAACCCAACTGCATCACGGAGTTCGATATTTTGATTTGAGAATCGGCATTACTTCCCAGGAAGAGTTCCGGGTATGCCACGGTTTATATGGTCCTCTATTTGATGATGTGTTATCTCAGCTGAGCAATTTTTTAAACAAGTATCCTAGCGAGATAATCTTTTTAGATTTTGGGCATCTCTTTGACCAAAATGGAGCTGAGATGACGACCGATCAGCAAAGTCTATTGATCGATAAGCTCCAGCAGACTTTAGGCGCAAAAATTGCGCCAGCGAGTTATGGGGCTGATGTGACTTTGGGCCAGATGCGTCGAGCGCAAAATCAAGTGATTATTTTTTGGGAAAATGCAACAACCGCAGCAAATTTCCCGACTCTTCTTTGGGATCGCTCTACTTTTCTTTGCTCTACTTGGTATAATGTAACAAATTGGAATGCGCTACAAACAGCTTTGAATCAAGGGATTGCAACACAACCTCAGGGGCAATTTTACGTGAATCAGGCCATATTGACTCCAGATACAAAGATGATTGTCGAAAATTTATTTGGCAGCTTACTCTCTATAGAGTCTAAAACGAATACAAAAGTTATGCGCTGGTACGAACAAAAGGCAGCAGAAGGAAGTGCTGGAAATATTCTCATGATTGACAATGAGGCATCAGCTTACAGTCAAGCATTTCAAATTTCATGGAATTACAACGCTTCTAAAAGCTAAAAGCTAAAAGCTAAAGGCTAAAGGCTAAAGGCTAAAGGCTAAAAGCTAAAGGCGAAAAATAAAGGCTAAAAGCGAAAGGCTAAAGGCGAAAAAGAAGGCTAAACTAAGGCTCTCTGAGCTTTGGTGTTCTTAGAGATGGTAATTAAAATGGCAGTTAATTCTTTGGCTTCCTGCATAAGTTCCGACAATGATTTTTCAGTCATAATGCTCGACAGTACAAGTAATTCAAGCCAGTAACGCGCCTCTTCTAATTCTTGCAATCCGCCCTCAATCTTTGCAACAAACTCATTTTTAGAACGAGCCCTCATGCTTTCATGATAATGGGCCCCCACAGAAGTACCGCAGCGTAGAAGTTGCTTTCCTAGCACTTGGGCTTCAGTTGTTTTGGGAAGTTGTGAAAAAAGTTTGATTATTTTTAAGGCAAAGGCTTTTGTGCGCGTCGATATATCTTGCATTTATTTTTTCCTTTAACCTTTTGCCTTTTTTTCGCCTTTCTTTTTCGCCTTTCTTTTTCGCCTTTCGCCTTTCGCTTTTAGCCTTTATTTAATGACAATACGTACAGGAGAAGAGGGGCGATTTTCTGCATCTACAGACACCACATAATAGATGTATGAGACATTCGGCTTACGGTGGTGATCTTCAAATTTTAACGC
>Ga0206894_1083_pt1 | contig 21434 bp, 18 predicted proteins | sample Alteio_BWOrgHeat_54_FD_152953 | JGI IMG/M metagenome (GOLD analysis project Ga0206894, IMG submission 152953) | Enriched cells from forest soil in Barre Woods Harvard Forest LTER site, Petersham, Massachusetts, United States -... | ecosystem: Environmental > Terrestrial > Soil > Temperate forest >...
GATTTGCGATTTGAGACGGCCTGTAGATAAAATTTATTTATGATCTCAAATCACAAATCACAGGCTCGACCCCAATCCTTGAAACTGTAGAGGAAAAAAGTGGGGCAACTTGGACTTGAACCAAGGACCAGCGGGTTATGAGTCCGCTGCTCTAACCGACTGAGCTATTGCCCCATAAAGATGCCGCCATCATAGCAGCACAGCTTTCTAGATGCAAGGATTTCCTCGCAATTACTCATGCTTCGACAAGCGCTTCTGCATAAAATGGGTCACATCATCGTTCAATTTCACCAACGATGGATAATACAAATACATCATATGCCCCCCATCATACGTCTTTGACACCACATGCTCACGCAAAATAGGATCCAAACCCAAATGTGTATACGTATAATCGGCCGTATAATACGGCGTGGCTAAATCATACAACCCACTGCCCATAAAAACTTCCATATCAGGGGTCTTATTCAACACCTCACGCAAATCATCTGTGACATCCAAAAATTGATTGGTCGCTGTCCCATAGTCCCAAGGCATCACATCTGTCAAAATCTTATACTCCTCATCACTTTTCCACTTCAATTCAGCCCTCACATAGTCATTAAAGGTGGCTGTGAAGAGTCCTATAATATTATCTAAGCTTGGATCGTATTCGAAGGTACTGCTACATAGATCTGCATCTATCCCCTTCAAGCGGCTATCAAAACGTCCTACGGTGCGACGTTCATCCCGTAAAAGCTCTTTTGCAAAGCGATAGATATTCAGGCGCAAATTCGCCCTATCGATATAGTCTTGTGAAAGGCCTGTATACTTGGCTAACTTTTCGATAATACTTTTTCGTTGTTCAACATCTAAACGATCACCCTGCATCAATGCTATGGTATACTCTCCAGAGGCAAATTGCTCCACTTCACTCAATGTTTTCTGTAAGTCGCGCTGCAATTCTGGCACTAATTTATTATGATAGGCTGCCGTTGCTGTGTAAGTGGGTAAGAAGAGGATGTATGGCAAATCATTGCCCGTCGTAAACTTGAGGGTCTGAAAGTTTAATGCACACGAGATAAGTAAAATTCCATCCAAGTACATATGATGATTATCATGCAAATCGAGCGCCAAACCTGCTGCTCGCGTGGTACCATAGCTTTCCCCTGCCAGAAACTTGGGTGATTCCCAACGTTCGTTACGGGTGACATAAAGACGTATAAATTGGGCGATCGATTGGATATCTTTCTCTACGCCATGAAATTGTTTGGCATCTTCACCATGCACGGTACGGCTGTAACCTGTGGATACTGGGTCGATAAAGACTAAATCTGTAATTCCAAGCAGGGTATGAGGGTTATCAACTAGGTGATAAGGCTGTCTTGCCACTTTGCCTTCATTGTCGATATCGACGCGACGAGGTCCAAACACCCCCAAATGTAACCACACCGATGATGAGCCCGGCCCACCATTGAAGCAAAAGGTGATGGGCCGATTTTTGAGGTCGCTGACATTGTCTTTGGTATAAGCTGTGTAGAAGAGGGTGGCTTTAGGGATGTTTTTATCATCGGTTAGCAATTGTGTGCCGACAGTGACTTTATAAGGCAGTTCGACACCATTGATTTGTATCGAGTGCGATGTTGTCACCACTTCTTCTTTAGGTTCCTCTTTTTTTGGAATTGGTTCATTCACCTGCTCTGCGGCAATTGGCATGTAGAATGCGATGAGACAGCTTACAATTGTCATGAAGCGCGAAGACATATGGACTCCTAAATAGATGACTTATTTAATTTTGGAAAAAGGTGGAATTTCGGCTTTGCAGATTGGATCTTTAGAGATTTTTCTTCAATTTCAGGAGCTACGTTTGTGACAAGCTCAGCAGGAGAAGGCGTTGTACGATCTAGAACAAGAGTGGCTTCTGAGATAGGCTTAGGGTCTTGCGTAACTACTTGCTGGGATTCTTTATGTTGAAGTGCTTGTTGTGCATATAAGCGCTCCTTTTCTGCATTTTTAAGGCGTTGCGCCAACAATAGATTTTTTATATGCATTTGCATGATGGCTTTTTCAGTCTCACGCTGCTTAGCAGCATTGAGCTCTCCATCGCGGCGTGCTTTTTCCGCTTTAATATCTTTAACTAGATCGAGAGCGGCATGGAGGCGGAAATTGCGATAGGGACTGATGATGCCTAAAGTCGCTGTAAATAGTGTGCCTATGATATAGCTGATTACTTTGATAGCTGTCTTCATTAACTGAAAAGGCCCTGTCAGCTTCATTTCAAACTCTCTGAGACTGGAAGATCTAACACCTAGATTGATGATCTTCGCAGGGATTTTGATTGCTGTCTGAATGGCTTGATAAGGGAGTTTTATGAGATTTTGCGCGGTCGATAACACTTCTACAGGCAAACAAGCAGTAACGACAAGGGCTCGTGTGAGTATTTGTTTTTTAAAAAACGATTTAGAGTCGGATAAATCGGCCACACGATTCATGAGGACATTAAGCGGTGCCATCAAAAATTCTCCCTTTCATAGATCATAAACAATTTTCGCATTATTAAAGAAATGGCCACACGAGGAACAATTGGAAGCATTGTTCGGTTACTATAAGGATTAGCTACAATGATGAAAAGAGAAAGATGAGCTGGCTAAGATTCCAAAATGTTAAGGCTATGAGGTGCAATACCGGAGATACACACACGCTTATGGCGACTGGTAGCGCCGCTGATAAGTTTGATTTGTTGTTTGCTAATTTGCAGTTCTTTAGCTAAAAATGCTATCAATGCAGCATTAGCCTCACCTTTTTCAGGCTGCGCAGCCAGGCGCACATGCAATTCTCCATTTTTCCACCCTTCAACACTATTTCGATGGGCCTTTGGAATGACTTTAAGAGGGATCATGATCCCATCTGACACAACTTTCCACATCTAGTTACTCCCCATCACTGCCGTTTAGCCGCCCGAATTGCGGTCAAGCCTGCGATTTGCGATTTGAGAATGTTTGTAGATAAAGTCTATTTTAGATCTCAAATCACAAATCACAGGCTCGACCCCAATCCGGGCTAGACCCCAATCCGTTCACAGTAGCTTGGCTGCTTCATTGACGGAAATCAAATGTGCCCCTCCCTGCTGCATTTCAATGAGCGCCTGTTTACTGTCGCTTGGTTGCAAATTGACTCCACGGCAAGCTTCGGTAACGACAAAAACCTTAAATCCCAATTGCAGGGCATCGAGTACGGTATATTTGACACAATACTCTGTAGCAAGTCCGGCGATGTATAAATTTACAACCTGATTATCTTGAAGAAATTTCATCAGTCCTGTCGACTTGTGACGGCAGTTGTCAAAAAAAGCGCTGTAGCTATCGATGTCTTTGTCAGTACCTTTGTTAAAGACTTGTTGTACTTTAGAAGCATCCCATCCGCTACTGAATTCAGCCCCATATGTACCCTGCACACAATGTATGGGCCATAAAATCTGTTTGATTCCATTTAAAAGAATGTTTTTTCCCGGATTTTCATGATGGCTAGCAGCAAAGCTGCCGTGATCTGGGGGGTGCCAATCTTTAGAGGCGATAATGCAATCAAAAGGCAGTGTCAGCAGCTGATTGACCACAGGGAGAATCTGATCACCATCGGGCACGCCTAAAGCCCCACCAGGAAGAAAATCATTTTGTATATCAACTAAAAGAAGGGCATTCATTATTAACCTCTATTGGGATCCATCCTCTAACATGCTTTGCTGCCGAATGGTGTGAATAAGATTTACTTTCAATTCATGCAGCGATTTTTCCATCCCCACGACATATTCATGGGGATAGATAAAGCGTTTAATCCCTGAGTAGAAATAACTCAGTTCCTTTTGTGTAGAAGCTCGTATTGATGCTAAAGAAGGCCGGTCATAGGTGCATGTCCCTTGGCGGAAAATGGGAACTAAGAGATCGTGCGACTTCCATGAACGGTTGATCCGCTTTAATTTGGTGGGATCGAAGAGATCCACAGCCACCTGACTGGTCATCCCTTTGGCAGTATCATAGATCACGTCAGCAACATATTCATCGTGTGCCATGTACCGTTTAACTTGTAAGATGCCGGGATTTGAGACTTTAGTCATCTGTTCAGATAGCTTTAATTTATAGTGCCAATCTTCGCCTGGTGAGCGGAGAGCCGAAAGCTTGTACACACCATCAAGAGCAGGTTGGTTACCAGCCGTCACCAGATTTGTGCCTACTCCCCACATATCGATACGCGCCCCTTGGCGCTTTAGTTCGCGGATGATGTTTTCATCGAGTTCGTTGGTGGCGATGATTTTGGTGTCTGTAAACCCCGCCTCATCGAGCATGGCCCGACTTTTGATGCTGAGATAGGCTAGATCCCCAGAATCTAGGCGTATGCCCATCATTTTCTTACCTTGTTGTTTAAGCTTCAAACCGACTTCGATAGCTTTTTTAACCCCTTCGAGAGTATCGTAGGTATCGACAAGAAATACGCTATTGTTGGGTTGGTCAGTAGCATATGCTTGAAAAGCACTGAGTTCATCATCAAAAACCATCACCCAGCTATGGGCATGTGTCCCACGCACTGGGATGCCAAATAATTTTCCAGCTAGCACATTTGATGTGCCTTCACACCCACCAATATAGGCCGCGCGGCTGGCAGTCAGGGAGCCATCGATCCCCTGTGCCCGGCGCAAGCCGAATTCAACCACAGGATCCCCTTGGGCCGCAATGCAGATGCGGGCGGCTTTGGTCGCAATTAACGTGGGGAAATTAATGAGGTTGAGCAGAGGACTTTCTAGCAGTTGTGCTTGGATAAGAGGACCTTGCACGCGGATGAGAGGTTCGTAAGGGAAGACGACGTTGCCTTCGGGAATAGCATCAATATCGCAAGCAAATTTCATATTGGCAAGATAATCAAAAAAGGCGGGCTCAAAAAAAGGCTGATTATCTGCATCGCGCAATGATTCTAGATAAGCCAAATCGCTGCTATCGAAGTGAAATTTTTTCAAGAAATCGATTACAGTTTCCAATCCTGCGGTAATAGTAAATCCTCCCTGAAAAGGGCGACGACGGAAGAATAAATTGAAGACAGCTTCCTTTTTATCCAAACCAGCTTTCCAATAGCCATAGGCCATTGTCAATTGATAAAAATCGAGCAGTAAGGAAAGCGAATGATTGTATAGTTGGAAGTTGTTGCTCGATTCTGGATGAGGCTGAATTTTAGATTTTGGCATGATAAGCAATAAAATGTTTATTAAAGGAAATATACCGAATGTGACTCACGTTCGGTATAAGATTACTAGATTCCGAATAAAAAAAACACACCATTCCAACGCTGCGGCAGTTTTCGAAACACAGAGGCACAGAGTACACAGAGGAGGCTAGAAGGGTCCAGTTCACCAACATAGGTAACACTCTGATTCACCAAGATAGGGATGCAATATACTTGGATCATCACAAATTAGAGCACCGCATTTTTTAACGCGAAGTTCACGAAGTAAGCGAAGATAACGCGAAGATTTTTCTTCTGTGGATATGCTGTTATAAATTCATGTACTTAAATAAATAAAAATTTCTTCGCGTTATCTTCGCTTACTTCGCGATCTTCGCGTTCAAGCAGTGTGGTACTCTAATTTGTGATGAGCCAAATTTTACTTCTTGCATATGCACTGCATAGCCGCCTCAGCTTTGTTGGCCAACAAAACCAAGGAATTGGGCGGAGGGGTTAATAAAGGTTTCTCCGATACAGAGTAAATGGCATCGAAGCCTTGTTGCAGCAACAACTCGTGACCTGGTCCTAAAGCCCCCACAATAGCAACCACTGGAATGTTTCTTTTTTTGGCTACTTGCGCCACTACCCAAGGAATCTTTTGATTGATCGTTTGATAATCGAGACACCCTTCTGCCGTGATCACTAAATCCGCATCTGCCAAGTATTTTTCAAACTGAATTTCATTAAGCACCCACTGGGCTCCCGAAACAAGTTTTGCTTTAAGAAAGAAATGGATGCCTGCAGCCGCCCCGCCCGCCGCACCGCCATATGGCAAAGAGGACAAATCCATCCCACATTGCTGCAAAATGAGTTCATTAAAATGCGCCACAGCGCACTCTAGTCTTTGTGCCATCTGTGCATCAGCACCTTTTTGTGGCGCATAGACTGCTGTCGCCCCATGCACACCAAGCAATGGATTGGTCACATCACAAGCAGCCATAATTTGACATTCTGCGATGCGTGCATCAAGATCTGAAACATTAATAGTATGCAACTGAGCCAAAGCTGCCCCTCCCCGTGGCAGTTCATTGCCTTGCGCATCCAGCAAACGGACACCAAGCGCTTGCACTAAGCCGGCTCCTGCATCATTAGTCGCACTCCCTCCTAAAGCTAAAACCATGCGCCGAAATCCTTGATCTAAAACAGCGCGTATGACTTCCCCTACCCCATATGTCGTTGTAAGGCAGGGATTACGTTGTGCAATGGACAACTGTGCCATACCACAAATGCGCGCCATGTCGATCACCGCTGTTGGGATGGGATCTATAAAAGAGCCCCAAATGACCGGCTTTTGCTTGCCCCAGGCGTCCCCTGCCATAGTTTCATGGCGAGTCCCCGACAAAGTATCAAGCAAAATATCCAAAGTATCATCTCCCCCATCGGCGACAGGAACGATAGATAAAATTGCTTGCGGCACAACGCGCCTTACCCCTTCAGCAATTGCTAATGCAATCCTTTGGGCTGAAGCACAACCCTTAAAAGCTTGCGGAGCGATGATAATTTTCACGATAATGCTTCTACCATAAGAAATTGTTTCAATATCTTTTTACTCATTATATTGATATAAATTAGGCAGCAACAATTCATAGGCAAGTAGGGTAACACCATGCAAACAGTACGATCCCTTCTCTTTTTTTTGACACTAGCATGTGGTCTATTTCTTTTTATAGCCCCTATTGCCGCAGAGATCGAGTTGCAACTGCGCGATAATCTCAAGCGCGCACAACCTGGTGACTATTTAGTCACTGCTCAAAACAAAAATTACACCATTTTACTCATCCGCAGCAAAGATACAGACTATTTGGGGATAGAAGAAATCACCGTGCCCTCCACACGAGTGAACACAAAAGCTTGTTCATGGAGGCGCTGGATTGAAAGTGGTGCTCAAGGCAGCACTTCATGGGTTTTATATCACATTTACCTGCCCACAGGTACTATCCAGCAAACATTTTCTTTTACACGCAATGAATGGGTGAACATCCCTCAATCACAAAATTTCCTTTCGACGTTACTCAATTTAAACCTCACCAAAATCCCTGACAGTGAGCGCAAAAGAGTTGGTCCTCCCCCTTCTTCAGATAGTCCTGATAAACGTTTAACCTGGCAACCACCCCTCATTTCCGATGGACAAACCATCACCGGAGTAACCTTTGATGGCTGGCGCACCCGCTGGCCTAAAGATAGCAGTGAGTTATCAGGCAGATTGATCGAAGTCTACTTGCCTACCAATAGCGACAAATATCCCGCCTATTTCCCCTATTGGCTTCAAGTTACAGGTATTGTGGGGAAAGCCAAAGTGCGTATTGTGGATTCTGGCAGCCGTATCACATCCCCAGCTCGCTTGCCTCCTCATTAAAGGCTAGATGCGCTCCATCAGTAGCTTGCAAATCATTGGGTTATTAACATTCTCTTGATGCAAGTCCCTGGTATTTATGCTCCATCGAAGAATATGAAACTAAAGAACGCAACAATATCATAAAACATTCACTATCAATCAATTGAAAAATTAAGTTACTACTGCTCACAAGTCACTTATATTTTTAATTTGTTTTATTTAGGTGTCAAAGCATTCAGTTTTCATCGAATTATAAACACACTTTCCACAGAAAAAGATCCGTATAAACATGCACTTAAAGATATATGGCAAACAAAAGGCGTATAAAAAGACTATCTGTCCGCGCCGTGAACTTCATCCATTTCCATTTCTTGGGACATGAAGATAGGTGTCGAGAGCATTTCAAGGGTAACTAGAATGTTCTCAAAAAGCTCTTCAGACAAAAGGATCGCATTGCCTTCTGGTGAGGTGATGCGAAATTTGAGTTGATCATGCGCAGCGCTTTCGATCAAAGCCGATAACTTTTCTTGTGCTTCTTGGGCTGTTAAGGTCTCCATGTTTCTCCGCTGCTATGATAATCAAACGCCGCCATCATAGTCATATATAGATTTATTGACAATTTACATCTTTGTTACAGCGATGGTTGCTGGCTCCCCATTGAGATCCCAGCTAGAGCCATTGCATGTCCCAAAATCCACTTTTAACGCTAGCACTTCATTGCGAATAAAATCGCCATGCGCTTCAAAACATTGACGCAGGCGATCGGTGCTGTCGATCTGCACTTGAATGCGATCTGTCACAGCAAAACCTGCTTCACGGCGCATGGTGTTGATTTTATTGACAATTTCGCGGCTCAAGCCTTCCAGCAACAACTCATCCGACAATGCCGTATCCAAGGCAATCGTGATCAGGTTAAGGTTAGCGGCAACCAATCCATCGCGCACATGGCGTTCGACGGCAACATCTTCAGGCGTTAAAACAATCGACTCCCCTTCCACTTGTAGGGTCACAGAATCCCCGTTGAGCAGCGCCGTCAGTTGTTGGTGGTTGAAATTATCGACCGCCAATTGGACACTACGCATGAGCTTGCCAACTTTTTTCCCAAGGATACGGAAGTTGGGTTTGGCTTTCAGCGAGACGAATTGTGTTTCATCCTGTCCAAAGAGCACATGTTTGACATTGAGTTCATCGGCGATGAGATGTTGTTGATCTTGTAAAAAGTGCAAAATTCTGTCATCACCAGAAGCGATATGTGCTGCCGGCAAAGGTTGGCGCACTTTGAGCTTATGTTCTTTGCGCAAAGAGTGACCTAAGCTGACAGTAGCCTGAACAGCCGCCATCGCCTCTTCCAGGCTTTCATTGCGCCATTCAGCGTGGTATGTGGGGAAATCGCATAGGTGCACAGAGGCTGGCATCCCTTGATGGCGCAAGTTGAGGTAGATGGCATCACTAAGAAATGGAATGAAAGGAGCTGCAATTTTAGTAAGCTCGATGAGTACATGGTAAAGTGTTGCGAAGGCTTCATCGCGATCTACAGAAGGCTTTTCATCCCAAAAACGACGCCTTGAACGCCTAATATACCAATTCGTTAGCTGATCGACGAATTCAACAAAAGGCTCTACAGCTCTACTAAGATCATAATCGTTCATCCCCTCTTCAACATCTTTGATCAGCTTGTTGAGCAACGACAAAAGCCATTGATCGATGACCGCTTGTGGTTTTTCTGGCGGAGCTTTGGGCTGCCAATTGTAAATTTTGGCATAGGTGATGAGAAAACTATGGGCATTCCAAAGAGGGATTAACACTTGTCTTAGCACAAGTTCAACGCCACTTTCGGTGAAGCATAAATCCTCAGCACGCACAGCAGGGCTATGCATCATATATAAGCGGATAGCATCAGCACCATAACGCTGCACCACGATGCTTGGGTCAGGGTAATTGCGCAGACGTTTGGACATCTTAGCACCATCTTCAGCTAAGACGATGCCATTAACGATCACATTTTTAAATGCCGGCTTTTTAAATAGAGCTGTTGCCAAAATAGTGAGCGTGTAGAACCAACCTCTTGTTTGATCAAGCCCTTCCCCTATGAAATCAGCAGGGAAGCCCTTTTCGAAAAGCTCGCGATTTTCAAAAGGATAATGATTTTGAGCATAGGGCATGGAACCAGATTCAAACCAGCAGTCGAAGACTTCTGGGATGCGGCGGAAGGTCTTTCCATTGCATTCGATGGTTAGGTCATCGATGAAGTGGCGATGGAGGTCTGTGACTTTGCTGTTGGTGGCATTTTCCAATTCTTCGATACTGCCCAACACCATGATTTCGCCATCATCTGCTCGCCAGATCGGAATAGGCGTGCCCCAATAGCGATTGCGGCTGATCGCCCAATCGCGAGCACCTGCTAGCCATTTGCCAAAGCGCCCTTGCTTGATGTTATCAGGCATCCAATGAATCTGTTCGTTAGAAGCCAGCAGCTCGTCTTTAATTTTTTCTACAGCCACAAACCAAGTACGCACGGCTTTATAGATTAAAGGCGTATCTGAGCGCCAGCAGAAAGGATAGCGGTGGTGCAAGGTGGCAGCTTGGATGACAGATCCTTGGACTTTGAGGCGTTTGATAATGTCTTTATCGGCATCTTTGACAAATTGTCCCACATATTCTGGAATTTCAGACGTGAAACGTCCATTGCTATCCACAGGACACACGAGTTCGATACCAGCATGTTGACAAGCATAGAAGTCGGCTTCACCAAAAGCTGGGGCAGAATGCACCAAACCAGTCCCTTCTTCAGTGGTGACATTACCATCCATGATAACCCTAAAAGCTCCCTTTTCGGACCGGTTAGCAAAGTATGGGAAAAGAGGATGATAGCATTTAGCTTCTAATTGTTTGCCTTTTAGCTTTTCGATGACTTCGTATTCTTGCTCAACTCCCTCTTTGTCATATGCTGAAAGGCGAGCACTTGCGATGTAGTAAAATTTGCCACTTGCTTTGTTGCGTACTTTAACATAATCGATTTCAGGGCCCGCCATCACAGCCAGGTTCGACACAAGTGTCCAGGGCGTAGTCGTCCATACCATCAAGTATGTGTTGGGTTCATCGCGCAAGGCAAAGGCCACTGTCAAAGAAGGATCATCGACATCTTTATAGTTCTCACCTGCTTCAAAATTGGATAGTGGTGTGCCTAGCTTAGCAGAGAAGGGCATGACTTTAAAGCCTTCATACACCAGCCCCTTATTGTAAAGCTCTTTGAAAACCCACCATACTGACTCCATGAAGGAAATATCCATGGTATGATAGGTGTGATTGAAGTCTACCCAGCGTCCCATGCGGGACACCAGCTCTTGCCATTCCTGGGTATAACGAAGGACGATTTTACGACATTCTTCATTGAAGCGCGGCACGCCGAATTCTTCAATAGAATGAGCTCCGGAAAGGTGGTAGGCTTTTTCGATCTCATTCTCCACCGGCAAGCCATGGCAATCCCAGCCAAAGCGACGGGGCACCCAATACCCTTTCATTGTTTTGTAACGAAGGACGACGTCTTTAATCGTGCCGGCAAGGAAGTGACCATAATGGGGTAAGCCAGTGGCAAAAGGAGGGCCATCGTAGAAAGAAAATAGTGGCTTATGGGCATTATCGTTGACAGATCTTTCAAAGATGCCTTCTTGCTTCCAAAAACCGAGAATGCGCAGCTCTCTTTCATCGAAGGTTTCACTGCGGATATCGTCGAACATAATCATCACCTTTAAATTATTAAGAATGATGAATGATTCTACCGACTTGTGACGTTAATGTCTATAGTGGGAAAAATGGTGACAGGACACTAGACATTTTAAGTCTAGTGTCCTGGAAATGCTGGGGAATGCCCGAATTAGCGGGACAAAAAAGTGGTTAGAAGGAATTGAATCAAGCTCTTAGGCAAAGCTCTTTCCTTTTGTAGTGAAGCCTTTCAGGAAATGTGGATTCAACTGGCTTCATCGAGATCTCTGTTCCTACCATAAGGTGGTCCGAAGCCTCTTGATTTTGATTAGGAAAGCTCATTGGCGCCAAATTGACTGAGACATTTTTTAGACTCTTATGAAAAATCCAATCGATTTTACGTTCAGATCTTTTCTCAGAGGGATTCAAGTTGCCATCGAATTGATATCTTGAGTCTGTTAGCTTGACCTGTCTTGATAAGGGATACTCCATTTCCCATTGATCTTCATTGAAGTCTCCGCAAAGGACAATATGATCAACATCTTGCAGATCACTTTCCACTTCACTCACAATATCGCAGAGTTCATTATAGCCATCTACTTTCCCTTTTTGTTTGTTTTCCCATCCTTGCTTTTGTTCTTCGATTGTGGGGTCGAATTTTTTGGATAGATATCCTTTTAAATGGAGTGAAGCTACTCTGAAAATTTGGCCGCTTGCTTTATCTTTAAAGTCGCCATAAATTTGACCCCTCTGATTTGACTTAGCTTCAAATATTTTTTGCCTTATGAAATCAACAGTTTGAGGGTTATAAGCAATTGTGGGACCCATCACCTTATATTTGTCTTCATTAGCCTCAATTTTGCCAAGTGAAAGCCCTATCACAGACAGTCTGCTTTTTAAATCTTGATATGAATTAGCCGCACACACTTCTTGTAAGCATGCCACATCGAATCCGGAGCTTTCTAAATTAGAGAGTACCACTTGTTTACGCGTTGGCCAGTTATCAACTCTTCCCTCTTTTTCTATTAAAGTCTCCCCTTTCTCCAACTCTTCCGATTTGAGTTGTTCAATTTCAGCTTGATCTTTTTTATGATAGCCTTCTTCAGTATTCCAATTCACAGCATGATACGGATTCAAAATATTATAAGTCAAAATCTTCATATTACACCTGTTGAAAATTAAATAAAAAAAACATCGATTATAAATAAAACTTTAAACAAATATTAAACCATATATTGATTTAAAAATAAACTAAAAACTTTATAGAAAAGTCTCGAAAGCAGGAATTACCACTCCCGTCTGATCGAGAGCTTTGCGATCTAATTCATATTTATCTACAAACCGTTGCATCGCCTCACTATCATGAATCTCCAGTTTGCCATCTTGCCAAATGGCAACCAATCGCTCTGGGGCAGAGAGATGATCGACCCAATAGAAATACATCCTATCAGCATAAGCAAAATACGTGCCCATACGCTGTGAAAAGAGGACCCCCTTTGCCACAGCGTCTTCAGGAGAAGACTGATAAAAACGCACCACACGGTTACGATAATCAACAGCTTCATAGCGCACATTGTCCGGACAAGAACAAAGTAACAGCACGATTTGATAATCTTCGTTTTTGAGCTTGGTAAAGTAGTCTGGAATATACGCTGCTGTAGAGGTGGTGCCATAAATAATGCTGCGTCCAGCGGCAAAAGCCTCTTCAAGAAGTGTCAACACGATATATTGCGAGCCAAAACGCCATTTCTCATAGGCATTCTTAATCACTTGGTCATAACTCCCGGTGGTTGCAATAACCAGCGGGTTCAACGCTCGCGCATAATAGGTATGAACCATGAATTTCAAGGTTCTTGGATCGGGATCTAAATAGACCCCTTCTTGATATTCAGGATGGGTAGAAACAAACTTCTCAAGAATTGTCGTTTTGCGGGCTCCTGGGCCCCCTGCAGTGGCTAGATAAAAGCGCGTGGGAGTATTGCGTGTCCCATCGAGACACACACTCCGTACGACATCGAGATCTTTTTTTATCCATTGCACCTCTTCATCCGAATACGCTTTGAGGGAAGCATTGATCGTTTCTGGAGGAAAAAACATCTCTGCCGAAAGCCTAAGACAGACGAAAAAAGCAAGCATCGATAGAAGGTATTTGATAGCTTTCATGCGCGTATCTCCTTGAAGCAGCAGCTTTTATATGGGTTTGCGGTGAAAAAAGCAACCTCTTCAAGCTATTTGTCGCTGTCTCTAAGGTCCCTAAGGTCGCTTGAGTCGCTAACGTCCCTAAAATCTGGAGGACGAGCACTGTCCCAATCGAAATGTGTAGGGACGGTAGGGACTTAAGCGACCTTAAGGACCTTAGAGACAGCGCCAGAGAGGGCAAAAACCGAAGGCCACAATTGCGCGTTGCGCGCAATCGCAGTCTACAGAATAAAACGTATTCACAACATGTTTAGTAGTTACAAAAAAATTCACTAAAACATCATTAAAAAAAACAATTGTTATAAAAATCAATTTGGAAATATTCCATATTAAACAATCTTGCGTTTTACTTAACGTCATACTATCATCTCCCAAACAAATTTATAAAAATTTTCACGTTATTTTTATTATGACATCTGTCGGCCATTCTTCCGCGCTCAGTGTTTATCATGAGACATCTCGTTCATCTCCCCTTCCTCCCCCTACGGAGCTTACCCCGCGTGAATCAACCACGACCGAAAAAGTGCAAAGCGCTTTAGCCAATTTTGCTTTCAGCGACACATCACCCACGGCTCGAACGACGGCTGAAGCTGTCTTAAACTTGCAACCTGTCGGCACAGTCTTTCAAACCGAGCCAAACGCGCCGCTCCTCCATCACTTTTATCAGCAACACACGATTGATCCTGCCAAATTTAGCTTTACGACTGAAGAAGAAGCTTTAATCCGCGATTTGTTTAACGCCAATCATCTCGGCAATCAGATTTGTCTGATCGACTTATTAAGCGTGGCGCTACATACAACCACTGAGCATATCTGTAGAGTCCATTCAAAAAATGAAAGGTGCCTCACGCTTCTATCGCACAATCTCTTGCTCCTCTATCTCCATATCCTAAGAGAGCGCAATCCCAAAATATTCGGACGCTTGCATCCCACGTTCCAAAAGGAGTTTTACACATCTCCCACTAGGCTACAAAAAGAATTAACAGATCTCTCCGTACTACCGCATACGATCGTCCAGGACAAATTAAGCAATATTGAAAAAACACCCCTCTCTCTCAAAGCCAAGAAAAAATCAACAATTAATAAAACGCACTTGATCTCTAAATTTGAAAAGTTAGTCGATCTCCTTTGTAAGTGCTACAACTCCCCATATGCCGATCAACTTTTATTAAACAACAATATCACTTGTTTCCCTGGTTCGAATAGACAAGAGCCGAACCCGGTCGAAGCGATGGAGAGCCTCATCCAATATAATACGATCATCTGTCATATGTTTGACAAGGCTCATCATGATGAAATCATCCACGTTCATTTCAATATATTTGAGCAAATCGCAGACTTCTTACAATCGGCTAAAACAAATAAAGAAACGCTCTATAATTTCCCACACATCTGTGTGCATGTGGTAGAAAAACTTGATGCTCAAATCAAAACAGCTTATGAGATATGGAAAACCGCAATTTTAACCCCTCTCCCCTCAAACCCAACCATAGATGAGCTCTTGCATTTGGAAAGCTTATTGCAAAATGCGCAAGTTTTAACATTAGCCTACAACTTCGTTAAAGATTTTTATCGCATTTTAGAGAGCTGCGTCCTACCTTCCTATCCAGATTATATCTCGCGTTCGGCTTTCATCGACCGTTTAAGGATGAATGCTGCAGTTCTTTCTATGCCCAAAACCAACCAAGCCGCCGACCTAGACACGATCAAGGAAGCTGTGCGACCAGTGGTCCAAGAACAGATCCAAAAAGTCTTTGCCCCCTATATCGATCATTTCAAAGCGAAACATCATTACATGACTCATAGTGAAATTGATCTCACCCCACCTGCTAGCATCACAGCCTCTGAATCTGCTCCTGAAGTTGACAGCAGATATTTTCGACCCTCCGAATTCGCCACTTTTGAGAGCGATATTGATGACATGCTCGAAATCCTGCAAAATTTACCCAAGCATACACAAGAGCTTGTAAAAGCCATCGACGAAGCATTGGATCAGCTCCCTCTCGCTCAGCAATGCCAAAATGATTTGCTGGATGTGTGTCAAGAGATCTGTTTTGAAGAATGCTTGGAAGTCTGCCGCCTGATGTTTATCCTGCATGATGCGGGCAAACTCATCCAACACCCCCTCATCGAGGAATTACCCGAAACCTTGGCTAACTTCATCGAACTCGACGAACTGCAAGCTAAGTTATTTCAAAAGCAAATTCGCGCCTGGTCTATATCGATTGCAGGTTTCCCCTCCAGTAAAACACCAATGCCTTCACCGACCAAAAAACTCAACATGCCAATCTTTCAATCTGAAAACGATGACGACGCACAACCTGTTAAATTAGAAACACGCAACGTACGCAAAGTGTTGCAACGATTAAAAGCTATGGGCCTCGTGCCCATCAGGACTAGAGGCGACCATGTGATTTTAAAACGCGCAGATCAGAGTGGACCGCCTATCCCTATCCCACTAGGAAACGGAGAAATCCCCACAGGCACACTAAAAGCCATCAATAGACGAGTTGAAGCTGCCCAAAGAGATTGACAGAAAATCGCCATCGGTTAAAGTGTAAAAAATGAAGAATTTTCTATTTACACTTTGCACCCTTATCTATTTTATGAAGACCGATCTTTTTGCTGAAGAAAAGTTTAAAGTCGTTGTTTTAGGCTGCCATGGTGGACCTAAAGAAAATAATTTATCTTGCTATCTTCTAGCACCTATTGAATCAAACGAATATATTGCTTTGGATGCTGGCACCTTATTAGAGGGCATTTTCATTGCCACCAAAAATAAAAGTTTCGATGATATCAAAACTAATCCTTTTAGTACTGAAGATAGAGAAATTGAAATTTTTCGAAGCCACGTTAGCGGTTATTTCATTTCACATGCTCATTTGGATCATGTTTCCGGCCTGATCATCAATTCCACCGCGGACAGTAAAAAAACAATTTTTGGCATTGACTCCACAATCGATTTTATCAGGGACTATTTATTTAATTGGAAAATTTGGCCAAATTTTGCTTCTGAAGGAACCAAACCCTACTTAAACCACTATCAATATAAGCGTTTAAATATTGGTGAAAAAATTTCATTGGAGCGTCCTAAAGTCAACATTGAGCCTTTTCTATTATCCCATCCTGATGGCTATCAATCCACAGCCTTTTTAATAGAATCTTCAGATTCCTATGTCGTTTATTTTGGAGACACAGCTCCGGACTCGTTGGAATCGCAAAAAAATATAGAAAAGATCTGGCATAAAATAGCCCCTCTCATCTCTCAAAATAAGCTGCGAGGAATATTTTTGGAGTGTTCCTTTTCAAGTGAAGTAGGTCCAAGCCATCTACATGGCCATCTTAATACTACCTATATGATGGAGGAATTAAATAAACTTGCGCGGCTCGTCAACCCTAGCAGTCCTGAAACTGCTTTAAAAAACGTCAAAGTGATCGTCACTCATATTAAAAACACCTTTCATAATGGAGTTTCGGCGCAACAGATCATTCAAGACGAATTAAAAAAACTTAATAATCTCAACGTTCAACTCATCTTCCCTGAACAAGGCAAAAAAATAGAACTTTAAAAGTGTGCTTTGCATGGAAACATATATCTCGAATTATTGTTAGCGGCATTCTATTGATTTTAATCAATCACACAGGCATAAAAGCCTCTACTCCGATATCTAAATTTACGAGGCGATTATGAGTGTCAATTCTTCCTCACTTCACATACCAAATCCCACAACAGCTCCCCCTTCTTCACCTCTATGTCAAGCAAGCACGAGCAACGCTAAGTCAGAGATGAGTTCACTTCAGTTGCAAAGTGCGTTAGCCGTCCTCTCTTTATCGCCAGGAGATTCACCCACAGATCTCACCCAAGGGAGAAGTATTAGCCCTTTATCCCACGCCCACAAAGCATCACACCCAGTTGGGCACACACAACGCGGAGATTTCACCCATCAAGCTGATTTAGTTTCCGATGAGGATGATAGCCCGTTTCCAAGCGTTCCGCAAAATCCACGCGATATTCATGCCGGTAGCCTTGAATTAGAATTGGATGGAGAAGATGGGTGGGTATTTAGCGACGGCGATAAAGATGAACCATCTGAACCTACTAGCGCATTAAATTCAAAACCATCACCAACAATAACTGCACTAGCCACGTACCCCATTCCACCATTTATCGTAGAATCTCCTGTAACTGTGGAATGCAGTTCCGAATCATCCTCGCCAAGGCGTCCATCTTGTGAGGCAAATGGAGGAGAACCAGCCCCACAACATCAAGGGGAGCAAGTAGCTGACAGCACAGCACAACAAACCATTGCAGGAAGGAAATGTAGTATTTTAGCAGTGGACTTTTTTGAACCACCCCAAAGTAACCAGGAAGAAAAATAATGAAAGTAGAAGGGATGCATTTAGCTTGGGTCGTCGTTTCAAAGATCGACGAAGCGATTAAATTTTATACGGAGGTCGTCGGGTTAACCCTCCATGAATGGCACAAAGAATATGGCTGGGCTGAGCTTTCTGGACCTAACGGCGCCAGGCTAGGCTTGGCACAGTACAACCCTAAAGACGAATTTAAAGCCGGAGGGAATGCGGTTGTCACTATCACGGTCGATGATATCGAGCTAGCAAGACAAAAGTTTCAGCAAAAAAATGCGCGTCTCATCGGTGAGGTGATCGAGGTGCCAGGACACGTTAAGCTGCAGACCTTTTGCGACGCCGACGGCAACACTTTCCAATTATGTCAACAGCTAGACTGAAAGTTTCAATGAAGTGTCCATGTGGCAGCGGCCAGCCATACGCAGTCTGCTGCCAGCCTTTGCACGATGGAGGCTATGCCCAAAACGCTTTGTGGCTGATGCGTTCGCGCTATAGCGCCTATGCTTGCCAGCGCGCCGATTACATCATGCGCACAACACATCCTACTAATCCCCAGTACAAAACAGATGTGCAGCTGTGGGAACAAGAACTATTACATTTCTCTAAAAATACTGCATTCCAACGCCTAGAAATTATTGAATTCACCGATGGCGAACGGGAAGCCTATGTCTCTTTTATTGCCCATCTCGAGCAAAACAATAAGCCTTATCAACTTAAAGAAAGAAGCCGCTTCCTAAAAGAAGGCAAGCAATGGTTGTATGTCGATGGCATATTTTTCTAAAATCCCCATTCGGCAAACAAGGTTTTTAATTCAGCCACGACTTTTGCCTGCAAATTTAAGCTGTGGGCAGAACGGATAGTTTTATCAGCGCCCACTTCAAAACCTCGCGCCTGGATGAGGGCAGCAACGTCATAAGGGAAATTTAACGGAGCAATGATTTTGGCTATCTGCTGCAATTTGGTTTGTGAGGCGCTGACATCTTGCTGGTTCTGCGAACCATAAAAGACATCGACGATCAACTCTGGCACACCATTTGACAATCCTCCGATGGAACCTTTCACTCCGAGCTTAAGCGCTTCAGGCAAACGTGTGTCAGAGCCTGTCAACACCGTAAAATGTTTTTGTTGAGCTACCCTCACTAATTCTTTATGGTAATCGAAGGCATTGCCACTTTGCTTGATGCCTGCTAATACAATCGAATCAGCCAGCTCTTCAACCGTATGTGCCTCGATAGAATTGCGAATGCATTCGGGGAAATTATAAAGCAAAAAAGGTAGACCTTCGGTCAACGTGGCTACATATTTGAAATAGGCCACCAAATCCTCCTGCGGAATGGCATAATAGGACGGTGGCAGCACAATCACCCCAGCCACCTGATGTTCACAAGCTCCTCTGGCAAGGATCTTAAGGTGCTCCATGTTTTCGGCGCTAATATTGGCAATCACAGGCATAGGACCTGCACATTGTATCACCCATCCCAGCAGCTCTTGCCGCTGTTGCAAGGTCAGACGGCGAAATTCACCGGTACTACCCCCCACCACAATGCCGTCCACACCGGATTTTCGCAAAAAGGCAATATGACTTTTTATCTCCTCTTTCAGCAGGCGCCCTTGATTGTCGGTAGGCGTCCATAGGGCGGTCCACACTCTGGCAAATAATTCTGACATCACATCTCCTTCTACACCCTTTTTTCGGGCACGGGCACACACGCAGACACGAAATTAAGGTTAATTAAGGTTATGTCCTTTATTATATCTTAATACATTTTAGCTATGCTGTGTTTTTCGAAAGACCTTGTTGCACAAATCCAATATAGCGATAAACCATTGAGGATAAAAACTTGAAACACAGAGGCACAGAGAACACGGAGAGGAATGAAAAAAAATATCCTTAGGCATATACCACAATCAATCTCTATTTTTTTCTTTCTCTGTGTTCTCTGTGCCTCTGTGTTTCAAACTGTTTATGATAAATGAATTACGGTGTACTCCATTTATGCAACAAGACCTTTTCGAAAAAGATACCCTAATTTAAGTAAATTAACATATAATGATATTTAAGTTGATTGTTAAAGGAGTTAACTATGCCTAAAGTTCAAAAAAACCAATTATTTCAACATCTAAATACCCATCTTGCCTATTTAACTCCAACAAATTCCGTCATCAAGAAACAAACTGAATTTCAAGGGAAAGTATGGACGAAACTCGATCAACTCACGGTCTTATGGGAAAGGATTAAACACTTTTTCCAGACAGGACATGTATGTAATAATGCATCCACCCTCAAACTAATAAATAAAAATATCTCCCTGATCGATAAGGACATCAAAGCTCTCAGCACCTCAGTCAGTCAAGAGAAAATTCTTTTTAAAGAATTTGACACCAACTTTAACCGGCTGATTGAAATGCGGGAAGGTTGCTTGGTCCTAAAAAAATCGATAGCAAATAAGCGCGATTTAGCCAAAATCACTAAATTCGAAAATGCGATTTACAAATTAAAATCTGATCTCAGCGACCTCTTAGATACTATGCTGGAAAACGAAACGCGCTTAGAACACGAAGTGCAAGCAAAGAAAAAAGCTAAAGCATCCCCCATCAAATCGCCACCAAGCCAGAAAGCAGCCATTAGGAGCGAAAAAAAACTCGCCAAGATGCTTAAAAATGCCTTCAAAGCGATCGAAGAACATCGGAGTAAGGATACCAGCCATCATGATGTCTATGTCACTCCCCAAGAAGTGATGCTATCCCTGCAAACAATCACCTCCCCTAAGATTCAGCCACCACTGACCTTCACCCACACCTTCGCCGAAGCGCAAGGACCACGCGATGACATGGAAGATGCCCACTTTTGCATCGAAATCCCACAAGGACTGCTCGCCGGTGTTTTTGACGGCCATGGTGGCAAGAAAATCTCTAATTATGCCAGCCAAGCATTCCAAGCACATTTTAGCAAAATGTTAGAAACCACCAATGGCAATGTGCGTTTAGCTTTTGAGAAAATGTTAGATAAAATCCATACAGAAGTTAGTAAAAATCACGCTTGGGACAAAATGGGCAGCACCGCTGTGGTCAGCTTCATCGATCCGAAAACACATCTCATTTATACCGCAACACTTGGCGATAGCGAAGCCAATCGCTATCCTATCATTGACAACAAAAGAAAATCTCATCCGCTATCTTGTGTGCGCGACTGGAGCAGCAAGCGTGATGCCAAGCGCGCCGCCGATGCCATTGGGATTCCAGAGATCGCCACCGCATGGCCTAAAGCCAAGAATCCCAAAGTTTTACGTTACCCCTACCCCTACTTAGGAGTCTATCCATTTTTAGGCATGGGAGTCAATGTCAGCCGCGCTATTGGCGATGTCGGTGCCGATATCCATAAAAAGCCAGCGATTAGCCATAAGCCCAAAGTCTCTGTCAATAGGGTGCAACCGGGAGACCTCTTAATCTTGGCATGCGATGGCTTAAAAGACTATGTGCCAGAAGATGAAGTCGTCAAAGTGATCAATAGAGCGCTAGCGGCTAAGCAAGACCCAGCACAAGCGTTGACAGACTATGCGATTAACGCTAGACAAGCGCACGA
>Ga0206894_1079_pt1 | contig 20904 bp, 20 predicted proteins | sample Alteio_BWOrgHeat_54_FD_152953 | JGI IMG/M metagenome (GOLD analysis project Ga0206894, IMG submission 152953) | Enriched cells from forest soil in Barre Woods Harvard Forest LTER site, Petersham, Massachusetts, United States -... | ecosystem: Environmental > Terrestrial > Soil > Temperate forest >...
AAGAGGATGCGGTTGGTGGTGTAGTCCTTCTTCGAGGTGGCCGAGGGGATCTCGGCGAAGTTGACGGCGCCGCCGACTTGAAAGACACGCTCGGCGGGGACGTGGTAGTCGCGGATGAAGGACTGGCGGAGATATTCGCTGAAGGTGAAGATGGCGGTCATCTGCTGGGCCGTCTCTTCTTCGTAACGGAGCGCCTGATCGATGCGTTTAGCGGAGATGCCCTCGGTGCCGAAGCCGCTGTTGAGCAGCTCGGATAGATTTCCATCGTGGTAAGAGATGCACTTCCTGTTGGGGAAGACGGCGGGGAGCGAGAACATGTGGCCGATCTGGAGGCAGAAGGGGCCCTCGACAGGTATGTTGCGGGCGGTACGGGTGAGCGCGCGACGGTAGGCGGGATCGAAGTAGAAGTGCTTGCGCCATATGGCGCGGTCAGGGGTAAAATTTTTGGCGAGATACGAATAGTTCTGTAAGCTGGGAAGCTTGAGGCCGACGGCTTTGTCGAGGAGACCAGCCTGATCGAGGGCCTTGATGAAAAAGGGGGATGATCCCGACCATGTTTTGGAAGAGTAGGGATCTGAGCCTGTGGAACCGCCTACAAAGACCGTCAGCTCACGCATGGAGCCTGCTTTGCGAGAGAAGAATTATGAAGCTGATGGTCGAGAATTCCGATTGAAATGCTGACTGATGCCGTTCGATCGTTCGTTCTACGTGACTCCATTCCTATGAACTCCTTGGCTCCCTAAGTGGAGAGATGCGGATTTATTACGGAATGTCTTCTGGCGATTGGAAAATAAGTTGATTATTTAGAGAGCTATATCGTATCGGGTACGGAAACGTAGTTGTTTTGAAAGACCGTTGCTCGATGAGCTTTCTTTTAGGCGGCTAAGCGGGTGGGAGGCGTAGGGTGTTGTGGTCGCGGCGGAGTTCGATGCAGAGACCTTCGATGGCGAGGTTGTGGTCGTCGCGCTGGGGAAGGCCGGAGACAGTGACGCTGCCGATGACTCCGGTGCCGATGATGTGGATGGGAAAGCTGCCGCCGTGGGTGGCGTAGTCGGCGTCGGGAAGGGCGTATTTCTCGGCGAAGGTGGTGCCTGCCTGCTGGAGGCTGAGGCCGACCAGGTAGGAGCTGCGGTGGAAGCGAGCGACGACGTTGGATTTGCGCTGGACCCAGCGGGCGTTGTCGGGTGTGGTGCCGGCGAGGGCGGTGTAGAAGAGGGGCTGATCCGGGTTGCCGAAGCGGCGGACGTCGATGACGACGGGAAGCTTGCGGGAGAGAGCCAGCTCGCGGAGGGTGAGGCCGAGGCTCCATGCGGTGTTGTGGTCGAAGTGGGGGAAATGAAGCTCTGCTTCCTGATGGATGATGGCGGCGAGGTCTTCGGCCAGGGGCATGGATGCAAGGATACGACAGGTTCGGGCGACGGGAATTGAATTTGAATGAAGACAAACTTCATCTGACCCAGCGTGTACTGCCGGGTCTGGGCGAAGCGTTGTTGCTGCGTTGCTTCTCGCTTAGGAGCGCGAGAACCTGCGCTTTGTGGCTCCCGCCATGCCAAGAAGGCCAGTGCAGAGCAATGCGATGGTTGAGGGTTCGGGTGTAGCGGCCGCGGAGCCAACCTGGGACTTAAGGATATCGATCTCATTTTGAAAGCCCTGGTCATTTTCCGTTAAGGTGAGGCTTGTAATGGGATCGCTCGAAGTGATTCCGAAGAATACTGGAACGGGACCGCCGGGAGTGGTGAAGGTTCCAGCCAAGACACCATTGGCGTCGACGGTGAAGGTTACAGATTGACCAGCAAATGATCCGATATCAAAAGCGAGTGCGGTGGCACCGGCCAGTGAGATGGCTAATCCGTCGGTCGGGAACGCGTCGAGATACGGATTACCCGTTTTGTAGGCGTTGTCGTTGACGAGAAAAAGCGGATCACTGGTGAAGGTCAACGGCCCCATTGTGTAAGGCGACGGTACTGCCACAAAAGGGGGCGTGGAGGGAGCTGGGAAGATGTAAGTCGTGACGCCGCTGGCTGCTGCTGTAAAGGCGGTCTGACTATCGTAGGTTATTGTGCCTGCTTGAGCGCCCAGAGCGAAGGCGGCGAGTGCGGATGCGGCGAGGAGAGAACCATATCGCATGGTAGGAGCCTTTCGATGGATATTTGAAAGAACCGTGCGTAACGTATATCGGCACAGATTATGCAATTGAAAGGTAATAGTTAGGAAATCAATTTGCTGTAATCGTGAGGCGGGGCCCCTGTTGCCGAGGCGCGTGGGAGGCTGGAAGGGCAGTCGTTATAAGCTGCCAGAATCCTGTTCACGCAAGAAGCAACAGCATCGCGATACATGACGTTGCGCCCGGTGGACCGAGCTGGCATGTATTGTCGAACAGATTATACCCCTGTTAGTCAGATGGGAAGAGTAAATTAGATCGGCGTGATCGAGTTGTCTTTCAGGGTTGGGGCCGGAGGATAGCGCGCGCATCGAGACGATGAGCCATCTGTTGATATGGAAGGAGTCGCTGGAGATGGAGGTTCATCTTTTGAGTACGAATTCCTCAAAGGTGCTGTCGGAATTATTTTGAAGCGTGAGGTAGTGGGTGGAGGAGGGCTTTGTCGACTTTGAGAGCGATGCCTGCGTTGCGGTCGGCTACCTCGGCTACTTTATATTGACTGGCGGTGCCCAGGACCTGAGCTACTTCGGTGGGGGTGAGGTTGTAGTCGTCGGCGAGCCACTGGGCCATGTTGGAGGTCGCGTCGCGGAAGGCGGAGTCAAGTGAGCCGGAGTAGCCGAGGGCGATGATGGAGGTCGGGCTTTCGACGCGCGGGCTGGGGAGATGCTTGTTGGGGATGACGTCGACGGTGAACTCTACGTCCATGGAGGTTTCGAGGGCGTTGCCGTTGAGCTCGCCGTCTCCTTGCAGGGCGTGGCCGTCGCCGAGATAGAGGAGCGCGCCGGGGTTGGAGACGGGGAGGTAGACGGTGTTGCCTTCGGTTATCTCGTTGAAGTCCATGTTGCCGCCGTAGTAGCCGGAGTCGCCGGTGCCGGGAGGCGCGGAGGCAGGACCGGTGGCGGTGGCGATGCAGCCTAGCATCGGCTTGAGCGGGACGGTGTAGTGAGCGATGTGTTCGGTGGGCTTTGCGGGTGAGGCAGTGCCATTGGCGAGATCGAGATGCCAGACGATCGTTTTACCGGCGTCTTTCATTTTGACGGCGAGGTCGCTGTCGGTGGCGCGGCTGACGAGGTCGTCGTCGCTCATGGCCCAGTCGCGGTTGAGGCGGAGACGGTTGATGTGGACGACGAGGATGTCGCCGGGCATGGCGGACTGGATGAAGAAGGGGCCAGTTTGTGGATTGCCGCCCATGACGCGCTTCTGGCTGTTGAAGTCGTTGCCTCCGGCGTCGACGGTGGTGGTGTGGACGGTGTCGCCGGGATTGATGGTGAGGACGGGCTTGTTGAAGGGAGAGAACTGGCGGTAGAAGACAGTGGGGGTGAACTCGTGGCGTTCGGATGCGGCGGAGGCGCGCTGTGGACGCTGGGTGGCTGTGAAGGTGTATGTGGCGGCCTTGGTGGGTGCGGAGCCGTCGGTCTCGACGATTTCGCCCTGCAAGGTGTTGTTAACGATGGTGCCTTTGACCTGCGCGGTGCCCCCTTCGCTGTCTTTGACGAAGAACTGGAAGGAGGAGCCGTCGGTTGCGCCTTCGAGTGCGTCGCCGCGGAACTTGCCAGTGAGCTTGTCGGCCTGTTGGGTGAGGTCGAAGCCGAAATCGGCGTGAGTGCCGTAGTAGTCGATGTTGGCGGTCCAGTGGCCGGTTAGGGTGGGCTTGGCGTCGGTGGATTGGGCGAGGGCGGAGGCACAGATGATGAGGAGGGCAGGGATGAGGTTGCGCCGCATTGCGGATCTCCTGATTTACTGCTTCTTTGCGTCGTGCGTGTTTCCGTTTTGATACATGGTGAGATGGGTGACCGCGTGGGTGGTGGGATCGCGGAAGAATTCGACCTGTGCATCGACAACTTTGAGGAAGAACTTGGTCTCGGACTCAGGGACGAGTTCTAGTTCAGGCTGATTACCGAGCTTGGTTACAAGGTGGCCATCTTTGAGAGAGATGACATTGTTGAGTGTGGGGGTGAGCTGATAGGTGCCGACATAATCTGAAATAACTGCCGGAGAGACGGCGATCGCTTTGCGCTCGGAGAGGAGCGTGACAGCTTGGCCGAGCGCTACTTTGCCGAGCGAGGCGGAGATCTGATCGGGTGCGCCGCCGTTAAGATTGCCGAGGACGATGACGATGAGTTTGTCGTCAGGGTAAAACTCCAGCGCGGTGTTGAAGCCTTCGATGCCGCCGCCATGAGCGATGCGTTTGTGGCCGTCTCTGGTGACTACCGTGAGGCCCATGGCATAGTTCTCTTTGAAGGGCGTCGTCATCTTCGCTAACGACGATGGACTGAGAATCTTGCCGGCGAAGAGACCTTGTTCCCATTTGAGCAGGTCGCCGGTGGTGGAGTAGAGAGCACCAGCAGAAAAGGGAATCGTCATGCTGATGTATCCAGCATGATGTGTGCCGTTGGGAGATGGCGAATAGCCCTGAGCGCGTTGGGGCAGGATGGCGGCGTTGCTGTCAATGCCGGTATTGGTCATGCCGAGCGGGGTGAAGATGTTTTGCTGGAGAAAGTCGGCGTAGGTTTGGCCCGAGATTTTTTCAATCAGATAACCAAGCAGAACGTAACCTGAGTTGCTGTAAAAGAATTTGCTGCCGGGTTCGAAGTCGAGTGGCTTATCGCGAAAGCGGGCGACGAGTTCTGCGGGCGTTGTGTCCTTCCACTCGGTGGCGCTGTAGTCGGGAAAGCCTGTAAAGCTGGGGATGCCGGAGGTGTGGGTGAGGACGTTGTAGATGGTGATCTTCTGCCAGGCGGGTGGTGCATCGGGGAGATATTTGCTGATCGGGTCGTCGATCTTGAGCTTGCCACGCTCCTCGAGCAGGAGGATGCTGGTGGCGGTGAACTGCTTGGTAATAGAACCGAGTCGGAATTTTGCCGTTGGAGTGTTGGGGATGTTCCATTCAAGGTCAGCGGAGCCATAGCCTTGATTGATGAGGGTCTTTCCGTCTTTGACGACGAGCACGGTACCCATGAAGGTCTTGTTGTCGACGTAGGACTGGATGACTTGTTGCATGCGAATGGTTGGGTCTGTCGCGGGGGCTTGAGCGTATGCCGAAGAGAATGAGGCGCCGACGAGGAGAATGAGGTAGACCTTGCGGAGCATGGAACTCCTTACGCAAGCATTGGAATTCTGGTTCCCCATGGTACGTTATGGCGCTTGAAAGGGATTAAGGATGTTATCGGTTGGAGTCCTGATTGAGGCTGACCGGGATCTCGGAGGTGGCGGTGAAGCGGGTGAGGGGGAAGGCGTTGGGGTAGTTTTGCTGGATCCATGCGGTCATTTGCTCGCGGACTAGGCAGCGAAGGTCGAAGCTTTCGCTGGAGTTGCGGGAGCTCATGAGGCAGCGGACCTCGACGGCGCGGTCGGTGAGGTTGGTGACTTGCAAGACGCAGGTTTTTTTGTCCCAGAGTGGTGAGGCGTGGACGATGACGTCGAGTTGTTTGCGCAGGGCTTCGACGGGGATGGAGTAGTCGACGTAGAGGAAGGCCGTGCCCATGATGTCGGCAGAGTCGCGTGTCCAGTTCTGGAAGGAGTTTTCGATGAAGAAGCTGAGGGGGACGATGAGTCGGCGGAGATCCCAGATTTTGACGACGACGTAGGCGGAGTTGATCTCTTCGACGCGGCCCCACTCGCCTTGAATGACGACGACGTCGTCGACGTGGATGGGTTCGGTGAAGGCGATCTGGAGGCCAGCGAAGAAGTTGGCTGCGGTGGAGCGGGCTGCTGTAGCGAGGATGACCGATGCAACGCCGGCAGAGGCTAGAAGACCGGAGCCCCAGCGCAGGACGGTGGCATCGTTGAAGGTCCAGAAGAGAGCGCCGATCGTCGTGAGGACGATGAGGAAGATAAGCATCCGGCGGAAGAGCTGGAACTGGGTATGAATGCGCCGCGCCTGGAGATTGTTCAAGACTGCGAGATCATAGCGGCGGAGTGTTGCGGCCTGGAATGCGTAGATGCAGCCGATGGCGAACCATCCGAGCGAGATGACGACCGCCATGGCGATGCCCTGGCGAATGATATGCGCGATGTTATCGGAAAGTCTCGGGATGGCCGGTAGAACGATGCGCAGGCAGGTGAGAAAGAAGATGGCGCGCGCGGGATGGCTGAGGTACTTTCGAATGCCCCATCCCATAATCTTGTTTTCAGCTTCTTTGCGGCGAAGGATGCGGAAGAGAATGTAGTGCGCGATGTTGGCGATGACGATGACGGCGCAGAACAGAAAGATTGCGAAGAACCAGGGGTGGTGGAAGTGCTCGGCGATCGAGGAAGGCAGATGCATGGCTAACGGTAGTTTGGCATATCGGCGATTAAATGCTGGCAAACGCCGGTATCTCCCTGTGTGTGATTGGATGCAGGGAGATACCGATAATGACTTATGTTGGGTGATTAGTTTTGCTTGAGGAAGTCGAGGATTGCTTGCTGGAGGGCGATGCGGTGGTCGGAGTAGGCGTGGTCGGTGGCGATGTGCAGGGTGGTGACGTGTGCAGTGCCGGATTTGTTCAGGGCCGAGACGAAGGCGTCGTTGGATGGGACGAGGCCGTCGTCGGAGGTGATGACGAGGATGGGACGTGTGGCGAGCTTGGGGGCTAGGTTGGGGACGTTCCAGGTATCGGCGTTGGCGATGATCTCTTCGGCGAGGCTTTGGGGCGTGACGCCTGCGAGGGGAGCCATGCCTTCGTCGGCGAGATGTTTGGCTATGGGATTGACTGCGGCCTTCCGCTGATCGGGCTTGAGTGATTCGACGCGGTCAACTGCCATGTCGGCGGCGGAGATGAGGCCGACGGCTTTAATGGAGGGATCCTGCGCGGCGGCGTATCGCGCCATGAAGCCGCCCATGCTGTGGCCGATGAGGATGATGTTAGATGGGTCGGCGCGGAAGTTTTTGGCGTTGGCGGGATCGCGCATGAAGGCGATGGCAGATTGCGTGTCCTCGATGGAGTGAGTGAGGGAGAAGTCCCCGGGGGAGCCCCAGGAGCCGCGGTAGTTGAAGTAGAGGACGTCGTAGCCTGCGCGGCGAAGGGTCTGGGCTATGTCGAGGTTCTTCTCATTGCCGGGGAAGCCGTGGAGAAGAATGACGGTCGGATGCGGGCCAGCGCCGGAGGCTATGTAGATGAGGGCGTTGAGGAGGGCTCCGTGGCTCGGGAGCTGGAAGGACTGCATGGAGGCGGGGTTTTGTTTGTCGGGAACGGGGTCGGTGGTGATGGGGGATTGCTGGGCGTGGATGCAGACACAAGAAACGAGGAGTGCAGCAGTGGCAAGTAGGCGCATGCCGGATTATGACATTCCGCGTGGCGTTTCATGCTTTTCTTATGAAATTTGTGAGACAGAGGGCTGTGACGAGAAAAGTATCTCGCAAAATGGCAGGACTTCTACTACTAATGGTAGCAAAGCCCCTCTCTCTGCATGCAGACACCCTTCGATCAACGCGGGAATAACTTCGACATCATCAGAATGGCGCTCGCGATTCTGGTGATCTTCTCTCACAGTTACCCGCTGGCTACTGGATCGGAGTTGCGTGAGCCCTTCAATCTACTGACGCGCCATCAGGCAACCGGTGGTCATATTGCTGTCGATCTTTTCTTTATCATCAGCGGTTTTCTTATCGCTGCGAGTTACGAGCGGTCCAAGACGATTTGGAGCTACCTTAAGAAGCGCATCTACCGAATCTATCCTGCATTTATTGTTGCGATGATCTTGTCCGCTCTTATTATTGTCCCGGCGAGCGGCGGGCATGTAGTTGGCGGGTCGAGCCCGGCGGGTCTACTCGATTTTGTTGCGCATACGCTCCGGCTTACCGAGTTCAGCTATACGGGGGTATTTCATGGCAATCCTTTTCCGGATGTCCTGAACGGATCGACCTGGTCCATCGCTTTTGAATTCTGGTGTTACATCGGTGTAATCCTGCTTGGGACCACGGGTATGTTGCGCTCGAACCGCGTGCTCACGGCGCTCTTTCTTATTTCGATTGCGATCTCCGTTCTGTTCTCTGTCTACCACTGGACACCCAGCGGCAAGCTGTTAGGGCGCATCTTTGGGTACCCTCCTTTTTGGGCGCGGTTGCTGCCGATGTATGTATCAGGGATTGTTCTTTACCGGCTGCGGGATCGTCTCTCTCTGAAAACTTCGTGGATCGCTGTCGCCTGCGCCGGGCTGGTTGCAGCAGCGCTGTTGCCGCATGGCTGGCCACTCCTTTTCCCGGTTGTGGGTGGCTATCTGGTGCTGGTGCTGGCGTTCCACCCGGCGATCCGACTTCATAACTGGAACCGTTTCGGTGACTTTTCGTACGGAACATATCTCTATGGGTTTCCAGTGGAGCAGTTGGTGACGCGTTGGCTGGGGTCGTCGGTATCGCACTGGAAGCTTTTCTTCATTGCAGCTCCAGTTGCAGTTGGCTGCGCAATTGTCAGTTGGCATTTGGTGGAGAAGTGGTTCTTGCGAAGTTCGCATCGTACGGCCCTTGATCGTACTGCAGTGGAGGCGACGGTAAGTACCTAATTCACAACTGCGAGATGAACTCGTTGTTCCACTCAGTTAAATAGTTATGAGTGATAGAGCAGAGTTTCCGCTACGATCATCCCTGTGATTCGACCCTACTTCGCGATTTCCATTCTGCTACTCGGTTTTACTGTGTTGCCATTGAATTGTCAGCCCACGCCAAGGATTGTGGGGGATGTGGTTCCCGGTGCTGAATGGCAAAGTACCTCGCCCGAGTCTGTCGGCTACTCGAGCGCCATGCTGGAAGCTCTGCGCGGCTGGGTCAAAACCCAGGACACAGGCTCCATGGTGGTCATTGTTCAGGGTCGCGTCATCTTCTCGTACGGCGATCTTTCGCACACGAGCAAAATTGCGTCTGTGCGCAAAAGTGTACTTGGCATGCTCTATGGGAAATATATTTTTAACGGCGCCATCGACATCGACAAGAGCGTCAAGCAGCTAGGACTGGACGATAAAGAGCCATTTCTGCCGGGTGAGGAGAAAGCAACGCTGGTTCAGTTGCTGGCCTCGCGATCCGGTATCTACCTGCCTGGTGGCAATCCGCACCCCGAGACGCTGCCGCAGTGGGATCAGGGTCGATATATGCCGCCTCGCGGTTCGGAATATCCGGGGGCCTATTACGTCTATAACAATTGGGACTTCAATGCTGCGGGCGTCGCTTTTGAGAAGCAGACGGGCAAAGACATCTATCAGGCGCTGCAGGTCGATCTCGCGGTGCCCCTCGGCTTGCAGGACTATCTCGTGTCGAAACAGAAGAAGAACTACTCGCCGGAGAGCCTTCATCCGGAGTATGCCATGTATCTCTCAACGCGCGATATGGCGCGGCTTGGGTTGCTTATGCTCGATTCTGGAGGGTGGAATGGGAAGCAGATTATTCCCGGTGATTGGATTCGCTACATGACCAGTGTGATCACGCCTTTTCGAGACATCAATCCTGCTGGAATGCGTAACTACGGCGAACCGGAGCGCTGGGGCTATGGGTTGTTGTGGTGGGTGTGGGACCAGCCCACATTCCCCGGCTACACCTACACCGGCTTCTTGCAGGGTGCTTATACCGCGGCCGGAAGCGGTGGTACGTACATTACCGTTTTGCCTTCCAGAGACATGGTCATAGTCCATCAGGTCGATATCGATAAGAACACTCACGCATCGGTCTCCCCTTCGAGCTATATCGCTATGCTCTCCATGATCGCGAATGCGTACTGCGACACTAACTGTAAATAGCGCCGGGATATTGAATGGATTTGATCGTGTGTTGAATTAGCACGTGCGCTAGGATGTTCTGATGCATAGATTGATGTTCCGTAGTTTGGCAGTCGGGCTCTTGGTGTGTTCAATGGCTGGATGGGCGCAGATGCCCGGGTTTCCTGAGGCGCAGGGTGAACGGGTGGATGCTGATACTGCCTTGAATCGCGCTTTGAAATCTTCGTCTCTCGCTTTCGAGGGCAAGCCTTTTCATGCAGTGATGGAGATAGGAACCGCGGGAACGGAGTATTCCGGGCGTGTCGAGGTGTGGTGGGCGGATCAGTCGAAGTACCGGTTGGTTTTGACTTCGCCGAAGTTTAGCCAGGAGAAGGTGGTGAACGGGGACAGGGTCTTCGAGAAGAACGACGGGGATTATTATCCGCGGTGGCTGGAGAACTTTGTATTGGCGGTGCTAGACCCCGTGCCGATCGCGCAGAACTTTCGAATACAAGGTCCTCAGGTATCAGAGAATTGTCTAAAACACGAAGACCGTCCCGGTGGTATTACTGACGAATTGACCTTTGAAGTTGTGTGCCTCAAGAGCACTGAACCCGCGTTGGACTATGTACTGACGTTTTACTACTTCATGGAGTTTAAGGACTGGAAGGAGTTTGGGAGCAAGAATATTGCTCGGAGCTATGAGACTCGGGTGCTCGACTTTAAGCCTGTCGCAGGTCGACTGATCACGCTGGAAGAATTAACCGATCCGCCGGATGAAACGTTTGCGATTGCGGATGTAACACCACTCGAACAACAGACTTCAACCAAGTTTGTATCCACGCTAAAAGAGGAGAGCTTGGTTGAAAAAGCTCCTGAGATTAAATGGCCCGGCGTGCGAGAGGGAAAGACGGAAGGGTACATGATCGTATATGCGCGTACGGACCGAACGGGCCAGGTGCGAGAAACAGCAAAGCACAACTCGGATAATCCTGGTTTGGAGAGCTTCGGGATGGAACAGGCGTTGAACTACAAGTTCAAACCATTGATCGTCGACGGTGTTTCTGTACAGATGGAGATGCCTTTGGTCCTGCACTTCAAGACCACGCTTAGCGATCCCATTCCCGAACTGGATGATGCAACAACGCGGAAACTGATCACCGGATGCTCTCTGCCGCACGAGGTAAAAGATCCAGCTTCTGCGGGGCAGAAGATCGTTATCACTTTCCAAGTACAAGATGACGGTAGGTTGATGACGCTGGGAAGCTCGGATCGCAAAATTCCTGTTATGAGTTTGTTCCAGCAATTCCGGGGGTGCCATTTCGCCCCGTATGAGCAAAATGGAAAACCGACTGCCTATCATGCAAACTTGACTGTAACCGCTCGGTAGACGCTTTAAGATAGCGACGCCTATTTAGAATAGAAGTGTGAGCTTTACGGAACAATACGATGTGGTGGTTGTGGGTGCGGGGCATGCCGGGTGTGAGGCGGCGGTGGCTGCGGCTCGGATGGGGCTGCGCACGGCTATCTTTACGCTGAACCTGGATTTGATTGCGCAGATGAGTTGTAATCCGGCGATTGGTGGGATCGCCAAGGGACATCTTGTGCGTGAGGTGGATGCGCATCCGGTGATCAGTTTCCGCGTTGTTGCATCATCCAGTTCGGGAATGGGATCGCCAAGGGACATCTTGTGCGTGAGGTGGATGCGCTGGGTGGCGTGATGGGTGAGGTTGCGGATGCTTGTGGGATTCAGTTTCGGCTGCTGAATACGAGTCGGGGGCCTGCCGTTTGGTCGCCGCGGGCGCAGTGCGATAAGGCGCTCTATCGGGTTAAGATGCGTGAAGTGCTTGAGGGGCAGAAGAATCTGTTTATTAAGCAGGCTGAAGTTGTGGATCTGGTTGTGGAGGATGCGACAGAGGAAACCCATGTCCGAGAGTCCGGATATGGGGCACCCGGAGTTGAGGCACTCGAAGCTATTTCTGGGAATTCTTTGAATCGCAAGGTTGTGCGTGGGTTGAAGTTGCGGGATGGGCGGGTGGTCTATGCCGGGGCGACGATTGTTACTACTGGGACGTTTTTGAATGGGTTGATTCATTGTGGGGAGCAGCAGTATACGGCGGGGCGGAGTGGTGAGCCAGCCAGTGTTTTGCTGGGCGAGAGCTTGAAGCGGTTGGGTTTGCGGGAGTGCCGGTTGAAGACGGGGACTCCGCCGCGGCTGGATGGAAGGACGATTGATTGGACTCAGTTTGAAGAGCAGCCGGGAGATGTCGATCCGACGCCGTTCAGCTTTCGGTCTCCGTTTGCGAAGGGCGGAGCGCTGCCGTTGCGGCAGATCAACTGCCATATCGCGCATACAACGCCGGAGACGCTGCGGTTGATTCGTGAGAATGTGCATCGGTCGCCGATGTATACGGGGCAGATTGAGGCGATTGGGCCGCGGTATTGTCCTTCAATTGAAGACAAGATTGTGCGGTTTCCGGAGAAGACGCGGCATCAGTTCTTTTTGGAGCCCGAGGGTTTGAATACGCACGAGGTCTACATCAACGGCATGAGCACGAGCCTGCCGATGGAGATTCAGGCGGCGATGGTGCGGTCGATTCCGGGGCTTGAGAATGCAGAGATGCTGCGGCCGGGGTATGCGATTGAGTACGACGCGATCGATCCGACGGAGCTTGATCGGGCGCTGAAGGTGAAGAGCTACGACGGGCTTTATCTTGCCGGTCAGATCAATGGCACGAGCGGATATGAAGAGGCTGCGTGTCAGGGCTTGATGGCGGGGATTAATGCGGCGCTGTCGGTGCGTGGTGAGCCGGGATTTACGCTGGATCGTACTGAGGCTTATACGGGCATCCTGATTGATGATTTGATCAGCAAGGGAACGAACGAGCCTTATCGGATGTTTACTTCGCGGGCGGAGTTCCGGCTGCATCTGCGGATCGACAATGCGGATCGGCGGCTGACTCCGCATGGGCGACGGCTGGGGCTGATTGATGATGCGGCGTGGGCAGACTATGAGGCGAAGCAGGCGCGGGCGGTGGCGTTTGAAACACTGCTGGGGACGGCTCGTGTGAAGACAGAGGAGCTGCCGGAGACGCTGCTGGCGAAGATGAACGGCGATCTCTCTGCCGTGGCGGGGCAGACGTTTGCGCAGATTCTGCGGCGTCCGGAGACGGCAATCGAAGAGCTTGCACCTGCGTTGCGCGAGCGAATGACGGGCGTGCTGGAGTCGTGGGTCGCGGCGATGAAGATGGGCGACGCACTGCCGAGCTGGGTTCGGAATGAGATGAAGACGGTGGAGACCGAGGTGAAGTACGCCGGATATCTCGACCAGCAGAAGCGCTCGATGGAGAAGATGAAGAAGGCGGAGATGCGGGCGATTCCGGAGTGGTTCGACTACAGCTCGGTGAGTGGGTTGTCGACGGAGATGAAGCAGGTGCTGTCGCGCGTAAGGCCGCAGACGCTGGGGCAGGCGAGCAGGATCGCTGGTGTGACGCCGGCGGCGATCAGCCTGATTCATGTGTATATCGAAATTCAGGGCAAGCGGCAGGCCGTGGGCTAGGCACGATGTTACTTCTGTTGAAGTGCCGCATCTAATCGGAAGATGCACGAGGCGAAGATGAGAATCTTTCTAGCTATCTTGGTTTTACTCGGATTGACGTGGTTCGGCTGGAGGAGGGTTTCGATGGGAGCTTTTGCGGCAGAGCGTAAAGAGCCGATTCCGGCGGCGGTGGTGGATGAGCCGAAGACTGCGGCACATCATGAAAAGGCAGTCTTTGCAGGTGGATGCTTCTGGGGTACGCAGGCGGTATTTCAGCGGGTGAAGGGCGTTGAAAAGACGACCGCTGGTTATGCCGGTGGATCGGCTCAGACGGCGACCTACGACCAGGTGACGACGGAGACTACGGGACACGCGGAGTCGCTGGAGATTGTGTTCGATCCGGTGAAGATTTCGTATGGGACGTTACTGCGGGTGTTCTTCAGTGCGGCGCATGATCCTACGCAGTTGAACCGGCAGGGCCCGGATGTGGGGACTTCGTACCGGTCGGCGATCTTCTATACGAGTGAGGAACAGAAGAAGATTGCAGAGGCCTACATCGCGCAATTGGATGCGGCGAAGGCGTTTCCGGCGAAGATCGTGACGCAGGTGGTTCCTCTGAAGGCTTTCTATGCGGGTGAGGACTATCACCAGGATTATGCACTGAAGAATCCGGATAATCCTTATATTCAGGTGTGCGATGTGCCTAAGATTGCGGCGCTGAAGGCTCAGTTTCCGGATTTATTCCAGACTTATAAGGGACATTGAGGTTTCGCTCAGTCGACGAGTAGCTAGTGGGTGACTTCGCCCTCCGGTTCGTCGGTGGGGCTATCGATCTCTGCACTGAACCCTTCGAGGAGGCGTTCTAAGAACGCTTCCTTGTCGATCTTCTCGTCCTGCATCTCGTGGGCTAAGGCGATATGGCGGGCGAGATCGGCGAGAACGATGCCCCATGCGAACGGATCATCCCAGGCGCCGCTGCGGATGCTGACGTGTTGTCCTTGCTCGGCGATCCAGACACGGAGGACTTCGAAGGAGGCCTTGTCGCGCTGGGCGACGGGTGGAATGCTCAGTACTTTCTCGGAACCCATATGTCTCCTACCTGGAACCTGAATTTGGACTTCATCGGCTGAAAACCCATGTCCCAGAAGCGGGACGTGGGGCACCCGATTCAATACCCCATGATGGTTTTTAGCCCTCTTCGAAGAGCCTACAATGACTAGAGGATCGAGTGCGAAAGGGGGCGAAAAATGATGTGGATCGCCGTAATTTCCTCGGTTTCCACAGGTTGTGGAGTCTTCCTCAAGGGGATAGTCGCTAAGCTTTAGAGACGGTCTGACACACTCACACACATAGAGATGGCTACATACCCACAAATCGTCGGAGAACAGCAGGAGCGGCCGATCGCGGTTCACGCGGAGATGACCATTCTCGGCGCGATGCTGGTTGAGCCGGTCGCGATCATCGATGCGACGATGCTGTTGAAGACGGATGACTTTGCGCTGGACTCGCATCGCAAGATTTACAGCTCGATGCTGCAGCTTGCAGAGGCTGGGCATGCCGTCGATATCGTGACGGTGACGGACCAGTTGAGCAAGCGCAAGGAGCTGGACTCGGTGGGAGGCCTGCCGTATCTGGCGTCGCTCAGCGAGGGATTGCCGCGCAAGCTCAGCATTGAAAGCTATGTCCGCATCGTTCGGGACAAGAGCCTGATGCGGCAGTTGCTGACCGTGTGCGACATGGGAATGGTCGAGGCTTCGGACCAGAGCCGCGAAGCCATTGACGTGCTCAACCAGGTTTCGAGCCGGTTGACAGAGATCTCGGAGCACGCGGTTACAGGCGGATTCTCCGACATTACGGCGATTGTGAAGGAGTCGTTTGGCTCGATTGACGCGCTGTACGAGCAGGGGCGCGAGGTTACAGGGCTGGCGACGCACTATATCGAGTTCGACCGCATGACGAGTGGGTTGCAGGAGTCCGAACTGATCATCATCGCGGCGCGGCCTTCGATGGGTAAGACGGCGTGGGCGATCAACATTGCGGAAAACGCGGCGGTTCGCGGCGGCAAGGTGGTTGCGGTGTTCTCGCTCGAAATGAGCAAGGCCAGTCTGCTGCGCAGAATGCTGGCTTCGCAGGCGCTGGTGAACTCGAAGGCGATTCAGACCGGCATGCTGATGCGTGATGACCGGCAGAAACTGGTCAGCGGGTTGGAGCGGCTGATGGAGTCGAAGATGTTTATCGACGATACGCCGGGAATCACGCTGGCCGAGATGCGGGCCAAGGCGCGGCGTTTGAAGCAGCAGCATGGCGCGCTGGATTTGATCGTGATCGACTACCTGCAGCTGATGACGGGGTCGGTGGGAGCGAATCAGAAGGGCTTTGAGAACCGGACGCAGGAGGTCTCGGCGATCTCGCGCGGATTGAAGGCGCTGGCCAAGGAGATGAAGGTGCCTGTGATCGCGCTGTCGCAGCTATCGCGTTCGAGCGAGCAGCGCGGTGGGGACAAGAAGCCAATGCTGAGCGACCTGCGTGAATCAGGCTCGATTGAGCAGGACGCCGACGTGGTTTGCTTTATTCATCGCGAAGAGTACTACGACCGCGAAAACGAGGATTTGAAGGGCAAGGCGGAGATCATTATTGCGAAGCAGAGAAATGGTCCGACCGGAAGCGTGAATCTGGCGTATCTGGCGGATTACACGCGGTTTGAGAATCTATCGCAGGCTGATCCCGGCGGTTATTAAGAACAGGTATCGCGTCTGACAACAAAGTCAAAAGGCTACTGACAGGAGGCTGTCAGTGGTCTTTTTTATTCTGCATGTGTAGTCGCGGAATAAAGGAGAGACCTATGAGCGAGCAGAGAATGAAACGAGCTTCGGCGGTGGCGTGGTTCGAGATTCCGTCCCGTGATTTGAACCGGGCGAAGAGATTCTACGAGACGATTCTGGATTGCACGATGGAGACGAACGAGTTTGAGCACAGGGAGGAAGATATCTGCATCTTCCCGGCCGAGCAGACCGGTGTCTCGGGAGCACTGATCAAGCGAAACTTTCAAAGGCCCGGCAGCGAAGGGACGATGGTGTATTTGAGCTGCGATGGAAAACTCGACGCGGTGCTGAGCAAGGTGGAAGCGGCGGGCGGACGTGTGATCGTGCCGCGGACACTGGTTCCGGGTGGGCATGGTGCATTTGCCTGCATGAGGGACTCGGAGGGAAACCACGTCGGGCTGCACACTGCAATCTAAAGCGACCACGGATTTGCACGGAGAAACGCGGATAGAAGCAACAGATTTGGAATAAATTGTTTTTAATCCGTGATTTCCGCGTCGATCAGTGGTCGGTTACTGTTTGGGCTTCCACGATCCCAGCATGATGTCGTTGGTTTTGCGGCCCAGGGTGGCGGGCGCGGTCGTTGATGTGGCGGCGAGGTTGGGTGGCCATAGTGGGTCGGTGGCGGCGATAGGTCCCACGTCGATGTCGGGGATTTTGGTTCCCATGTTGGCGTTCATGGTGTCGATGAAGGTGTTGGCCACGACGGCGTAGGCGGTATTGGTGGGATGGATGCCATCGAGCGAGAAGACGCCGCCGAGGAAGGCGTTGGTGCCGGTGTATCCGTTGATCGTGACGCCCGAGGTCGCGACCTGGGTGAATAGGGCGTTGATATCGACGAGGGTGGCTCCGATGGATTTGGCTTGCTGGGCGATGACGCTGTTGTAGGCGGTGACCTGCGCCTTTACGGTGACGACTTCGGCGGCGGTCAGTACACCGGCGTCGGAGAGGGGGGTCTTCTGGGTGCCTGCGAGGATAGCGGCGATCTCGGCAAAGCCGTCTTCGAGCGTAACGTAGTCGCCGGGGACGATGCCGAAGAGCACGCTGAGTGTGGCCTGGGGGATGTGAGTGGCGGCGGAATACTCAGCAAGGACGAGGGCGGCAGGCTGAAGGTAGGGCACGAGCGTGACGTCGGGGATATTAGCGATGACGAGATGGGCGGGGGCGAGGCTGGAGAGCTGCGTGATGAGCGCGGTGTACTGCGTGGTGAAGTCGGCCACCGAGGTCATGGAGGTGGGTGTGCCGGTTAACGCGGCGATGAGGGCGTCGTTGTTGCCAGCCCAGAGGAAGATGGTCGTCGGCTGGGCCTTGATGGCGAAGGTGGCCTGACTATAGTTCTGGCCGTAGCCCAGGCCCGGAAAACCGAGGACGAGCTGGTTGATCTGCTGCTGTCCGGGGGCAGGATTGGGCAGTGGGACGGTGTTGGCGATGTCGTTGACGAACGCCCCGGGCACGGCGAGATCGGTGGCCTGCGTTGCAGGGTTGTCGCGGCCCGTGGTGGTTCCAGGGGTCGTGGTGATGACGGGCGGTGGACCGAGGGATTCAAGCTGAAGAACGCTGGGGGCACCGGGCGGGGCGATCAGCGGCAGAACGATGTTGAACTTCGCCTGCGCCGCTACGAGGGGCGCCCATCCGTGGACCTGCTGGGTGTCGAGCAGAGAGCCGCTCTGGTAGCCAGCGGTGAGGGAGTCGCCGAGAAAGACAGTGTTGGAGAAGTTGCCGATGTTCTTCATTTGAGCGGCCTGAACAGCAGCGAGCGGATTGGAGCTTCCACTGGAGCAGCCTGCAATGGTGATCGTTAGGAATGCGGCAAGAGAAAGGCTAATCGTTGAGGCTGAACGAGTATTCATTTTCATGACGGCACACTGCCCCCTTGAAACCCGCCACGAACTCAATTGCCTTCGCGGCGGTAATGCTTTTTCCAGACGTGGCTTTGTATCACAGGCGGGGTAGGGTTTGGAATGGCGGCGGCTAGGTATCCGCTGACGGCGTTTAGGATAGTGAGTGTGAAGAGTTGGGTGGAGGTATCAGAGCGGCGGCTGACGGCTAACTACAGGCTGCTGGCGGAGACGGCGGGTGCGGGAGTCTCCGTGCTGGGAGTGGTTAAGGCGGATGCATATGGGCATGGGGCGGAGATTTGCGCTCCGGTACTGACGCGTGCCGGGGCGGAGTGGCTTGGCGTAACCGATGCGGCGGAGGGTTTGGCCGTTCGCAAGGCGATGGGGGCGAATCAGCTTCGCGTGCTGGTGATGTCGGGTCTTCTGGAGGATGAGGCCGACGATGTTGTACGGCACTCACTGACGCCCGTGGTGTGGACTCGGCAGCATATGGAGTGGCTGTCGGAGGCTGCGGAGCGTTGCGGAACCGGACCGGTAGCGGTTCATCTTGAGATAGACAGCGGAATGGCGCGTCAGGGTATCGCCGCGGGCGATGAACTGCGCGAACTGCTGGAGTGGCTGCGCGGGCAGAAGGAGATTGTGCTGGACGGCGTGATGACGCACTTTGCTTCGGCTGAGGTCGCGGGCGCGGCACAGACGCTGGAGCAGCAATCTCGGTTCGAAGAGGCGATGTGGCTGATTGAAGACACCGGGTTTCGACCGGCGTGGGTCCATGCGGGAAACTCCTCTACTCTGGACAACAATGGTGACGCGACTCAATCGTTGGGCTGGCTGCGGACGATTGCAGCAGGATGCAGCGCACGCGCAATGGTTCGCAGCGGGCTGGGCCTGTACGGCTATTGTTTGCCGATTGAAGGCGAAGCGGTCGCTCATGTTCGCAATGGATTGGTGCCCGTGATGACGTGGAAGACGCGAGTAATTGGCGTTCGCGATGTCTGCGCTGGCGAGACCGTCGGCTACAACGCGACCTTTACGGCGCAGCGTCCCATGCGGCTGGCGCTGCTTCCAGTGGGATACGCGGATGGCCTGCGACGCGAGCTTTCGGGGCCAAACGCGGTTCCCGGCGGATGGATGATGGTGCACGGACAGCGCGCCCCAATTGTAGGTCGCGTGTCGATGAACCTTACGGTTGTTGATGTAAGCGGCATCGCCGACGTTGCTGTTGGCGATGAGGCAATTGTTCTAGGCGACGGCATCACAGCGGACGATCATGCGCTGTTGGCGCGGACAATCGCGTATGAGATCGTCTGCGGTGTTCGCGCTGAATCGAGGCTTGTGCCGTGAGGGTTTGCACCTGCACGGCATCGACCGTTAAGATCGGGTTTGAAAGAAACGAGAGGAAACACTTCCATGGAATCCACCACAACGGCGCGTCGCACTGAAGATATCGCGCTCGATCTGCTGAAGTTTGTCGCGGCCCAGGCCAATGTAGGAAGCAAAGGTGTCGGCGCCACGGGTTTTGGCGTTGTTAGCGCCGCAAAGCCTGAGGACCAGGTGACGCAGTTGCTGGAGTTGTACGCGCGATGCCGTCAGGCCGTTGAGGCTCCGGTCGCCACAAAGTAGTGTCTGCCTCAGTTCCACTGCGGGTTGTCGTCGTCGGTGCGGGCGCCTTCGGGCGCAACCATCTGCGGGTGTATCGTGAGCTGCAACTGGCGGGCAAGGCTGTTGAGCTTGTCGGCGTTGTAGATCGCGATCCGACAACGCTGGCCGCCGCCGTTCAAAAGTTCGAGGTCCCTGGCTTCGAGACGATTGAAGCCTGCTTGGCCGCCGGAAAAGTCGATGCAGCCTCAGTGTGTGTGCCAACCGTGCATCACGCCACGGCTGCTGAGCCTCTGCTGGCCGCGGGGATCGATCTGCTGATAGAAAAGCCGCTGGCTGCGAACCTTACCGACGCGGACAAGATTCTTGAGCTGAGCCGCAAGCACGGGCGCATCGTTCAAGTGGGGCATCTGGAGCGGTTCAATCCAGCGGTTACGGCTGCTCGGCAGTATCTGCATCAGCCCATGTTTTTTGAGGCGCACCGCTTGAGCGTGTTTACGCCGCGCTCGCTCGATGTAGACGTCGTGCTCGATCTAATGATCCACGACCTCGACATTGTGTTGAGTCTTGTGGCTTCGCCAGTGCACGAGGTACGCGCGGTCGGGCTTCCGGTCCTGTCGCCCAAGGTCGATATCGCGAATGTGCGACTGGAGTTTGAAAACGGTTGCGTGGCGAACTTCACCGCGAGCCGCATCAGCACAGAGCGCGTTCGCAAGCTACGATTCTTTCAGCCACACCAGTATCTGTCGCTCGATTTTGCGCGGCAGGATTTGCTGATGATCGACGTAACGGCTGCGGCAGGCATGGACCCTGCACAGTTGGCGGCGATGGCGCAGATGGTGCAGCAAGCGGGAGGGCATCCATCGGCGGGGCTCTCGTTGAGCAAGATCGACGTCGAGCAAGGCGAACCGCTACGGCTTGAGATTGAGTCCTTCCTGCAGAAGGTTCGCGATCGAAGCACGCCGGTAGTCTCGGGTCAGGATGGACGCGCTGCCCTGGCGCTTGCGCTGGAGATCAATGCGGCGATCAAAGCGCACACCAAGCGAGCTGGGCTTTAGAAATCCCCGTTCGGGCGATAGCAACACAACCGCTGATTACCTAACCTTCTGCAAATACGACTGAAAAGTCGGTAAGAATTTCCTCTCGCCAATTTTCTAAAGCCAATAAACCGTGTGTTTTTGCACCAAAATATTGGCATTCCGATTGCTCTCCAATAAATGGGGCAGGGCCAGCAAGCAGTCATTGACCGATGTTGTCAGTGATACATACGAAAGGCTGGTA
>Ga0206894_1088_pt1 | contig 20562 bp, 15 predicted proteins | sample Alteio_BWOrgHeat_54_FD_152953 | JGI IMG/M metagenome (GOLD analysis project Ga0206894, IMG submission 152953) | Enriched cells from forest soil in Barre Woods Harvard Forest LTER site, Petersham, Massachusetts, United States -... | ecosystem: Environmental > Terrestrial > Soil > Temperate forest >...
GATCGTCGGCGGCGCCGAGGGGTGTGACTACGGGGAAGGAGATGCGACCGAGATCGATCTTCCAGGAGCCGGGCGAGATGGTGACGGTGGGTGAGGGGACTACGCCGTTTTCGTCGTGGTAGTCGAGGAGGATTTGGACGGCTCCGAAGTCGATGATGGTTCGCGCACCGTTGCCGGAGCCGGGCGGGATGGCGCTCATGTCGATGGTGGCGGTGAGGCTGAGGCCGTCGGGCGATGGCTGCAGGTTTGGGACGGGCAGGGTGAAGGGAAGGGCGGCGGCGAGATTGGGGAAGATTCCGGGGGCGTTGAAGAGCGCGCCTACGTCGGCTAGCGAGGGTGTGTTGGCTAGATTGAAGCCGGGGTCGGGATCGGCGGCGTTTGCCTTCGGCGTCATCTGGGGGCGGCTGAAGAAGACCTTTTGGGTACCGGTGGATTGGAGGAAGCCGTATTCGTTGGAGGGGTTGGCGAGGTTGATGATGTCGGTGGGGTCGGCGAGGTGCCAGATGGGGTCGGATGTGGGTCGGATAAGAGGGACGGGGGTGTTGGGATCGAGTATTTGCGGGGGCTGGGTGCCGAATGCGGGACGTTTGGCGAGGCTCCATGCACCGTCGGATGGGAGGACCGGGCTGCCGTTCAAGCTGGCGACTACGATTCCGTTTGCGCCGTTGAGGAAGCATGTGGCGCTGACCATGGAGGCGCGGATTGTGGTGCCGGTTTTGTCGGCTGTGACGATGCCGGCGACGGGGCCAGAGGCGGTGTACTGCGCGAGGAGAGATGCTAGTTGCTGGGGTGTGGGTGCGCCGCCGAAGGTTTCGACGATGTAGCCGGTCATGTCCTGGGTTGCGAGGCGGTCGCTGCCGGCGGTGCCGCTGGTTACGGTGAGGCCGTTGATGTTGGCGGCATCGTTGGTGGTGGTGAGGATGACGTCGGCGTCGAAGATGACGGGCTGCCACGTGAGGAGATCGGAGATGAATGGCCCCTGATCGCGGATGCGGGTGACGTTGGCGATGAGGGAGATGGGGCCGGGGTGGACCTGGAAACCGGGGATATCGAAGGCTCCGTCGGAGGCGGCTTGCCAGCCAGTGTCGTGACGGAGGAGACCGCCGGTGGAGAGGCGGTCGATAGTGACGGTGCGGACTACGCGGATGTGCCAGGGGTAGATGAAGCTCTGGACTTCGATGACTTCGTGGGCGGTGCGGCCGACCATGGTTTGGAACTGGACTTTGATGATGGCAGAGTCGACGGGTTTAACTTTGCGCCAGTCGCTGAAGACGCTGGCTCCGTAGCCGCTGAAGTCGTATCGGAGAAGGGGGAGGAGATTTTGGAATTGAGTGTCGTAGAAGCCGGCTGCGGCTGCTCCGATGACGCTGGCTCCATAGGGCGCGGTGTTGGAAGAACTGCCGCGCATGCCGGGGTCGGTGCCGAAGAGGGAGAGCTGTGGGCCGATGGAGATTTGAACGCCGCTGGTGAGGCCATTGGGGAATTGCGGCTGGAGACGATGGACGTTGGCGGCGTTGACGTCGTGGTTGGCGAGGAGGCCGAAGGGTAGGGTGAAGTTGGCGCGGAACTCGTCGCCGGCGGCGATGCGCTCGAAGAATGTGTCGAGCATGAGCGTGGGGGCTACGGGGACGAGTTGAACGCTAGCTGGCATGGCTAGGGTGGAGAGTGGGCCCTCGTCGGTTGCCGCGATGGTGCCGGTGGTGCCGTCGCCGCTGCCGTCGGCGTACATGGGCTCCCATGAGATTTCAGGGACGGCGAAGAGGTCGAGTCCGGAGAGCGGGTGCTGGAGGCTCATGCCGGAGACCTGGAGGGTAACGGTGCGATTGGGGCCACTGCCAAAGACCTGGATGCCGAGGAGATCGGCTGCGGTGGAGACGTCGAGCAGGGAGGGCCATTGGTTGCCTTCTGCTGCGGTGGTCGGTATTGCGGTTAAGACGGGAGAGGAGAAGGACAAGATTGGGGAGATGGGATCTTCCCACTTGATTTGTGCGGTTAGGGTGGCGTTGGTGAGGGGGATCTGGCAGGTGATGGGAGCGGCGTAGGGGTCGGGGAGCATCGGCCGGTAGGAGTTGAGGGTGTAGGCGAGTTCGAGCTGCCCTGTGTCGATGTTGTTGGCATTGTCGGGGGCCGGGGTTCCGGAGACCGCGAGGGTCTGGGCGGGCGGTGTCCACAGCATGGTGTTTTCTAGCGCCATGGGGATGTTGAGCTGGGAGGGCGGTGGTGTTGTCGCTGAGAGCAAGATGCCTAGGGTGTTGTTGGCGCCTTGTACGGTGTAGATGAGATCGCCGCTGGTAAAGTGGAACGCCTGACGGAGGCCATCGGCGCGAAGGGGGCGGTCGAGTGTGGCTACGGCGCGCGTGATAGGGAGGAGGATGGCTTCGAGACCAGCAAGGGCGACGTAGGTGATGACTATCTGGCCGGGAGAGCTTAGTGTGACGGAGGAACGGTAGCCGGTGGATTCAGTCCATAGTTGGTAGGTTTCGTTGAGTGGAGCGGCGTCGTATTGGAAGGACCAGCGGAGTTCGATGTTGGTGACGTAGAGCTCTGCCGATGGGAAGTTGATTGGGCCGGGGCCATTGGTCCATTGGGCGGTGATGCTGTTGTCGAAGTGGAGGGCGATTCCGCCAGAGCTGCTGACGACGCCCAGTTGCGCTACTGGCTGGGTTGAGGTAATGAGGTTCCAGGAGCCTGCTGTGAGGGGAGCGGGTGTTAGCTGGAACAAGGTGGATTGGACTTGTGTGGGAGTGAAGGTGGTGCTGGAAGGTGTTGCGGGGATTTCGAGTTGTTTGAGGCTGCTGTTGTAGGTGGGTTTGCCGCCGGAGTAGGTGAGGCCGATTGGGGTGCCGTAGGCGGTGAGGCTGAAGTTGTCGAGGGACTCGATTGTGGCGCCGGTGGGGGCGAATTGGATTTTGACTTTAGTTGGGAGGACGGGAACGGTTGTGGTGGCGTCGGCTCCGGCTCCGGTTTGTGGGGTGGGGATTGGGATGGGTTGGATGGTTGCGATGAGAGTGAGGACTGCGTCGGTTTGGAGGTGAATGACGCCGCTAACTACGGTGGCTGTGCCCTGGAGACTGAGGACGCCATCGGTGGTAAGGAAGCCGGCCCAGACACCTGCGGGGACTCCTCCGAATTGCTGCGCGTTGAGCCAGACGGAGCCTTTGGCGATTGGAATTCCGGGGGCGGGGATGGTTGTTGATTCGAGGAGGAAAATGCCGACTGGGACTGGAGGGCGGAGCGGTTCGATGGCAATTCGCGGCAGGTCGCGGACGATTTCGATGGCTTGAGGTGCCAGAGGGGTGATGGGAATGGAGATCTTTGTCTTGTCGAGGAGGCCGGCTGCGCTGAGGAATTTGGTGGCGGAGGCTAGTTGGTCGGCAGAGAGATTGAGCCGCTGGGGGTCCGTTCCGGCAAGCAGTTGAAGGGCATTCTGGAGGGTCTTCTGATCCATTCCATTTCTCCTCGGGCCCAGTCGCAAGGTGGAAAGCGACTTCAGAACAGGGAATGAGAATCCCGCTCACGATAGTGGATTGAAGGGGCCGAAGGAAATAATGCTCAGCGATTAGTAGAGAAGAACCATAACATTGCGCTGAACACTGCGCAATGTTTGGTTCAAAGCCAAAGATGAAGATTGTGGGATATGCTGGTGACGCGCTAAAGTGGTTAGACCAATTTAATGTGGCGAGGGTTTGGAGATGAGTGAGGGATTGTTGCTGCCGAAGTTTTCAATAGGGGTGGGCGACCGGTTTGCGCATCAGGCAAAGGCTCAGCTTGCGGCTTGTGTGATGGCTGCGGATGCGGGCGTGGAAGTGGTTCCTGTCTGGAATAAGTCCAATCGTGAGCACATGATTATTGGTTCGGAACCGAGCCAGACGCGGAAGGCTGCGGATGCGGCGGTGAAGGAGTTGAGGTGGACGAAGCCTTATTTTCTGGATGCTGACCATATCAATTTGAAGACGGTGGATCGGTTTCTGGAGCCGTGTGATTTTTTTACGCTGGATGTTGCCGAGATGATTGGTAAACCAGCTGACGCGAAGGATGTGGCTGCGTTTGTGGCGCGCCATCCTGAACTGGTGGGAACGGTGACGATTCCGCATATCGCTGAGCCGTTCAAGACGGATGCGGCGTTTGTGACGGGCGTGGCGAATAAGTTTCTGGCAGCGGTGCAGGATGCAGGAAAGATCTATCGGTATCTGGTGGCGAAGAAGGGTGAGGGGCGGTTTGTGCCTGAGGTGTCGATGGACGAGACGGATTCGCCGCAGACGCCGGTGGAGTTGCTGATTATTCTGGCGGCGATCGCGGATGAGAAGATTCCGATCCAAACGATTGCGCCGAAGTTTACGGGGCGGTTCAACAAGGGTGTGGACTATGTCGGTGATGTGGCTCAGTTCTCGAAGGAGTTCAACGAGGATCTGGCGGCGATTGCGTTTGCAGTGAAGACGTATGGGCAGCCTGGGAATTTGAAGCTGAGTGTGCACTCGGGATCGGACAAGTTTTCGATCTACAAGGCAATTCATGATGCGGTGAAGCGGTTTGATGCCGGGGTGCATTTGAAGACGGCGGGGACGACCTGGCTTGAGGAGTTGATTGGACTGGCTGAAGCTGGTGGCACGGGGCTTGAGATCGCGAAGGAAGTTTATGCGGAGGCTTACGCTCATGCGGAGGAGTTGTGTGCGCCGTATGCGACTGTGATCGATATCGACACGGCGAAGCTTCCGAAGCCGGAAGAGGTGAATGGCTGGACGAGCGAACGGTTCACGTCTGCGTTGCGGCACGAGCAGAACAATAAGGCGTATAACCAAAGCTTTCGTCAGTTGCTGCATGTGGGTTTCAAGGTTGCGGCTAAGATGGGAGATCGATATTTGAAGGCTCTGCAAGCGAATGAGGAGGTAGTGGCGCGGAATGTGACCACGAATCTTTTCGATCGCCACATCAAGCCGGTTTTTCTGGGGTTATAAACGGAAAGGTTTCGAATGATTGTGGTTTTGATGGGGGTGACCGGGTCGGGAAAGACGACGATTGGGACACTGCTGGCTGAACATGTCGGAGCGATATTTGCTGATGCTGATGATTATCATCCTGCAGCAAATAAGCAAAAGATGGCGACAGGGCATGCACTGAACGATGAGGACAGGCAGCCTTGGTTGGAGACTTTGAATCAGCTGATGAAGGGCTGGTTCGATGCGGGAAAGAGTGGCGTGCTGGCTTGCTCGGCCTTGAAGTCGAAGTATCGGGCTACGCTGGCGGCGGGAATGCCAAAGGGGACGGTATCGTTTGTGTGGCTGGATGCTCCGCGTGAACTGCTGGCTGAGCGGTTGGCGGAACGGCATCATGAGTTTATGAATCCCAAGCTGCTGGAGTCTCAACTGAAGACCCTGGAGCCGCCGAAGCATGCTTTGCGTATAGTGAATGATCGTGCGCCGGAGGAGATTGTGAACCAGATTGTGGAGCACATCTCGCCGACACAGAAGGTGAAATAGAAAAGAGAGGAATTTTGATGGGGCATCCGTTGTTTGATTTGACCGGAAAGACCGCAGTTGTTGTGGGCGGGACGTCGGGTATTGGTTTGGCGATGGCGATTGGGCTGGCGGAGGCGGGCGCTGATGTGGTGGCGACTTCGCGGCGAGCTGAGCAGGTGGATGAGGCCGCCAAGGCGGTTGAGGCGAAGGGCCGGAGGGCGCTGCGGCTGACGTCGGATGTGGGAGACAGAGCTTCGCTGGAGGCGCTGCTGGCTGGGACTCTGAAAGAGTTTGGCAAGGTTGATATCCTGATCAATTCGGCGGGGAAGATTAAGCGCGAGCCCACGTTGACCGTGCCCGAAGAGACGTGGGACGACATTATGGATACGAACGTGACCGGAACGCTGCGGGCTTGCCAGATTTTCGGCAGACATATGCTGGAGCGCGGGTATGGACGGATCGTTAATATCGCTTCGTTGAATACGTTTGTGAGTTTGAAAGAAGTGACTGCCTATGCTGCGAGCAAGGCTGCGGTGGGCTCGTTGACGAGATCGCTGGCGGTGGAGTGGAGTTCGCAGGGAGTGACTGTGAATGCGATCGCTCCGGGGGTGTTTCGGACGGCGTTGAATCAGAAGCTGCTGGATGAGAGCGATCGCGGCAAGGAACTGCTGATGCGGACTCCGATGGGACGGTTTGGAAAGACTGAGGAGCTGGTGGGTTCGGCTATTTTTCTGGCTAGCGATGCTTCGGCATTTATCACTGGAGAGATTCTGGTGGTGGATGGAGGATTTCTGGCGAGCGGTGTGAATCAGTAGATTTCGTCTTTGGATAAGAGCGGAGAGCCCCGGTATATGCCGGGGCTTTCTCGTTAGTGTGTTGCTGGAGAATCGAGCTTGAGTAGATCGACTACATTGTCGTGGAAGACTTGTTTCTGTTCGGCTTCGGTGAGGCCGAGATTGCGGACGGCGCTTATGGCTTCGGTGGGAGTGTAGACGGGCCAGTCGGAGCCGAAGATGATGTGATTGATGCCGACCTTGCGCATGGTCCAGACTAGCTCGGGTTGCACGGGAGAACCGGCGTAGGTGGGGGCGATGGCAGAGATGTCGAACCAGACGTTATCGGCCATGCCAAGTTTCTGCATAAGAGCGAAGGAGACAGCCTCGCGGAAGTGGGAGAAGCCCATGTGGGCTAGAACGATTTTGGTTTTGGGGTGTTGAACGGAGAGGAGGAGGAACTTGCCCATCTCGCTTGCGTCCCATGGCTTGTAGGAGTCGAAGAGAACGACGAGATTGAGTTCGCCACATTTTTCGACGATGGTTCCAACGTCTGGGTCGGAGACGTCGAAGTTTTGGGTGTTGGGGTGGAGCTTGACCTCTTTGGCTCCGAGCTTTGCGACGCGGTCGAGTTCGTCGAAGGCGACCTGTTTATCTGCGGGGTGGACGGAGACGACGGCGTAGAAGCGATTGGGAGATACTGCCGCGGCGGCGAGGACGGCGTCGTTCTGCTGACGGGTCTTTTCGGGTTGTCCCTGACGGGCTATGACGATGAGTGCGGATTTGGATACTCCTGCGGTGTCGTCGATGGTGCGGAGGGCGTCGGTGCCGATGGGTTGGGTGGAAGTGAGACCGTCGCTTTCTGTGAGGCGCAGGTGGGCGTGGGCGTCAATGATGGGGCCTTTGTAAGTTTGTGCCGCTTGGGTGTGCGCTTGAAGCGTGACGCACAGAAAGGCCGCGATTGCGGCGCAGAGATGTTTCCTTGTCATTCTCGGGATCCTCGGAACGGTAAGTTGGGTGCAGACAGTATGTTAGCTTTTGCCGATACGAGATAGAGATGCAGGAGGTTTGCCGATGGATACGAAATTCTGTGTTGATGGGAGGTAGATGTGTCAGCCTAGCCACTTGGGATTTTGGGCGGTGCCGTCAAAGTGATTGGTAGTTTTGAAGAGCTCGAATTTGCCTTCGCTGGCGGCTTGTTGGGTGCGGCTGAGGAGCGCGGCGATCTGGGTGTCGGAGAGAGGCTGGAAGGTGCGGGTGGCGGTGAGGGCTTGCTCGAGTATGGCGGGTGAATCGATGCCGGTGATGACGACGGAGACGGGCTGGGTGAGACCGTAGTGAAGGGCTTCGATGGGCTCGACGGTTTTGCTGTCGAGGATGAAGTGGTCGCCGAAGGTTTTCATGGCGAGGATGCCGATGCCTTGTTTGATGGCGACGGGCATGACTTCTTTGGTGAAGGAACGGAAGTGGGCGTCCATGACGTTGACGGGCATCTGCACGGTATCGAAGTGGAAGCCGTGTTTTTGGGCGGTTTCTAACATGCGTAGGTGGACTGCGGGGTCTTTGTGGCCGGTGAAACCGATATAGCGGATTTTGCCGGCCTGTTTTGCGGCGATAGCGGCTTCGATGGCTCCGTCGGCGGCGAAGATGCGGTCGGGGTCTTCCATGCGGATAACTTCGTGGAACTGTACTAGATCGATGATGTCGGTCTGGAGGCGACCCAGGGATTGTTCGAGTTGGGTGTTGTAGGAGGCTTTGGTGCGACCATCCATTTTGGTCATCAGGAAGACTTTTTGCCGGTAGCCGTCGCGGAGGGCCTGACCCATGCGGACTTCGCTGATGCCGTCGTTGTAGTCCCAGCAGTTGTCGAGGAAGGTGATGCCTTTGTCGATGGCCTGACGGATGAGTTGGATATTTGCCTGCGCGTCGGGTCCTTTGCCGATGTGGTAACCGCCGAGGCCGATGGCGGAGACGCGTTCGCCCGTGGTGCCGAGATTGCGGTAGATCATGCCGGGGGCTTCGGGGCGGGGATTGTTCGCTGGGATGGTCGAGGATTGTGCGCCGGCTTTGGCCGTGGCGACTGCGATTCCTGCGGCAGTTGCGGACTTGAGGAAGGTGCGGCGCTCCATTCTGCTTCTCCTCGTCTTGCAACGATTGGATGCGAAAGCGGAGCGCCGCGTTTGGTCCAGTGTTCTTTGGGACGTTTAGCGTTCGGTAACGATGGGGAGCTGGATGAAGCTTGCGTTGTTGGGAGCGTGATAGATACGCTGCGTTGCTTTTTTGTAATCAACGGGTTTGGCGAAGAAGATGTTCGGCACGAAGGTCTGTGGGTTGCGATCGTAGAGAGGGAACCAACTTGACTGGACCTGGACCATGATGCGGTGGCCCGGCAGGAAGACGTGGTTTGCAGTGGGTAAGGCGAATTTGTAGAGGAGTGGCGCGTTGGATGCGATGGCAACGGGCTCGGCGAGGCTCTGGCGGTAGCGGCCGCGGAAGATGTCCATGGAGACGGCGAGTTGATAGCCGCCGAGGTCGGGCTCTCCGGCGACTTCGTCGGGATAGACGTCGATGAGTTTGACGACCCAGTCGCTGTCGGTGCCGGACGTGGAGGCGATGAGGTTGGCGATGGGCTCGCCCGCGATTTTGACGGGGGCGGTGAGGACATCTGTCTGGAAGGTCAGGACGTCGGTGCGGCCGGAGAACTCACGCTGGTCGTCGACGAGCCAACGTACCCAGGAGAGATTTGGAGTGTAGCCGACCGGCTGGCTGGGACGTGTTCGGAAGGGGACGGGTTTTGCGGGGTCGGAGACGTACTCGTCAAAGGCTTCACCGGTGGATGGAGCAGTGAAGGCGAGTTTCGCGGATGGCTCAAGGTAGAGAGGCGTTGGCTTTGGTTTGCAGCCGCATTCGTAGCCGGTGGGCCATGACTTGAGATTTTGCCAGCGATTGGTTCCGGTTTCGAATGCGGTGACGGGAGCGACGGTGTTTGGGGGAGCGTCGTCTTGAAGATAATGCGCGAGGAAGGGGGCGAGGATTTGCTTGCGGAAGTAGAGGCCGGTATCGCTGCGGAAACGGATGGCGCCGAGTGACTCGGCCTGCTCGATCTCTTGGCCATGATGCCAGGGGCCTAGAACGAGAAAGAGCTTGTCGTGGCTGGTGTCTTTGGGTTCGAGGACTTTGTAGATGGCGGGAGCACCATAGATATCTTCCTGGTCCCAGAGGCTGGCGACGAGCATGGTGGGGACGGTGAAGGGCTGGTCAGCGAGGACGCGGTCTACGGCCTGGTCGCTCCAGAAGCTGTCATAGGCGGGGTGATCGATGACTTTGCGCCAGAAGCCGATCTGATCCATATTGCGCTGTTTGCCGAGCTCTCCGGCTGAAACTGCGTTCATGTAGGTGTTGTAGTCGTCGAAGTTGCTGGTGAGCCAATGGGCGCTATTGTCGCGGGTGGCAGTCTGCTCGTAGATGTAGGGAAGGTTTTGTTGGCGGAAGGCTCCGTTGTGGAACCAGTCGTCGCCACGCCAGCCGTCCACCATTGGGTTCATGGGGACGACGCACTTGAGTGCGGGATGAGGATGGATGAGCGGCATGAGAGAGAGAAAGCCGTCGTAGGAGATACCGAGGATGCCGACTTTGCCGTTTGATTCGGGTGTGTTTTTGACGAGCCAGTCGATGGTGTCGTAGGTGTCGGTGGATTCGTCGACCGGGGTGGGGTTGAGCGGTCCGTGGATGGGGCGATTCATGACGTAGTCGCCTTCGCTGCCGTATTTGCCGCGGATGTCCTGCACGACGCGGATGTAGCCGCCATTGACGATGGTCTCAGTGGCGTTGTCATACCCCCACAGAGTGGGGCCGAGATGGGTGCTCTGTGAGTTTGTGGTGAGGGCGGTGGCGCTGTAAGGGGTGCGGGTGAGGAGGATGCCGGCACGCTTTGCGCCGGTGGGAACGAGGATGACTGTGTGGAGCTTGACACCATCGCGCATGGGGATCATGACTTCGCGACGGGCGTAGTCCATGCCGTAGGTCGGCGGATTGAAGGTGGCGGGAGTCTCGCTGGGATAGGTTGGGTATTGAGGCGTCTGTGCGCTCGCAGAGGCCATGAGAAGCAGGAGAGAGGAGAGCGCAATTGCAGGATGGTGCCAACGAGTTATTTTCGCCATGCGGAAGAAACCCTTCTTATGTGGATAGGGCGAAGGTAGCACATGCAGCTTCGGATCGATGCGGCAACTACGGTCTATACGCCATTCTTGCGATTAGGGTGGCGGTGTAGGCTGCGCCGAAGCCGTTGTCGATGTTGACTACGGTGACATTGGGCGAGCAGGAGTTGAGCATGCCGAGGAGTGCGGCTGCTCCGGCGAATGAGGCTCCGTAGCCGACTGAGGTGGGGACAGCGATGACGGGGACGCCTACGAGGCCTCCGACGACTGAGGGCAGTGCGCCTTCCATGCCTGCACAGACTATGACGGCGTTGGCTGTGGTTAGTTGCTCGCGAACGGCGAGGAGGCGATGGAGGCCGGCTACGCCTACGTCGTAGAGACGCGTGACGCGGGTGTTGAAGAGTTCGGCGGTGATGGCAGCTTCTTCGGCTATGGGAAGGTCGCTGGTGCCTGCGCAGATGACGGCGATGTGTCCCTTGGGTTCGGCGTGTTTGGACTGACGGAGAGTGATGGCTCGGGCTTGCGGATGGTGGATGGCGGCTGGGACTGCGGTGAGGACGGCTTCGGCGGCGGAGTCGTCGGCGCGGGTGGCCAGGACGTCGGCGCCTGCTGCGGCCATACGGGTGAAGATTTCGGCGGTTTGATCGGGGGATTTTCCGGCGGCGTAGATGACTTCGGGTAGGCCCGAGCGAAGGGCGCGGTGGTGGTCGATGCGGGCGTGTCCCAGGTCTTCGAAGGGAAGATTGGCGAGACGCTGTGAGGCGGATTCGGGGGAGAGGGTGCCGCGTTGGACTTCGGCGAGGAGTTCAAGGAGGGTGGTAGGGGTCATTGGCTATTCAGAGATCTTTGCGGTTTTGTGAAGTGCGGTTAGTTTGGCGGAGTATCCAGATTTGAGGCTGTGATTCTTCATCGCTTTGTCTGGAGGTAGGCGGAGGTGGCGGCTTGTTGGACGGTCTTGATGGCTACGTTGTGTTTGGCGGCGGCGGTGCGGCAGTCTTCAAACTCGGGGGCAGCATTGAAGATTTCGCCGTCGCGAGAGCCGATTTTGATGCGGATGTCGCCATAGGGTGTGGTGACGGTGGTGTGGGCGCGGTCGAGGCAGGAGCGGCGTTCGTGATGGATGCGGATGCCGAGGGTGCTGGTCTCGCGGAGGAGGAGTTGCTCGAGGGCGGGGACGTGGTCGTCGTCGGCGAGGATGGTGATGAGGGTGCCGAGGCGACCTTTCTTCATCTGGACGGCGGTGGACATGACATCGAGTGCGCCTTGCGCTAGGGCGGTTTCGGTGACGTAGGCGAGGATCTGTGGGCTTATGTCGTCGATGGCGGTTTCGAGAACGGCGACGGAGCCTTGAGTGGAGTCGGTAGTATCGCCGATGTTGAGGCGGAGGACGTTGGGGAAGCCTTTGGAGTTGCGGGTTCCTGCGCCATAGCCGATTTGCAGGACGCGCATCTGTGGTTGTGGGGCGAAGGTTGGGGAGAGCGCGCGGATGATGGCTGCGCCAGTTGGTGTGACGAGTTCTTCTTCGACGTGCGCGGAGTACGTGGGGAGGCCGCGCAGGAGGTCAGCAGTGGCAGGGGCGGGGACTGGAAAGCGGCCGTGGGCGCAGTCGACCATGCCACCGCCGATATTGAGGGGGGAACAGAACCACTTGTCGATCTTCAGCGCGTGGATGCCTGCGCTGGCGGCAACGATGTCCGCGATGGCATCTACTGCGCCTACTTCGTGGAAGTGGATTTTTTCGATGTCGACGTTGTGGATTTTGGCTTCGCTCGAACCGAGGAGTTCGAAGGTCCGGATGGCGAAGGATTTGATCTCGGGGACGAGGCTGGAGGATTGGATTAGTTCGCGGATTGCGGTGAGGGAGCGGCCGTGGGTGTGATCGTGAGAGTGCTCTTCTTCGTGGGTGTGTGGGTGGCCGGTTTTGTGGAGATGCTGGGTTTTGGGTTGGTGGGTGTGGGTAGTGGTAGAGGGTTGGTCTTGGAAGTGATCGTGAGTGTGAGGTTGGCTGTCGGCTTCGCCCAGTTTGCCACCTTCGAGGACGTGGACTTTAGTGCAGGAGATGCCGCTGCGGTCGACTTTTTCGATTTTGAGGGAGGCCCCCAGGCTGAGGGCGGCGGTGGCGTCGTGAAGGATTTGCGGATCTAGGCCAGCGTCGAGGAGGGCTCCGAGGAACATGTCTCCACTGATGCCGGCGAAGCAGTCGAGGTAGGCGATGCGCATGGTGGCTATTGTTTCATGGTGGCGTGGAGGTCGCTACTGCGGCCATAGATTTGCTGGACGAGAGTTTGAACCGTAGTAGAATTCCGGCGGTTTCCCTTCCATTGATTTTCCGGCGCGATTGAGCGGTGTCTGCGTTGCAGTGCGGCTTGATGTGTCTTGCCGGTGGCTTTTTGTTCAGAGATAGATTCGCACCGAGCCTAAAGGAGGCTCGCTCTATGAAAAAACTTACAGGGCTGTTTGCTGGTTGTTGTGTAGTTGTTGGTGGTCTTCTCGCAGGTTTGGAAGCAGCGGCGCAGGAGATGCCACCGCCGCCGAAGGTGTTGGTCATTATGCGTGAGTATTTGAAGCCGGGACGAGCGGGCGGTGTTCATGAGAGGTCGGAGAGCGCGTTTGTGCGGGCTATGACTGCAGCGAAGTGGCCGACGCACTACTTTGCTGTGGAGTCGATGTCGGGACCATCGCGTGCACTGTTTTTGACGGGATATCCGTCGTTTGCGGCATGGGAAAAGGACAATCAGGCTACGGCGAAGAACGCGGCTTTGACGGCGGCTCTGGAGCATGCGGCGCTGATGGATGGTGATCTACTGACTTCGTATGACCAGAATGTCTTTGTCTATCGCGATGATATAAGCCTTCGTTCCAACGTTGATATCGCCCATATGCGGTACTTCCAGATACTGCTCTTTCAGGTTCGTCCCGGACATGAGAAGGAGTGGGGAGATTTGGCGAAGATGTACAAGGAGGGATATGAGAAGGCTGTTCCGGATGCGAAGTGGGCCGTTTTTGAGAGTGCATTTGGGGCAAATAACGGCGGTATGGTTGCCATCTTCATTCCAATGAAGACGCTGGCGGAGGTCGACCAGGGCGTCGCTGATGACAAGAAGTTTAGCGACGCTATGGGTGAAGACGGGATGAAGAAGCTGGCTGAGTTGTCGGCCTCGTGCATTGAGACGGAGCAGGTGAATCTGTTTCAGTTCAACCCGAAGATGAGTTATCCGGAGGAAGAGTGGATCAAGGCTGATCCGGAGTTCTGGAAGCCGAAGATGGCTGCTCCGGCTGCGGCTAAACCTGCGCAGTAATACTTCAGATGATGGCCCTGCTCTTTATAAGAGCGGGGCTTTCGTTGTCAGCGGGTGGCGGGTGTGATGGCGGTGGCAGGGAGGACTTCGTTCATGCTGCCGGAGCGGTAGCCCTGGGTGTCGAGGGTGACGTAGAGGAAGCCGAGGGGTTTGAGGGCGGCGGTGATGCGGTCGAGGATGTCGAGTGAGAGGGCGCGGGGGAGATCTTCGCGGGCGATTTCGATGCGGGCGAGGTTGCCGTGATGGCGGACTCGGACGCGGGGGAAGCCGAGAGTGTGGAGGGCGTCTTCGGCTTGCTCGACCTGGCTGAGATTTTCGCGGGTGACGGGGCGGCCGTATTCGATGCGCGAGGAGAGGCAGGCGCTGGCGGGCTTATCCCAGAGCTTGAGGCCGAACTGGTGGGCTAGGGTGCGGATTTCGGGTTTGGTGAGCTGGGCGGTGACGAGAGGGGCGACGGCGTGATGCTGGGCAGCGGCTTGCTGGCCGGGGCGGAAGTCTCCGCGGTCGTCGAGGTTCATGCCGTAGGCGATGTGGGCGAAGCCTTTTTGTGCGCGGAGTTGTTCCATCTGGGTGAAGAGCTCGTCTTTGCAGTGGAAGCAACGCTGGGCATCGTTGCGCTGGTAGTCGGTGTTTTCGAGCTCGGCGGTATGGAGGATGTGGGTGGGGATTTGGTGCTCGGCGGTGAAGGCGAGGGCTGCGGCGAGTTCGGCGCGGGGGAGAGAGGCGGAGTCGGCAATGACGGCAAGCATGTTTTCGCCGAGAACCTGGTGGACGGCGTAGGCGAGATAGGCGGAGTCTGTGCCGCCGGAGTAGGCGACCATAACGCTGTCGAGGTCGCGGAGGGTAGAGTGTAGAAGCGCGGATTTGGCGGCGAGATCCATCTGGAGAGATGGTACTCGGAGTGGGCGTGTGTTTGCGAGTGGCGGAATACTAGCGGAAGAAGAGCCAGGCCTGGATGGGGACGTCGGTGGTGGGTGTGCCCCCGGTGAGGACTACGCTGAATTCGGGGCCGACTAAGTTGAAGGTATGGATGATGCCATCGGTCCCTAGTGGGAATTGGCCTACGACCTGGGCGAGGGTTGAGCCGGAGAGTTTGCCCATGTCGCAGCTAACGGTCATGCTAACCGCGGCGTGTGGCCACTGGATGATTTCGAGGTTGACCTGGCTGTATTTGGACACGTCAAGGATGCCGGTCATGAAGATTTGGCCGAGGGTGTCGGTGGTGAAGGTTTTGAAGTAGGTGGTGAGCTTGGGGGTCGCCATTTAGAGGTATCTCCTACTGTGAAATGGGTGTGAGTGGGGAGTGTAATCCTGCGGGAGTGGGTTCGTAAATATTGTGGAATGGCGCTGACGGTTCGCGTAGGCTGGTTTATTCGACGATTTCGATGAAAGAAGGCTGTAGGTCATTTCGATGGTCTATGTCTGTTGCTTTGGGGATGTTGATGGCTGCAGGTTCGTGTCCGGTTATAGTGCAGATGAATATGGCGGGACATGACATGGGCACGATGAAGGAGGTTCCTCCGCCGGAGATGTTGCCCGTGCCGTTGAAGATGACGGGGATTGGGAATAGCCATCTTGCGATTACGGCGACTCCGGAGGCGCAGATGTGGTTCGATCAGGGACTGAACCTGCTGCATGATTTCTGGGACTATGAATCGGCGCGGGCGTTCGAGCAGGGGATTCGGGTGGATCCTAATTGCGCGATGTGCTACTGGGGGCTTTATCAGGCACTGATGTTTCGGCACGGGATAGGCACGGGATATTCGGATCAGGCGCTGGCTGGCGCAGTAAAGCTGAAAGACAAGGTGGGGAAGCAGGAGCAGGGATACATTGAAGCAGCGGTCGCGGCGAATGAAGCGACGAAGGCTGTTGATCCGGAAGCGAAGACCGATAGCGAGAAGGAGATTGCGATATGGCGGCGGATGGTGAAGGAGTATCCGACGGATTTGCAGGCGAAGATCTTCTTGTCGGGCAGCGTTCGCGATGGGTATGACGAGGCCGTTGAGCCGAAAAAGGGGACGAAGGAGTCGATTGCGATTCTGCAGGAGGTGTTGAAGACGGCTCCGAATGATTCAGCGGCGAACCATTACTGGATTCATGCGGTGGAAATGAGTTTGCATCCGGAGCAGGCGCTGGGGAGTGCGACGGTGCTGACTAGTTTGGCTCCGGCTTCGGGACATATGGTGCATATGCCGGGGCATATTTTTTATAGGGTCGGGGATTATACGCAGGCGGAGCATTGGTTTGCGGAGTCGACGGCGGTGGATGAGAAGTACATGCGGGATCAGAAGGTGAGTGTGGATGATGACTGGAACTACATCCATAACCTGATGTATGGCGTGGCGAATTTGATGGAAGAAGGGAAGATGAAGGAGGCCACGACGCTGTCGGGTAAGCTGTCGGGTGGTCGGGGAGAGTTGAGGGAGACGCTGTATCTGGGGTCACCGCGGGATGGGATCTCGCGGCTCGATCCGCAGCTTCCGGTGGCTTTGCGGACGGGCGACTGGGTTGCCGTCGAAAAGATGGTGGAGGGGGCCAAGCCCGGAGACAGGCTGGAGAATCTGAAGTTTCTGGCGGGGCAGTTGAAGGAGTTTGCGACGGGGATGCGGGCGGTTGAGGTGGGCGATCTGGCTACGGCGCAGACTGCCTCGACTAGGTTGGATGCGGAGCTTTGGCATATGTCGCAGAAGGTGAAGGATGCTCCGAAGAAGAAGAAAGAGGAGCCGACCGTGCCGTTGAAGGTTGCGGTAATGCCGGATGCGCAGGCGGGGCCGTTGCTGTCGAGTTTGTCGATTATGTCGCTGGAGTTGCGAGGGGCGATTCTTGCGGCGCAGAAGAAACTGCCCGAGGCGAAGGCTCTGTTTGAGCAGGCTGCGCAGGAGGAGAAGGGCTTGGGGTACCATGAGCCGCCGAATTACATTCGTCCGGTTGGCGAGACGGAGGGTGCTGCGCTGATGCGTGCGGGTGACTATGCCGGGGCGCATAAGGCTTATGCGGAGGCGCTGGTGGAGAGGCCGAAGTCGGGTTTTCCACTGTATGGAATGGCTCGGAGCAGCGAGGCTGCGGGGGATGCGGCTAAGGCTCGGGCGGAGTATGCGGAGTTTGCTGAGGCGTGGAAGCGTGGAGATTCGGAGATGCCTGAGATGGCGCATGCGCGGGAGTACATGGCTGCGGCGAACGTTGCGGGGAAGTAGCGCTAATCAGTAGGCGCTTATGAGGTGTTGCCAGATTTCGGGATCGACGGGGATGCCGAGGCGAAGGTTTTCTTCGCGGAGGTGGAGTGTCTGTTCGCCGGGGTAGCGGATGGGTTTGGTGGGGTCTGCGGGAGTGGTTTGGTGGAGATTGTCGATGATGTTGTCGGCGATGTGGCTTAGCTCTTCGGTTGAGACGAGGTTGGTGGGGTCGATGGCGAGGAAGATTTGTGAGAGGCCGGTTTCGCGGGTTGGGTCGGTGGGGATCTGATGAGTGCCTAGGCCGCCGGAGAGCATAGCGGCGATCATGTCTAGGACGATGGCTAGGCCAGAGCCTTTCCAGTAGCCGATAGGGAGAGCTCGTTGGGAGGCTTCGATGGCGGCGGCGTCGCGGGTGAGATTGCCTGCGGTGTCGAAGCCTCCGTCGACGGGGAGGGGTTGGTTGCGTTTGCTATAGGCTGCGAGGGTCCCGTAGGAGAACTGCGACGTGGCCATATCGAGGACGATGGGACCGCTCTCGCGTGGGATGCCAATGACGAGCGGGTTGTTGCCGATGGTGGGCGTGGCCGCACCCCAGGCTGGTACGTTGGCGAGGGTGTTGGTCCAGCAGATGCTGAAGATGCCTTGATCAGTGGCTTGCCAGCCGTAGGTTCCGCCGCGCATCCAGTGATTGGTGTTGGCGAGGGCAATGGCTCCGATGCCGTTTTGCCGCGCGAGAGCGATGGCACGTTGCATTGAGGCGTGGGCGTTGAGGTTGCCGATGCCGCGATTGCCGTTCCAGCGCTCAATGGAGCCAAATGAGGTGGTGACTGTGGGTTCGGCGTGGATGTCGATGGTGCCGTTGCGGATCATGGATTCGAAACGAGGGAAGCGGTTGAGGCCGTGGGTGTAGACGCCGTCGCGGGTGGTTTCGGCGAAGAGGCGAGCGCAGAGAGAGGCGCGATCTTCGGTTAGACCGAGGTACAGGAGAGATTTCCTGAGGGCTTCGCGGAGATCAGTGTAAGAGACTCGGAGCATGAGGCTAGATCCAGCCTCCGTCGATGAGGTGGCTTTGGCTCGTGATGGCGGAGCTGTCGTCGGCGGCGAGAAAGAGCATAAGGCGGGCTACGTCTTCGGGAAAGATATGGCGCTTTAGGTATTGGGCGTTGAAGACCCGTTCCTCGTAGGTGGGGGACATGTAGAGGCGGGTCTGTCGTTCGGTGAGGATGGCTCCTGGGAGGATGCTGTTGACGCGAATGTTGTGGGGGCCGAGGTCGTGTGCGAGCGAGCGGGTCATGGCTGCGATGGCGGCTTTGGCCATGTTGTAGAGGCTGAGGTTGGGTGTGGGGATGATGTAGGAGATGGAGCTCATATTGATGATCGAGCCTCCGCCAGCGGACTTCATGCCGGGAACAATGGCCTGAGTGGCGAAGAACTGATGGCGAAGATTGACGGCCATGCGTTGGTCCCAGTATTCGGGGGTGACATCTTCGAAGCGATGGCGATCGTCGCTGGCTGCGTTATTGATGAGGACTGTGGGAGGGGTGAGTTTAGCGGAGATTTCTGCGATTGCGGTTTGCAGTGCGGGAATGTTGGTGACGTCGCAGACGATGAAGATAGGTAGATGAGTGCAATGGGAGGCGAGGTCTTCGATGAGTGCGTGTGCGGGGGCTTCGGCGAGGTCGAGGAAGGCTACGCGGGCGCCTTGTTGGGCGAAGAGTCGGACGGCTGCTGCTCCGATGCCCTGAGCGCCTCCGGTGATGAGGATCGTTTTATTCGCGAGGCTTGGGTAGGTGGTGAAGGATGGCTGTTGGCTCATAGTGGTCAACGAACGAGAGGGGGAAGTTTATCGCTGGCGCCGAAGAGAAAGATGGCTCCAATGATGAAGCTGTAGGCGGCGGTGAGTGAGGTGACGAGAGTTTGGATGCGGGGGCGGTTGGTACTGGAGGCGAAGATGCCGGAGGCGGATGCGGTCATCAGGGTGTTCATGATGAGTAGGCCGGCGATGAAGCTGAGAAGGCCGAAGAAGCCTTTGCTGGTGCCTCCTAGATTTGCGGCGAGGAGGAAGAGGAGAAGTTGCGAAGGGGTTTCGGCGCCGAGGCCGTGGATGATGCCGACGATGAAGACGGAGCTGCGGTCGTAACGAAAGGCGAAGTGATCTGGCTTTGGAGCGTCGGGATTGCGGAAGGTGCGGATGCGCCAGGCGGTGTAGCGTGCGCCGGTGATGAGGAGGGCGATGCGGCTGCGGGGGGCGACGTGGTAGTGGGGATCGTCGGGCTTGCGGCGCAGGAAGCTAACGAGAACATAGACGGCGAGGATGATGAGGGTGGCTCCGACGAGGCGCTCACCGATGGCGTCCATGTGATGGGGAAGGGAGAGGTGAAGCAGAATGACAGCGGTGCCAAGGATGGCGATGGTGAGGGCGTGGCCAAGGGCATAGAGGAGGCCGAGACGCATGCCTTCGCGCCAGGTGCGCTGGACGCTGGTGATGTCGGAGATAGCGGCGAGGTGGTCGTAATCGAAGCCGTGGCGGAGGCCGAGCAGGGCGCAGGAGAGGAGGGCGAGTTCGAGGGTCGAGGACATCGCTGCTCTTTAAAGTACAGGGAATAGGGAGCAGGGGATAGGGAGTAGGGTGGGCGACGTAAAATGGCCGCTGATTAGTTGGAGGCTTGGGGATGGATTTGTTGAAGGTGATGGGTGAGGTTCGGGCTCCGCGGCCCAAGGTAGCCAAACCGATTGTGGTGATTGGGGCGGGTGGGATTGTGCATGATGCGCATTTGCCCGCGTATAGGAAGGCTGGGTTTCCTGTGGTGGCGTTGGTGGATGTGGACGGGGAGAAGGCGGGCGCATTGGCGAAGATGTTTGAGGTTCCGTTTGCGGCGACCTCGATTGCGGAGGCGATTCGGTTTGCTCCGACAGATGCGGTATTTGATGTGGCGGTGCCGGCGAAGATGATTGCGGGGATTTTGCGGCAGTTGCCGGATGGAGTGGCGGTGCTGATCCAGAAGCCGATGGGCGAGACGTTGGCTGAGGCGGTGGAGATTTTGAAGATCTGCAGGGAGAAGGGTCTTACGGCAGCGATTAATTTTCAGTTGCGCTGGGCCCCGAATATGTTGGCGGCCCGAGCGTTGCACGGAACGGGAGCGCTGGGCGAACTGCATGACATGGAGGTTTCAGTCAGCGTGCATATGCCTTGGGAGCTATGGAACTTTTTGAGTACGGCTCCGCGGCTGGAAATTCTTTATCACTCGATTCATTATGTGGATTTGGTGCGGTCTTGGTTTGGAAATCCGGTGGGGGTGTATGCGAAGACGGTGAAGAGCCCTCGGACGGCGGAGTTGGCGGCTACGAAGAGTGTGATCACGTTCGATTATGGGGATGATAAGCGTGTGTTTATCGCTACGAATCACTCGCATGATTTCGATGCGGAGATGCAGCGTAGCTTTGTGCAGTGGGAAGGGATGACGGGAGCGATGCGGACGCAGATGGGAGTGAATCTGAACTATCCCGAAGGACGGCTGGATAATCTGGAGTACATTGTGGGTGGGGATGCGGGATGGAGTGATGCTCCGGTGAGTGGGAACTGGTTTCCGGATGCGTTTATGGGGTCGATGGGATCGTTGCAGGCGTATGTGCAGGGCGAAGCGGATGTGCTGCCTACTAGCGTGGAGGATGCTATCGACACGATGCGGGTGGTGGAGGCGGCT
>Ga0206894_1086_pt1 | contig 20405 bp, 17 predicted proteins | sample Alteio_BWOrgHeat_54_FD_152953 | JGI IMG/M metagenome (GOLD analysis project Ga0206894, IMG submission 152953) | Enriched cells from forest soil in Barre Woods Harvard Forest LTER site, Petersham, Massachusetts, United States -... | ecosystem: Environmental > Terrestrial > Soil > Temperate forest >...
GGCTCTCCACCTTGGTGCGGGCTTACCGAATGCGTGGTGGAAGCGCACCAATGTATGACTAAAATCAATACCGAAGAAGTCTACTTCCAAGTCGCACGGGTATATCAGGAATATGGAAAAAATATCGGGATTTAGCCTGGTTCGAAACGGAGTTCAATTTGAATATCCATTTTTAGAGTCTTGGCGTTCATTGCTTCCACTCGTAGACGAACTCGTCCTGAATATCGGTAAGAGCGACGATTCTTCTTTAGCAGTTGCGCAGAAGTTTGCGCGCGAAGAGGGTCAGGGAAAAGTTAAAACCATAGAGACCATTTGGCCGCTAAACGATCCCGAGAAAAAAAAATCGGGCCTCATTTTGTCAGAACAGACCAATATTGCATTGGACGGTTGTTCAAACGATTGGTGTTTTTATATTCAGGCAGACGAAGTGCTTCACGAAGAGGACTATCCCGTAATCCGCGAATCATTGAAACATGCACAAGCCAACCGGGAAATAGAAGCGATCGTATTTCAGTATCAACACTTTTATGGTTCCTATAATGTGATTCAGCAAACCCGTTCCTCCTATCGTCGGGAGATGAGAATCGTTAAGAAAAGTTCCGGCGCACGCAGTATCGGAGACGCACAAAGTTTTAGAAAATTGAATTTGGGTCAGGCTACCAAATTAAACGCCATTTTGACGGCGGCGCGAATTTTTCATTACGGTTGGGTAAAGACACCTGACGCGATGAAAGAGAAAACAGTCTTCATGGATCAGCTCTATCACGGCACCCAAGAAAGTCAGGAAATTCCCTATTCGGGAGATAATTTCAGGTACAAACGGTTTTGGGGGTTGAGCGAGTACCAAGGAACCCACCCCAAAGTCATGCTGGAAAGGATAGAAAAACAGGGATGGAAGTGGGACCTGCGCCATTCTCCCTTCACCTTTACCCTTCCTGACCTGAAAAAAGTGATTCTTGACGGTTATGAAAAAATCACCGGACATCGGCCTTTTGAATTTAAAAATTATAAAGTAAAATAATCTCAGGGCGGAGCCCGAACGAAGTACTTGGAAGGAGCCAATTCATATGAGTAAACCCATGAAAATTTTAGTTTTAGATAACAATAGAGAAGAGAAAAGCTTCGGAAGCTCAAACATTGTTCATTGGGCGCTGCGAGTTTCTCCTCCTGGCTCTGAAGTGATCGTGAGGCGCCCGCCAGATCACGATCTTCCCGCTCTCGACTGGACTATCGACTGCATTATTATTTCAGGCTCCATCACTTCTTGTCTGGAGTTAACTGAACCTTGGATTTTACCTTATGACGAATATATCACTGAACAGATTCACCGAAGTACACCGATGTTGGGGATCTGCTACGGACACCAAACGCTTGCGCGTTGTCTTTTTCGGATTCACGGAAAAGAAATTAAACTTCGAAAAGCCGCTGATGCAGAACAAGGTTGGGCGGAATTAAAAGTCACAGGAAGGTCTAAAATATTCGAAGGCCTGGGTGAACAGTTCATCACTTATGAATCTCATTATGAAGAAGTTTCGGAGCTTCCACCGGGAACGGTCGCATTTGCGACCACCGATCGCTGTGCTATTCAAGCTTTTGAAGTAAAAGACAAACCTATCTATGGAATTCAATTCCATCCTGAGTATAGTATTAATGAAGCGGAAGAGTGTTTAGCGGAGAAATTAAAAGCCGGCGTAAGGCGGGATTGGATTTTGAACCCTGGAAAAGGGCATGATCTTTACGACGAGCAAGTGGGAAAGGCCATTTTTGGAAACTTCATCCAAGTTGCAGCAGACCGTAGAAAATAAAAACGTTACCGGAAAAGTTACGCTCAAAGAGGCGATCAAGCTCATTCTAAAGTTTGCATTAGTGGGGGTAATTTTCTGGTTGCTTTTCCGCAAGGGTCTAGTCACCGCGGAAAGTATCAGAAAAATATTCGCGTCACCTTTTCTTTTACTTTTTAATATTCTGCTCATGTTCCTGAACTTTTTCTTTTCCACGATTCGTTGGAGACTTTTATTGAAATGCCATCAAGTACAGATTTCTTTCAAGAAGGCCATTCAGTATTCATTCATTGGACAGTTTTTTAACATTGCGCTTCCCGGTGCCGTCAGTGGCGATTTTGTAAAAGCAGTTTATGTTTCTGCAAAATTTAAAGAGAAAAAAGCAGCAATTTTGGGAAGTATACTTTTTGATCGCGTGATCGGAGTATCGGCGCTAGCCATTGTTGCAGCGATAGCCGCGGGATTTAGCCAAATAGTAGATTGGGGTGGCCAACTTCCTAGAGTTCTCCTTTACTCCATTTATGGACTAGGATTTTGCGTGGTGTTCTTTTTCTCGTACCTTCTTTTGTCTCATCGCCACGATCCGATCCTTCACCTCTTCAAATGGCTTACCCGGAAAAATTCCAAATTTGGTGCGCTTGAACGTTTGTATGTTGGAATAATGCATTACCGCCATCATTCGTCTGAGGTTGCTCGCGCTCTCGGACTTTCTCTCATCATCCATTTTTTTATTGTGACTGTGGCATTTCTTTTGGCGAACACATTGTCAGTTGAGCCGCTTCCATTTGTCGGACTTTCGGTCATCGTTCCCATTGGAATGCTTGCAACCGCCATTCCCGTTCTTCCGGCGGGCGTGGGAACAGGGCATGCGGCGTTCTACGGTCTCTTTCAGTTGGTTCATTCGTCACAGGGAGCAGAGGTATTTAGTTGGATCGTCTTTTTTCAAGTGGGGCTTGGGTTGTTAGGTGGAATGGTTTATCTCCGAAGCCGTTTAGAATAATTTAGGAAATTGAGTCTGCATTGGAATAACTCCTGCACTTCCATCAATCATGCTTCGACCTTTTCAGTTGGAATCTTTGAATGCCCTCCATTTCCATTCACATGTCGTTTTGGTTGCTCCGACAGGAAGCGGAAAAAGCAGAATTTTTGAGGAATATCTGAGCAAAAATCCTCATTCCAGGGCTATTTTGGTATCTCCTCTCAATGCGCTCGCGCGTCAACATGCTGAAAAATTGAAACAAAAACTTTCCGAATTTCCAATGAGTGTTCATGTAGGAGTGGGTGCAAAATCAGAGGGGCCACCTCCGAATTCTGGAGTATGGATTGTCAATCCAGAACGATTGAAGCATGACCGCAAAGCAAGGGAGTGGCGGCCAGATTTTTTAATTGTCGATGAGGCTCATTGTATTTGGGAATGGGGCGAAGATTTCAGACCTGCATTCAAAGATGTTTTAAAATTAGTGAAGAGTTGGAAAATCAAGAAAAGCTTTTGGTGTACGGCCACGCTTCCTTCTGCCGCACGGGAAGAACTGTTATCCCACCTGCCGGAAGGGGTGATTCAACTTGGAAACTTTTCGGTTCCCACGGCCCTGGCTCTTCAATCACAAAAAGTATTTTTTGCAGATCGGGTAGACGCGATTCACTGTTTTTGTTTAGAGAGAAAATTCCAGTTGGGAATTGTTTTTGTTTCCACTCGGCAAATGTCTGAACGATTAGCAACGTATTTTCTGATATGGAAAATTCCCGTATGGAGGTATCACGCCGGAATGAGCAGTGAAGAGCGGATTGCCCTGGAAGGAAAATTAAAGACCCTATCTCGTGGGGTGATTCTTGCCACTACTGCATTTGGAATGGGGATGGATCTGCCTCAGATCCGTTATAGCGTTCTATTTCAGCCACCCTTCACATTGCTTGCAATGGCACAAGCTTTCGGGAGAGCGACCCGATCCCATCAAGAAGCGCAAGGCGTAGTGTTCTGGCACGATGATGATTTTTTACGATATGAGTGGATGATTCAAGGAAGTGTTCAGCGACGCAACGAGTTTATGGAAGTTCAAAATTGGTGCAAAACAAACGGAAATAAGAGGGAATATTTGGAGAATTATTTTAACAGGGGTTGCGGGATATCTTAATTCGAGTTGTAATGAAAGAAGGTTCAAACCTGAGCGAGGAGCACTTTCATGAAAAAATTATTGAGCTTCATCTTATTGGCCACCATTACGGTGAGCGCATCTTTTGCAGATCTACTTCCTATGCCCTCGGAGCAAAAAGCATCCGACGTAAAAACTCCTCTAGTGAAACCCACTCAAGATTTAGGCCATGTCTGTCGGGCAGACGTAGAAAAGTTTTGTAAAGGAGTCACACCACGTCAAGGAAATATCATTCGTTGTCTGAAGCAGCATCACGAGCACTTAAGTCTTTCATGTAAGGCTCATGCAGATGAAGTAAAAGAGCTGGTTCAAAAGCGAAAAGCAAGGCGGAAAAATTTAAGTAAAGCCTGCGAGGCAGACAGAACAAAATTCTGTAAAGGCGTGACCGGTCCGTTGAAAATTGAAAAATGTCTACTGACCCATGAACGTGAAACTGATTTCAATTCCGCGTGTAGGGACGCGCTTGATCAAGAATGAATATTCTTCCCACGGCCATTCCCGAACTAGTCGAGCAGCTTCTTGCGGGTAACCGTGTAGCGTTGGCTCGTATCATTTCAAAAATCGAACAACGAAACCAAGACACAAGGGCCATTGTCGAGCAGCTTTATTCTCAAACGGGAACGGCGCAAATTTGGGGAGTCACCGGTCCCCCCGGCGCGGGTAAATCAACGATCGTCGACAGGATTATTTTTCACCTCAGGGCTAAGGGGAAAAAAGTTGCAGTAGTCGCCATTGATCCTTCTAGTCCATTTTCTGGCGGCGCCATCTTGGGTGATCGAATTCGTATGCAACAACACGCGACTGACCATGGTGTTTATATTCGGAGCTTAGGGACGCGTGGACGTCACGGCGGACTTTCACATTCCACGAAAGAGGTCGTGTTTGCTCTCGATGCCGCAAAATTTGATGTGGTCTTGGTGGAAACCGCAGGCGTCGGTCAAACGGAGCTCGATATTTTAAAACTCGCTCATTCGGTGATTGTGGCGCTGGTTCCGGAAAGCGGCGATTCCATTCAAGTGATGAAGGCAGGTCTCATGGAGATCGCAGATGTTTTTGTCGTGAATAAAAGCGATCGACCAGAAGCGGATAAATTAGTCAGAGAGCTTACCCAGATGATTGGTCTAGGTGCCCACGATGAACATTCATGGATGATTCCGGTTTGTAAAACGGAAGCGGTAAGGGATGGCGGGATTTCTGAATTGGTCGAAAACATAGAGAAACATCAGGCATATTTGCTGAATTCAGGGAAGCGGATTGAAAAAGAAAAACTCTTTTTAAAGGAAGAGCTCATCGACATCCTTACCGAAGAGCTCAACCGTAATCTTGAATTCATCTTTAATTCATCTTCAGGATTAGATCTACTTGGACAACTTCAATCCAAACTACTTTCACCCTATGAAGCTGCAAAACTTCTCTCTGGAAAATAGGTTTAGAATTTGAGTTCTAGAAACTTTTCGTCCAAAACAATTTTTTGAAAAAGTAATTCTGAGTTTGCAGACGCTGAGGCAATGGCCGGAATGAGTTGTAGTGCCTTTTGAATAGTAGGAATCGAAAGTCGCAAACTATAGCTGATGGAATGGATCAAGGGAGGTGGTATTTTCCAAGATACGCATTGCGCCGGGGGTAAGTGATCCATTGTTTTGAGTGGTACCATTTTACCACCCGGTTCCATCAATGTGCTTATCAAGCACGTACCCGCATCGGTATCACAGGCAACTTGTTGATCAGCAGCTTGCCCAATCCCCGGAATGCCCGTGCCCGCTGGTGTAAAAAAGAATCGAGAGCAAAATGAATGATCGGGAATAGATGGCGACGGATCTGATCCTTCATTTTTTACAAATATTTTTTCAGACTCGTTCGGGTCTACTTTAATCATCATTGTAAGAAAATTGTCTTCAGAATGGTATTCGATCACCAATGGACTGATGAGGGGTTCAATATTCTCTGTATGGAGGATGATCGAAGAGCCTTCTTTGGTATATTCGATCCTGGTTTCATGTTTTACCAACGAAACAGATCCAACTTGATTCTGATTCACTTTAAAACGATAGGAATTTGATAAATCTTGAACGGTAAAGGTTCCGATATGTTTTATGTTATTTTCATTGATGTTTTTTTGATTGGGCGTCTCCATCAGTTTAATTTCTTTAGGAGCGGGGATGAACGTAATTCCATCTAAATCGAAATTTTCTTTCTTATTCGTTTCAGAATCAAACAGTTTTATTTTTTGAGTAGAGGTCGCGCTTTGAAAATAGAAATCCCCCGTTTCTGGAAAGACCACTTCTGATTCTTTTACAGGAGTGGAGTGAGTGAGGCCCCCTGTTACGTGATAGGCAATTCCTTTGTTGTTTTGGATTGGTGTATCGGGAATTACTTCGGCATCGGATTTTAATCCCCGACCCCTTCCTCCGCAAGCAGCAAGGGTGAAGACTAAGAAAATGATGAATGACGTTTTATTTTTCATATGGATTACCTCTTAAAGAAAAACTTTGCGAAAGGCGTACCAACATTGGAATCGATGCTGATGGTCACTTTCTCGTTCGTAAAGTTGATTTCTTCCGCACGAAATGACGAACGGTGCTCGCTTACTGCGTGGAGGGAATGTCAGCCTTTAATTTCTAACCGTACAAAAAAGGGATTTCTGGCCCGAAATTGGATTTTAGCCGACATTGAGGTGTCAAAGTGCTTTATGGTTTAGGACATTCGCTGGTGCCGTTTTTTTACCCCGTTTATTTAAACCCCGCAACCTTTATAACCGGATGATATTTATTAATTATATTGAATTTCGAAATGAGTTTTCTTGGCATAGAATTGGCATTAGGTAGGGCAAGCCGCAGACGAATGGAGTCTCGCGGTTCTCGGAATGGGCGAAAAAAGGGAGTTTTTTATGAACAGAGCATTCGATAACAAATTGGAATCAGCACCAACTCAGTCAGTGGCGATTCAATTACGGGTGGTCGAAACCACCCATTACCAAGATGCGGGTTACCCTGTGTATTTAGCCTGGTATATCGCAGGTCTTGCAGGTCTCGCTTTTTTGATGGCCTCATTTTAAAAATATTTTTTGCAATGAAATGGGTGGGGAGCTGTGATCGACCCATACGTGAATCTTAACTATTTAGCCTAAAATTATTTATGGTCACTACCTCTGCCTACTCTTTACGATTGACAAAACAAGGCGATCTGGGAAAAGATTATGCGTTACTAAGAGTTAGCAAATTGGACTGAATTTTCGTCACAAAAACGGAAAAAATGGCCGATTTTTGCGTCTTAGAACTAATGAATAGAGGCTGGCTTAGCTCAGTTGGTAGAGCAGCTGTTTTGTAAACAGCAGGTCATCGGTTCGATCCCGGTCGCCAGCTCCATTCATTTTTTCTAAACGTCTGACTCCATTTGACAGTGGTGAGGTTCCGGAGCGGTCAAACGGACCAGACTGTAAATCTGGCGGCGCAAGCCTTCGAAGGTTCGATTCCTTCCCTCACCACCATTCGGAATATGTGTGTGCAGGAGTAGCTCAATTGGCTAGAGTATCAGCCTTCCAAGCTGAGGGTTGCGGGTTCGAGACCCGTCTCCTGCTCCACTTATTCGAAAGTGTTTTACGTAAAAAAGGGCTTGCGCTGACGTAGCTCAGGGGTAGAGCACTCCCTTGGTAAGGGAGAGGTCGTGGGTTCAACTCCCATCGTCAGCTCCACTTTTTTCATTGTGCCCTTCGTGGGCACAACCCTTTGGGCAATTCTTGCGGATTGTGCAATTAGGCCCTCGTGGCCTAATTGTAATTGCGTCCGGGGGGAAATAAGTGTAGATTCGTGATTCAATCATAAAAAAATGCTGGAGTTATACTGGGTTTTCTTGGTAAGACATTACAAACCAGAAAATCTGAATTTTATTTCTTTAATTTGAAAGGGAAATGGCTATGTCTAAGGAAAAATTTAATCGCAATAAGCCGCACTGTAATATCGGCACCATTGGTCACGTGGATCATGGAAAAACGACGCTGACCTCTGCAATTACTAAAGTGCTTGCAAAACAAGGTAAGGCGCAAGCGATGAACTATGAAAATATCGATAAATCACCTGAAGAAAAAGAACGCGGAATTACGATCAACACTACTCACGTAGAGTATGAAACTGACAAGCGCCACTATGCACACGTAGACTGTCCGGGCCACGCGGATTATGTGAAAAACATGATTACAGGTGCTGCACAAATGGACGGAGCGATTCTGGTTGTTTCTGCTGCCGATGGTCCAATGCCACAAACTCGTGAACACATTCTTCTTGCGCGCCAAGTGGGTGTTCCGGCGATCGTTGTGTTCTTGAACAAATGCGACATGGTTGATGATAAGGATTTGATTGAGCTCGTTGAAATGGAAGTTCGCGAACTGCTTTCCAAGTACAGCTTTCCTGGTGATACGATTCCAATTATTCGCGGTTCAGCGCTTAAAGCTTCTGAGGGCGATCAGGGTGAATTCGGTGAACCTTCCATTGCTCGTTTGATGGCGGCCGTGGATGAAAATATTCCTCAGCCTACTCGTCTTCTGGATAAGCCTTTTTTAATGCCGGTGGAAGATGTGTTCTCGATTTCTGGTCGTGGAACCGTTGTTACGGGGCGTATTGAGCGTGGAGTTCTTAAGGTGGGTGACGAAATCGAGATCATCGGAATTCGTCCAACTACTAAAACTACCATCACTGGTATTGAAATGTTCCGTAAGTTGCTTGATTCGGGTGAGGCAGGCGATAACATTGGTGCGCTTCTTCGTGGTACCAAAAAAGAAGAAATTGAGCGCGGCCAAGTTCTTGCTAAGCCAGGTTCGGTTACTCCTCACAAAAAATTCAAAGGCGCAGCATATATTCTTACGAAAGAAGAAGGTGGACGTCATACCCCATTCTTCAAAGGATATCGCCCACAATTCTACTTCCGCACTACTGATGTTACGGGTGTAGTAACGCTTCCAGAAGGTGTTGAAATGGTCATGCCCGGAGATAATATCTCTATGGCGGTTGAACTCATTACTCCAATTGCAATGGAAAAAGATTTGCGTTTCGCGATTCGCGAAGGCGGACGTACCGTTGGTGCGGGCGTTGTTTCTGAAATCGTAGAGTAATCAATATTATTTCTGGGGGTCGCTCGATTCGAGTGATCTCCAGATTGTTTTAAGTTTGAGAAATAAGCAGGTGGGTAAGGATATTCATCTTTCGGAGGTCGGTAGCTCCAATGGTAGAGCAACGGATTCCAAATTCGTGGGTTGTGGGTTCGAGTCCCTCCCGGCCTGCCAATAAACTGTAATTAAGGTAAAGCCAAAACTGACTATGGAAAATCAAAGACAGAAGTGGGTAAATTTAATTTTTACGGCAGTTGCAATCCTGGTGACTGGAGTTGCATTTATTGGTCTTACAAAGATGAGCGCGCTTTATAACTTAGAATCGAACATTAAGCAGATTGATCTTATGGTGAGAATTGGATCAATTGTGTTGGGCGCAGCTGTTGGATTTGGGCTTTATTTTAATGATCAATCCAATGCCTTCATGAACGAGGTAGTATTGGAATTGGTTCGCGTTACGTGGCCAACTCCAAACGATACCGTGAAGGCAACGTTTTTGGTGGTTTGTTTTGTTTTGATCGCAGGGGTGGTTTTGGGTGGATTTGATTCATTCACGACTTGGATTATGAAGCTTATTTTATAGGCAAAAAGTTTAGAGGCTTAAGTTAGTTATATGGAAAATTTAGAAAATACAGTACTTCCTGAAATGTCTTGGTATGTGGTTCATACGTACTCTGGCTTTGAACACAAGGTGAAAATCTCCCTCGAGGAACGTGTAAAGTCGCTTAAAAAAGCGGAATTTTTCAGTGAAGTAGTGGTTCCGGAGGAAAACGTAGTTGAGCTAGTTAAAGGCCAAAAGAGAACCACTAAGCGTCGTTTTTTCCCGGGTTATATTTTAGTAAAGATGATTTTGACGGATGAAACTTGGCATATTGTTAAAAATACGCCAAAAGTGACCGGATTTGTAGGCGATAAAGTAAAGCCTGTTCCTGTTCCTGAGTCCGAAATCATTAAAATGACCAACCGAATTGTCGAAGGTCAGGCCAAGCCGCGTCCGAAAGTTTCATTCGCTGAAGGCGAAAACGTGAAAGTGGTAGATGGACCATTCTCAAATTTCAATGGAACAATTGAAGAGGTTAACCACGATAAAGGCAAAGTAAAGGTGCTCGTCAGCATATTCGGACGCTCAACTCCGGTTGAGCTCGACTTTATTCAGGTTGAAAAAATTTAGAAAAACTGGTATTAAGAGGCACTTATGGCAAAAAAAGTTACGGGTCAGATCAAGTTACAAATTCCTGGTGGAGCAGCAAATCCAGCTCCTCCTGTTGGTCCAGCATTGGGTCAGCGTGGTGTAAACATCATGGAGTTTTGCAAAGCGTTCAATGCAAAAACTGCTGATCAAAAAGGAATGGTCATTCCGGTAATCATCACTGTTTACTCGGATCGTTCTTTCACGTTTATTACCAAAACTCCTCCGGCAGCAATCCTCCTTTTGAAGGCTGCAAAAATAGAAAAGGGTTCTGGGGAGCCAAATCGTAAAAAAGTTGGATCGGTGAGCAAGAAGCAAATTGAAGAAATTGCGAAAATAAAAATGCCTGATTTAAATGCGGGCAGTATTGAAACAGCGATGAACTCGATTTCAGGAACCGCAAAAAGTTGTGGTTTAACTATCGCAGAATAATTCCCACCAACCACAGGTTGGTAAGGGCGTTTGAAGTGATAAAACAAATTTGGGAGCTCGGCGGACTAGTTCCGGAGCGTTTGAACCAAGGAGAAAAAAATGGCGAAGAAAAAAGAAGGCGCTGATAGCGCCGGAGCACCTAAGCAACCTAAAAACCCAATTGCATCTTTGCACGGGAAAAAATATGCGTCTGCGCATGCTCAAGTTGACGCAAATAAAAATTATAACCTAGACGATGCATTCGGACTGATTTGTAAGATTGCTGGCGCAAAATTTGACGAAACCGTTGATGCTGCGTTTCGCTTGGGCGTAGATACCAAGCAAGGCGATCAACAAGTTCGTGGCGCAATCGTTCTTCCTCATGGGACAGGAAAAACACTTCGTATTGCTGTAGTTGCAAAAGGTGACAAAGCGAAAGAAGCGGATGCTGCCGGCGCAGATATTGTGGGCGCAGAAGATTTGATCGAAAAAATTGCTGGTGGATTTCTTGAGTTCGATAAATTGATTGCAACACCAGACATGATGGTGGCGATTTCTAAAGTAGGTAAAATTCTCGGACCTCGCGATTTGATGCCGAATCCAAAATTAGGAACAGTGACGGTGGATCTTACCCGCGCAATCAATGAGCAACGTAAAGGTAAAGTAGAATACCGCGCTGAAAAAGCGGGTATCGTTCACGTGAAAATTGGGAAAAAATCTTTCGGTCCTCAAAAGCTTAAAGAAAACTTTTTGGCAATTGCTGGCGCGATTATGCGTGCTAAGCCGCCAACCAGTAAAGGTACCTATCTTAGAAGTATCACTGTATCGGCCACAATGAGCCCGGGCGTTCGCTTGGATGTTGCTGAGGCGACTTCTTCAGGAACATCAAACTAATTATTTTAAGGAGATCGAACCATGGATCGTACAAACAAAGAAAATTTAGCGACGGAGCTTAAAGAAAAGTTTACTAAAGCTGCGCTCACCATTTTTGCTGACTACAAAGGCTTGAAGGCAAGTGAAGCGGATGAACTTCGTAGATCGCTTCGCGCGCAAAAAACAGAAGTAAAAGTATTGAAAAATAATATCGGCCGTTTGATCACTAAAGATGGTCAATTCGGTGAAGATGCAAAAGCAATGATGGAGCGCACCGTTGGTCCAACATTGGTTGCATTTTCTTATGGTGATCCGGCAGCTGCGGCGAAAGTAATCGGCGCATTCTCTAAAGATCACGAAGCACTCAAAATTAAGGATAGTCTTTTGGACGGGAAGCTTCTTCCCTCAGCTCAAGTAATTGAGTTGGGTGATCTCCCATCAAGAGAAATTCTTTTGGCGAAATTGCTCTCAGTGTTCAATGGTCCTATTGCAGCATTCGTAAGAGTGCTTGATGCCGTTGAAAAGAAAAAAGGTGGTGGTGTCGAAGGCGTAGCCCCTGAAGCTGGTGGTGCGGCACCTGAAGGCGTTCAAAACTAATTTATTTAGTGCGGCAATAGTGTCGGACTAAAAGAAAAACAGGAAGAGGAAAAGGTAATGTCAACTGTATCAAAAGAACAAGTAGTATCGTTTATTGAAAATATGTCGGTTCTTGAGCTTTCTAAGCTCGTAAAAGAACTTGAAGAAAAATTTGGTGTATCTGCCGCTGCTCCGGTGGCAATGATGGCAGCAGGCGGTGGAGCAGCAGCAGCAGCTGAGAAAACCGAATTCACTGTAATGCTTACTTCTGGCGGCGATAGCAAAATCAACGTCATTAAAGAAGTTCGTGCTATCACTGGCTTAGGCTTGAAAGAAGCTAAAGATCTAGTTGAAGGCGCACCTAAAGCAGTTAAAGAAGGCGTGAATAAAAAAGATGCTGACGAGATGAAGAAAAAACTCGAAGCAGCTGGCGCTAAAGTAGAACTTAAGTAAGATTTTTTACCTTAATCTTCTTCGGCAATAGGCGATAATCAAAAAAACTTTGCTTATCGCCTATTGTATTGTTTTTTTTCTCACAACGATTTAGTATCTACGGATCAACATCACTAGGTAATCGTTAATTATAGAAGTTTTAAATGCTTTAGCCAGTTCGTAATATGGCTCAGCCGGCACCTGTCGCAGGGCGGATATGGCGTAACAACGCAAAATTGTTACTGTCTTGAGCGAAGAAATTGTCCTGGCGAATAAGACTTAAACCATTTTTAGGCGACGACTTGTGGCTGAAGAGCCTCATACGTCGAACATTGGAATAGTCACTATTTGGCTAAAGGCTTTGAGGGCAGGAGCCCGAAAAGACGACACCGCAGGTGCCTTGGAGCACGATGCGGAAAGGAGCAGGACATGATCGCACCATTCACCGAAGGACAACGGGTCAGAAGAGAATTCTCTAAAATCAAGACACCGCTTGAAATCCCAAATTTGATTGAGCTACAACGCCGATCATACGATAAATTTTTGCAAGCAGACGTTCCTGCTGACAAGCGCGCAAACATTGGTTTACAGGCGGTGTTCAAATCGATCTTCCCTATCGAAGATTTTGATAAGACCGCAGCTCTCGAATTCGAAAGCTATCAGCTTGAAACTCCAAAATACGATGTGCATGAGTGCCGTCAGCGTGGAATGACTTTCGCAGCTCCACTCAAAATCACCGTTCGTTTAGTGGTGTTTGATGTTGAAGAAGAAACAGGCAATCGCAACATCCGCGATATTAAAGAACAAGAAGTGTATATGGGTGAAATTCCACTCATGACCGATTCTGGTTCTTTCATCATCAACGGAACCGAACGCGTAATCGTTTCTCAATTGCACCGTTCACCAGGTGTTATTTTTACTCACGATCAAGGGAAGTCACACTCATCTGGAAAAATTCTTTATTCGGCGCGAGTGATTCCTCACCGTGGTTCTTGGCTTGATTTTGAATTCGATCACAAAGACCTATTGTATGCTCGTATCGACCGTAAGCGAAAGTTACCTGCGACCGTACTCTTGAAAGCATTGAATCTGACTGTGGGCGAGATTTTGAACTTTTTCTATAAAGTTGAAAAAATTCAAGTGGACAGCGATGGAAAGTCAGCAAAATTCTTTAAAGTAGTAGATCTTGATATTCTTTCGGGCCAACGCGCGGAAGAAGACATTGTTGATCCTAAGACTAAAGAAGTAATCGTTCGTAAAAACCGTAAGTTCACTAAAGCGGTTTTGAAAAAAGTGGAAGAAGCGGGCATTAAGCGCTTAGAGGTAAATGAGGAAGCAGTCATCGGAAGAATTATTTCTGAAGACTTAGTCGACAACAAAACCGGTGAAGTTTTATTCGAAGCAAACGAAGAAATTTCAGACGCGAAGTTGAAAGACTTGCTCACTCGTAAAATCAAAGAAATTAAAGTGATCTACACCGACAACTTGACCTATGGTCCATTTGTTCGCGAGACTTTGCTTGTAGACAAAATCAATAACCCTGATGAAGCGTTGATTGATATCTATAAGCGTATGCGTCCAGGTGATCCTCCGACGTTAGACGCAGCAAAAGTATTGTTCGAGAACTTGTTCTTCAATCCAGATCGTTATGACCTTTCATTGGTTGGACGTTTGAAATTGAACTACAAATTCCCAGAAAATAAAAATAGCCGTGAGTCTACGACCCTGACTAAAGAAGATATTCTCAGCACCTTGTTCTATCTTTGCGAACTGAACAACGGTCGCGGAACGATCGACGATATCGATCACTTGGGTAACAGACGGGTAAGAGCGGTGGGCGAGTTGGTGGAAAATCAATTCCGAATCGGTCTCGTTCGTATGGAACGGGCAGTGAAAGAGCGTATGAGCATTCAAGAAATTGAAACCCTCATGCCTCACGATTTGATCAATCAAAAACCAGTATCTGCGGTAGTGAAAGAATTCTTCGGCTCAAGCCAACTTTCACAATTCATGGATCAAACGAACCCACTTTCTGAAGTGACTCACAAACGCAGACTCTCGGCCCTTGGGCCCGGAGGTTTGACTCGTGATCGCGCTGGATTCGAAGTGCGCGACGTTCACAACACCCACTATGGCCGAATTTGTCCGATTGAAACGCCAGAAGGACCAAACATTGGTCTGATTGCGTCTCTTTCTACATTCGCTCGCGTGAATGAGTTTGGATTTATTGAAACCCCTTACCGTGTCATTAAAGAGCGTAAGCTTACCGATGAAATTCAATTCTTCACTGCTACTGAAGAAGAAAACAAAATCATCGCTCAAGCAAACGCGGATGCGCTCGTGAAAAAGAGATTTGATACCGACATGGTTGCTGCTCGACGTAAGGGTGAATTCGCCCTTGTGAACGCAGATGACTTAGATCTCATGGACGTTTCTTCAAATCAATTAGTGTCGATTGCAGCTTCATTGATCCCATTCTTGGAACATGACGATGCCAACCGCGCACTCATGGGTTCGAACATGCAACGTCAAGCGGTACCTCTTCTTCGTTCTCGCGCTCCATTCGTTGGAACCGGAATTGAACGAGTGGTTGCTCGTGACTCAGGACACTTGATTGCTTCTAAGCATGACGGTGAAGTGATCATGGCTGACGGTGGAAAAATTGTGGTTCGCAGAACAGACGATCTTGCAGAAGATGAATCTGGCGTGGATATCTACAATCTCACCAAGTATCAACGTTCAAATCAAAACACTTGTATCAATCAACGTGCAGTAGTGCGTGTTGGCGATAAAGTTAAACCAGGTGATGTTCTTGCGGATGGTCCTTCGACCGAAGCGGGCGAATTAGCTCTTGGACAAAACATGCTCGTGGCGTTTATGCCATGGGGTGGTTATAACTTCGAGGATTCTATCCTCATTTCTGAGCGCGTAATCAAGGACGACGTCTTCACTTCAATTCACATTGAAGAATATGAGTGCGTTGCTCGTGACACTAAACTTGGAAAAGAAGAAATCACTCGCGATATTCCAAACGTTGGTGAAGAAGCGCTTAAAGATCTAGATGAGAGCGGAATTATCCGCATCGGTGCCGAAGTAAAGCCGGGCGACGTACTCGTCGGTAAAGTTACTCCAAAAGGTGAAACCCAGCTTTCTCCAGAGGAAAAACTTTTGCGCGCGATCTTCGGTGAAAAAGCCGGTGACGTTCGCGATACTTCTCTCCGTGCATCTTCAGGTGTTTACGGAACCATCATCAACGCGCAAGTATTTGCACGCGAAGGAACAGACCTTGATGAACGTTCAAAACAAATCCTAGAAGAGTCGATTGCTAAAATCCGTCGTGACGAGAAAATCGAAATCGATGCGATCAAGCGCACGACCTACGAACGCGTAGCTAAAGCACTAAACGGTGCATCCACTACGGGTAAACTTCTTTCGGAAGATGGCTCGGAAGAGCTCCTTTCTAAAGGTCAAAAATTGGATTTCGAAACCTTGGAAAAAATTCCATTCGAACTTCTTGGTTTCATTCCAGTGAAATCGGACCTCGAACAAGAAGTCACAAACCTTTGTTTTGAACGTTCATCAAGGTCTGTTCCTTCGCGTGCAAATACTTGCGCGTTGATGATGGTTCCGTAAACACCTGAAGATGCACGGAAACAAAGGGGTGATTTCTAGAATTATGCCTGCGGAAGACATGCCGTTCACAGCGGATGGCCGTCCTGTAGACTTAGTTTTGAATCCACTGGGCGTTCCTTCGCGGATGAATATTGGTCAGCTCCTAGAAGTGACCTTGGGTTGGGCAGCTAAGGGCCTTGGTGACAAAATCACTGAGTACCTAGATGCATACAAGCCAGACAATATTCGCAAGCTCTTGAAAGAAGCTTATCCTGATAAATCGGTTCAAGACTTCTTGGCTAAAGCGAAGGATGAAGAAGTAAAAGAGATGGCCCGTCACTTAAAAGACGGCTTCCACTTTGCTTCACCAGTATTCGACGGAGCTACAGAAGAAGACATTCAAAAAATGCTTTCTCTTGCTGATCTTCCACGCCTCGGAAAAACCACATTATATGATGGCGTTTCGGGCGAGCCGTTTGCTGAGGAAGTGACAGTGGGTGTGATGTACATCTTGAAACTCCATCACTTGGTTGAAGAAAAAATTCATGCTCGTTCTATCGGACCTTACAGTTTGGTCACTCAGCAACCGCTCGGTGGTAAAGCTCAATTCGGAGGTCAGCGATTAGGAGAGATGGAAGTGTGGGCGCTTGAAGCATACGGCGCCGCTTACGCGCTTCAAGAATTCCTCACCGTGAAATCAGACGATGTCACCGGTCGTAATCGTATGTACGAGGCGATCGTAAAAGGTGAACAACTTCTTGAGCCGGGCCTTCCTGAATCGTTTAACGTGTTGGTGAAAGAGTTACAATCTCTAGCACTTAACGTTGAGTTGATCGAAGAAGAAGACACTAAAGAGCTTAAAGCAGACCTTCTCTAAAACTTTTAGGCGGTGGTCGCGTGATTGATGCGCGGCTACCGCCCACTAAACTTTTAACGAATTGAATACGAGGGCAAAAACATGAAAGATTTATTAAATTTTTTCGATAAGCCGAAAGATCCACTAAGCTTTAAAGGAATTAGAATTTCTTTAGCTTCTCCGGAAAAAATCCGTGAGTGGAGTTATGGCGAGGTGAAAAAGCCTGAGACCATTAACTACCGAACCTTCAAACCCGAAAGAGACGGATTGTTCTGCGCGAAGATTTTCGGACCAGTAAAAGATTACGAATGTAACTGCGGTAAGTACAAGCGGATGAAACACCGTGGAGTCGTTTGTGAGAAGTGCGGAGTGGAAGTCATCCAGTCCAAAGTTCGTCGTGAACGGCTTGGACATATTGAACTTGCTTGCCCCGTAGCTCACATCTGGTTTTTACGTTCCCTTCCTTCGCGGATTGGTGCGCTTCTAGACTTAACTTTAAAAGATCTTGAAAAAGTTCTTTATTGCGAATCTTACATCATGTTGGATGGCGCAAGCACTGGAATTGAACCAGGTACTGTTCTTCCAGAAGACAAGTACGCACAACTTCTTAAAGAAGGCCAAGCGTTCACTGCTGGAATGGGCGGAGAAGCAATTCGTGAGTTGTTGAAGAAAATCGACATCGAACTTCTTTCTCGTACCCTTCGCCGTGACCTTAAGGCAACTGTGTCTGAAGCACAAAAAACTAAACTTTCAAAACGTTTGACCGTAGTTCAAGCGTTCCAAATGTCCGGCACGAACAAGCCTGATTGGATGATGTTGGATGTAATTCCAGTGATTCCACCAGAACTCCGTCCACTCGTACCTTTGGATGGAGGCCGCTTTGCGACTTCTGATTTGAATGATCTTTATCGTCGTGTGATCAACCGTAACAATCGTCTTCGCCGCTTGGTGGAGTTGAATGCGCCGGACATCATCATCCGAAATGAAAAACGCATGCTTCAAGAAGCAGTAGATGCGTTGTTTGATAACGGCCGCCGTGGAAAAGTATTCACCGGTCCAAACAAACGTCCACTTCGCTCACTTTCAGATATGTTGAAAGGGAAGCAAGGCCGATTCCGTCAAAACTTATTAGGTAAACGCGTAGATTACTCTGGTCGTTCGGTGATCGTAGTTGGTCCTGAACTCCGCTTACACCAATGCGGTCTTCCGAAAGTAATGGCGTTGGAATTATTCAAACCATTCATTTACAACAAATTGATTGAATACGGTTACGTGACCACTATCAAATCTGCGAAGAAGATGGTTGAGTTACAACGCCAAGAAGTTTGGGATATTTTGGAAGAAGTGGTCAAAGAACATCCAGTGATGTTGAACCGCGCTCCAACGCTACACAGACTGGGGATTCAAGCGTTTGAACCGTTGTTGATCGAAGGAAAAGCGATCCAATTGCACCCACTCGTTTGTACAGCGTTCAACGCTGACTTCGACGGTGACCAGATGGCCGTTCACGTTCCTCTTTCTATCGAAGCACAAATTGAAGCACGCGTGCTCATGATGTCGACCAACAACATTCTTTCTCCGGCACACGGAAAACCGATCATCGTTCCTTCTCAAGATATCGTTTTGGGAATGTACTACATGACCCGCGAACGTCCATACGCTCGCGGTGAAGGAAAAATATTTTCTAACCCTATCGAAGTTCGTTTTGCATTCGATTCAGGAATCGTAGATCTTCAAGCGAAGGTCAAATGCCGAATCAATGGAAAACTAGAAGAGACGACTGTGGGTCGCGCCCTTCTTTCTGAAATTGTACCGATTGAAATTGATTTCAAAATGTACAACAAGGTACTCGGTAAAAAAGAATTAGCTGAATTGATCGATATTTGTTTCCGTAAAACCGGAAACAAGAAAACCGTTATTCTTGCAGACCAAATTATGCAAACCGGTTTCCGCCAAGCCATGAAAGCCGGCATTTCGATCTCGATTCACGACATGATCATTCCTGCTGAGAAGAAAGCATTGATTGATGCCTCTTATGCTCAAGTTCAGGAAATTGAAAATCAATACGTCGAAGGTTTGATCACCGACGGTGAGCGATACAACAAAGTAATCGATATTTGGGCGCAAACTGCGGAACAAGTAACGACTGCGATGATGAAGCACATTTCTACTCAAACATTCCACGCGCCTGAAGGTTGGGCTGGAAAAGACAAGACCGTAACGGGTCCTGCTTTTAACTCGATCTTTATTATGGCGGACTCCGGAGCACGGGGCTCTAACGCGCAAATTCGTCAGTTGGCGGGTATGCGGGGTTTGATGGCGAAACCAAGTGGTGAAATTATTGAGACTCCCATTATCGCGAACTTCCGCGAAGGTCTCTCGGTACTCCAGTACTTCGTTTCTACTCACGGAGCTCGTAAGGGTCTCGCGGATACTGCTCTTAAAACGGCTAACTCAGGTTACCTCACTCGTCGTCTCGTAGACGTTGCACAAGATGTGATTATTACGATGCCAGATTGCGGAACCACAGACGGAATCGGAATGCATGCTTTGATTGAAGGCGGGGAAGTGATTGAAGCACTTTCGGTCAGAATCTTGGGACGGACGATTCTAGAAGATGTTCTTGATCCAGTCAGTGGAAGCACGCTCTTCAAAGCGGGCCACTTGCTTGATGAAGCAGACGTGAAAGCGGTCGACGACGCAGGTGTAGATAAAGTAATGATTCGTTCAGTGCTGACTTGCCAATCTCGTTGGGGAATCTGTGCTGCATGTTATGGACGCGATCTAGCTCGCGGTCGTATTGTGAACAACGGTGAAGCTACAGGCGTCATCGCGGCACAATCGATCGGTGAACCAGGAACGCAGCTCACCATGCGTACCTTCCACATCGGTGGAGCGGCATCCAGACACGCGGAACAATCAAACCTTCAGGCAAAAACTAAAGGAACGATCAAACTTCATAACGTGATCACCGTTCAATCTCGCGAAGGCGGAATGATCGTGATGAGTCGTAACGGTGAATTAACCGTGGTCGATGCTAACGGTCGTGAACGTGAACGTTACCCACTCGTATACGGAGCTAAATTCTTATTAAAAGAAGGAACTCCAGTTGAGCGTGGAACGTTGATCGCTGAATGGGATCCATACTCCACTCCAATTATTTCGGAAGTTGCGGGTAAAGCTGTATTCGAAGACATCGAAGAAGGTTTGACCATGCAAGAACAGTTCGATGCAGTGACCGGTCTCTCGCACAAAGTAATTATGGAATCAAAAACGGACAAGCGTCCGAAGGTTTTGATCACCAATGAAAAAGGCGAAGTCATTCAAGTTGCGGGCTCTCAACGGGTAGGTCGATATAACCTTCCTGTGGGCGCGAACTTGGTCGTGACCGATCATGACGATATCCGCCCGGGTGACGTGATCG
>Ga0206894_1089_pt1 | contig 20176 bp, 14 predicted proteins | sample Alteio_BWOrgHeat_54_FD_152953 | JGI IMG/M metagenome (GOLD analysis project Ga0206894, IMG submission 152953) | Enriched cells from forest soil in Barre Woods Harvard Forest LTER site, Petersham, Massachusetts, United States -... | ecosystem: Environmental > Terrestrial > Soil > Temperate forest >...
CAGAAATTGTGGCTCGCTATGGCGTGGCTATCTATGCCAGCACGGATGTGCCTCATCCATTTCAATCGTCTTTGGATGTCCTTAATGCAGCTTTAGTGCTGCAACAATATGCTTTAGGAATCAGTGACACGTGCCCAGACATCATGTCTATCCCGCAGCTTACAGCGTTACATGACAACACAACACTGCGTACCCACTATGCGCAAGCTGTAGATCAAGCTATGGCTACGATGCAACCTCAGGTATGGGGTGAAAAAGCTGCGGCGCTCAGTCAGCGTCAACTGTTCTATGTGCCACAGATCTTGCGCTATATCAACGGCGCGATGCGTTACTTACAGATAAAGGATATTGAGCGCAGCACATGCTTGCTCGATAGCGCCAAAGCGTGCCTTTTGCAGGCAAGGGATAATCCTGCCTATGAGCGCGCTGAAGTGGAGGATCAACTGGCAGAACTAATTTATAATGATGTCACAGGCTTAGTGGCTAGTCAAATTGCTCAAGCCAATGAGCAGGACAAACCAGAGCTAGCCAAAGAGAAGCAAGTGCAATTGCAAAATCTGTGGGATGAGTGTGTGGTCTTGTCAAAAGATCCCGAAAAAATGCGTGCGCGCTGCAATAATAAGCGTACTTTTATTGAGAAATTAACTCCTCAAGCCGAGCTTGAATTGCGTAAGTGTGCTGTGGAAGGACATTTGGCATTGCCTATCGAGCGCCAAGACAAAGTATTGCTGTCGTTAGCGTGGCACAATCTTTCATATGCCTATGAGCAAGTGGGGGATGATAAGGAAGCCTTCAAATGTGCACAGAAAGCCTTGGAAATGGCTATTTTGTGCTATGCCAATGGCAACAAGCACGACGTGCAATTGCAGAGCGTGGTCACTAATGCGCAACGCTGGATACAAAAGTTTTCAGATGCGCAGTGCCGGATACAAACGATTTTAGAGCAATCCCTATCCTAGACGCTCCAAGATCAATTTAGCTTCATTTTCATCGATCAGAACGAATTGATTGTATTGTTGTTCATAGCAATACACATCGGCGTGGGCGATATCGAACCACCATCCATGCACGCGCACTTGCTTGTTCTCGATGCGCTCGCGAACAAAGGGGTAGCTGGTGATGTGTTCCATTTGTTGCAGCACGTTAGCTTGTGAGATTTGGTTGTGGTGGGATAATTTAGGATTGAGGATCAGGCCGTTTTTCACTTTATTGAGAGATTCTTCACCATGTTTTAACCAAGCGGCTAGGTGGGGACAGCATACAGTATCGATGCCTTCGGTTAGGGATTTAATGGCGCCACATTCAGAGTGACCGCAAACGATGATGTTGGAGATGTTGAGGGTGTAGACCGAAAATTCGATAGCTGCCTGGGCGCTAGCATCTTGTGATTCGGAAGAGGCTGGTGGGATGAGATTGCCGATATTGCGCAAGACGAACAAATCTCCGGGGTTTGTAGAAGCAAACAAATTGGGGACCACGCGGCTATCGGAGCAGGCGATGAAGAGGGCGTCGGGTTTTTGTCCGAGCGCAAGTTTAGCAAAGAGGGTGCGATTCTCTTCGGTGAGATTTTTCCTGAAATCAACGATGCCTTCAATCAGATTCTTCATAGGTGATAAGCCCTTAAATTGAATAAGTATACACTAAACCCAATTTTTATGATTCATAGTAAATCAGCAAGATTTTTATGAAAAAATTTGTTTCGTAGTGAAACTTATCTCTTTTTAGCTTGTAACAAAAGTTCGCGAGCAGAGAAAAAACAGCCGCAGCTGCAGATAGAAATAGCGAGGCGAAGCTCATCTCTTTGTAGCCCGTAGCTAAGGCTCGCGAGCGCAGCGAAGACAGCCGCAGCTACGGGTCTTGCACAGCAAAAATTAACCCCGTAGGGGTTCTTCTCTTTTTATAAGTGATGCGATATATCCTATATGGAAAAAACATCATTAGCCTAAAGAAGGGGAAAGTAAAATGGGGCATACTTGTTCAAATCTGTTGTGTCATTGTGTTTGGTCTACCAAAAATAGAGAGCCATATCTCAAGAAGGAAATAAAACCTCGTCTTAACAGCTATATGCGAACGGTTATAGATGGAGAAGGGGCAAAATTATTGTTTATGAATGGTGTAGAGGATCATGTACATTTATTGATAGCCATGCCTTTAACTTTGCTAGTTCCAGACCTAATAGAAAAAGTGAAACCCGTTGCTACCAAGTGGTTGAACAAAACATTTGCTGAATTTGAGGGTCGATTTAGATGGCAAGAAGGATATGGAGCCTTTTCCGTCGGTAAATCCAATTTGCAACAAGTCATAAACTATATTGAAAATCAAGAAGAACACCATAAATCTGTTTCATATAAAGATGAATATATTAGTTTTTTAATAGAACAGGGAATTTCCTATGATCCTAACTTGATTTTTGATTAGAATAAATTGTAAAACTACGCCTTCTTAGCAAAGATTTAAAAAGAGATGAACCCCTACGGGGTTAATTTTTGTTGTGGATGACCCGTAGCTGCGGCTGTCTTCGCTGCGCTCGCAAGCCTTAGCTACGGGCTACAAAGAGATGAGCTTCGCCAGACTATCTCTACCTGCAGCTGCGGCTGTTTTTTGCTACGATCCGGAGCCTTAGTTTCGGGCAGCAGAGAGATAAGCTTCGCCTAGCGATATTGAATTTAGGTATGTGATTTTCAATGGAAAATGCTTTCTAGGTGTATTTCAGAAGGATTCTAATTAAAAAATCACATTGCAGACCCCGATTTCTCACAACCTCGGACTTAATGTGGCGCCCACGGGGTAGTGATCGGAGGGATTATCCACATTGGGTAAGGCCATATTGAGATCTGGTTTCTCCGCGCTAAATCCAACCGTAGGATGAGTCAGGTTAAAGCGTCCCCCTTTTTCTGGTTTTAGCGTGATGAGATAATCTTCTTCGTCGATGGCAAACCTGCCTACTTTGGCGTGCTGCACTGTCACCATGCGTTTTTTAATGGTGGTTGGTCCAACACCGGTTGCCACCAGACCGAGCGCATCCAAATGCAAGCGTAAGGCATGAACGTCCTCGTCCGTTTTTGTGTTAGCATCGGTACCAATGAGAAGTTGTAGTCCGGCGTTTTCAGGCTGTTGGGCTAGCTCTTCAAATTTCTGCATGATGAGTGTGATTTGCAGTCTGCCATCTTCTGGACGAGTCGAATTGCCGTGGCAGGATGCCAACAAGAATTTTTCGCCTGTCTGTTTGCTTGTGGCTAGCACCACATTCAAACGTCCTTTGGCAAAGCCTTCATAATTTTCGATGGCGATGACCTCATAATTAGATTCCCATAGATCACTACGGAGAAAGACAAAAGTTCCATCTTTAGGATTTTGTTTATCGACAGGGAGGAATAGCCCCTCATCTAATAAGACCGCGGGCACAAAAGTGTCGCTTTCTTGGGTGAATAAGACACCCGTATCGGCTGCGGTCAATTTTTCCTTCAAGAGATTCGCTCTGACTTGCGCATCTCCCAGGGTAGTTGCAAAAATCTGCTTCACCTTATTGATTTGGTCGATCAGCTGTTGTTCTGCTGAAATGAGCTGCAAGTTAAGAGCTTGATACAGCCAGTAGAAGAAGACTTGGCCCGCTGGTGTACAGAATATTTGTAGGTCCTCGTTATTGGCTTCTTCACCAAAGAATTGCTTTAAAAAATCTTTATCCAATTGGTTGAGCGACTTTCTGACCATCGCTTCTTGTTTTGTCAGGCTTAAAGTTTCCACATTGAAGAGCGTTTGGAGTAAATTACTTTTCAACTCTTCTGCATTTTGCCCCTTAAGAACTTGGGTGGAACTGAGGATCGGTAAGTTAAACGTCGTTCCTTCACGCGAGGCATGGTCGCGCAAAATCTTATCTAAGCTAAGTAGTTCGGAAGGATTATGTCGCAAGAAGCTAAATACTTTTTTGTCGCCGTATTTATTTACAAAGGCCATGATTTCTTCGAGTTCAAGACGGTTAAAACCAACCTCTTGCAGTTCGGCTTGCTTTTGGGCTAATTCGTTCAATAATTCAGCCGTCACAAGTTCTGACAACCGCGGTCCATGTGTCTGATCCTCTTCTTTAGCTTGCGTGAGCAAAAGCTGACGATAGCGTTTTAGTGTGGACTCATCGGCATCTGCGAGGTCTATGACCTGTCTGATTTGTGGGTCTGTGAGATTTTTTGTGAGGGCTTCTTTCGAAACCACTAATTCGAAAACCTTTTGGCGGGTAGGATTGACTTCAGGACCATAATCGCCATCAAATTCAAAAGGATCATTAAATGAGCCTAATACGTTAGAAGTATGAATAATAAGGAATGGAATTATGGTCATAATTAACCTCGAGTTAATAATAAAATAATATTTTAAATTATTTATTATTTTATATCAAGCTTAAATTATGGATGATATGAAGGGAATGGACGAAGATGGACTGAATGGACTGTATGATCGAGAGTGGATCTATTGTCCATCTCGTCCATACAGTCCATTCCGTCCATGTAGTCCATTATTCTAGAGCTTAGAACCCAACGTTGAGATTTAGATAAGGGCCTGCCAGCGCAAAATTGCTGAGTGTGCGGCGGAAGGTGCGGGCATAAACCCCTATAGTATTCTCAATATCACTATTGAGGGCGACTTCACTATTTAGATCCATCGATTGGATGGCATTGAGATAGATCTGTGCTTGATAGCCCGCTTCGAAGCTGACTTCGAAGCTTTCGCATAGTGTGCAATTGTAAGCCAGGCCCACTTTGCCTTCGAAGGCAGGGACCACTTGCGTTCTTCTATGTTGTTTGGTGGTTTGCAGATTGGGAGGTGTGATGCCTAACGCGATCACCTCGGGTGATGATGTTTTAAAAACGGTGTGGTTGGTTTGTGATCCCACCAGGATAGAAGCAGCGGCTCCGCCTGTGATATCAAAGCCATTGAAGACGCAATAGGAGAAGTCTAGACCTAATTGCGGGCCTGCACCAAGGAATCGAGCGGGGTTTTCGACAGATTTGGTAATTGTCCCTTCGTCATTTGAAAATTCGGCATATACACTTTGTTTGATTTGTGCACCACTGACACCCATTTTTAAATTGGTACGTAAGCGGCTGCCGAAATTGACGAACAGACCATAATCGAGATTAATTTCATCGAAATTAAATGTCGCGTGTCCTTTGGCATTTTTATAATATTTGGCATCGGGGCCGATCTCAAAAAGAGGTCCCATCATATTGGTTGAAATAGCGACGTGCTCTGAAGCATGATCTTTTGAATGAAAATGCTCCCATGTTAATGCATAGTTGGTACTACTTTCATGACAAACACCACCCAAACCTACCATAAAGCCAAAATGGTAATCGGGGTGCACATCGAAGATTCTCCAATTGGGTGAAGGCGCAGGTAGAGGCTGAGCTTCAGAAGCGTAATCGAGGCTACTGCTGCTTGGTTGCAGATAGAGAGCTTGGAAGTCGAAATCAAATGAGTAACATGGACTAGATAAATAGACTGTTGATGGACAACATTGCCCTTCTGACATGTCGTAGGCCTGAATAGTCGAGGACGTGGCACTGAAGCCCACGAGCGAGGCAAAGCAGACTGAAAATGCTGATTTAAAATAATCTTTCACAATACACTCCTGATATAGTTTTTTTCGTGGAAGTTGTGAAAGTAAACACATCGCCTCATTTTGGCAACTTTTATTTTGTGTGTCCTCCCATACTGTCTTCCGGTTGGCTCTGCATCCAATGATCATCTGTTGGGCTTGCCTCTTCTTTGTGCTCTTGTGCCCGGCTAAACCAGCTACTGGTGTCGTTGTTGTGTGGAGGCTGTTGTTTAGGTATCGGCGCCATTGTTACGTCATCGATATATACAACCTCAGCCGTAGTTCCTGGAGGATGTTGATACCAACCTGGATCTGTATAACTCGACAAATCGTTTCTCACTTTTAAGATTGTAAACATGCCCCCTAATTCAATGACGCCAAAGGGGCCTGGGCTACCAATAGGGGAAATATTTAACGGATATTTCATCTCTGATCCCATATCCATCATCTCTTTACTGCCAAACATCTCAAACATCTCTCCCATGCCATTGATGTTCATCAGGCCCATGAAATCGGGAAAAAACTGCTTGATGCGCTCTTCAATGCCATGCTTGTTGATGCCCGTCAAATTGGGCAGATCGTGTTGCATTTGATTCATGGCATGGTGCAATTTATGACAATGCATGGCCCAATCTCCCGGGTTATCTGCGATGAACTCGATGTCTCTCGTTTCGCCGGGGGAAACGACGACAGTCACTTCTGAATATTGGGCGGACAGGGGGAGCCGTTTGGCTCCTCTTCTAGTGACAGTAAATTCATGACCATGCAGATGTATGGGATGGCTACTCATCATGAGATTGCCGAAGCGCATGCGCACGCGTTCCCCGGTTTTGGCTACTAAAGGCTCGATCTTGGGATAGAGTGTGCTATTGAAAGTGAATACATTGAAGTCGAGCATTTCAAAGGGGATCGGAGTTTGAGCACCCATGGGAATGCGCCATTCATGGAGGAACAGTGCAAAGTCGCGATCGACAGGAGGTGTATCGCCCTCGCGAGGGTGAATGATGAAAAATCCTTCCATTCCAAGTGCAATTTGCGTCATCTCATCGCTATGGGGGTGATACATAAATGTCCCATTTTGTTTGAGGACGAACTCGTATTTGAAAGTTTCTCCAGGCAGAATCCCCCTCTGTGTAAGCCCGGCGACGCCATCCATCCCATTAGGCACAATCAGGCCATGCCAGTGCACTGAGGTGGTTTCATTCAATTTGTTGGTGACATAAATGCGCACCCGATCGCCTTCCACTGCTTCGATCGTTGGACCGGGACTAGAACCATTGTAACCCCAACAATTCACCCAAAAACCAGGAGCAAATTCCCGGCGAATGGGTTCTGCAATGAGATGAAAGACTTTGACGTCGCCATCCATTGTCCATGGGAGAGAGCCTACATTAGGGGTGATAACAGAGGGGTATCTTAAAATGCCTTTTGGGGGCTGCGTGTGAGTGGTTTCATTGTATGCATCTAAGGTGTAGTGGATCAAGAGTGTGAAAAGGGCGGCATACCAAGATAGCTTCATTCGATGCCTCCATTGCAGCTTACGTCTGGTGGCAATAAGCGAAATAAATACCCACCTAAGGCCTTATCCAGCTGGACGCGGGCCACCCAATAGTCTTTGAGAATTTCAAGATAGTTGCGATTAGCTTCTAGTTGCTGGTGTTTATTGTCTAAAAGACGGTCAATGCCTAGCCCCATGACATTATAAAGGCCCTCAGAAGCTTTGAGGATTTCAGTTTGTAAAGGTAAAATGCCGACGCGATAATCTCGGATCATTTCTAGATCACACATCAGAAGTTGATGCGCCTCGCGTACTTCAGAAAGGATGCTGATTTCTAAGGCAGTCAAACGATCTTGAGCTTGTCTAAGTTGGGCCCAAAGGCGCATTTGGGCAGCTTGGCCGAAGTTGAAAATGGGGATTTCGCCAGCGAGGCCATAGCCAACGACATTTAAACCATCAGGCTCGCGTTCACCAGCAAGGCCGGCTTTAAGGTTGGTATAGGTCCATCCCTCTTTAAGCCCTAGCATACGCTGCAAGCGAACGACTTCATATCGCGCCGCTTGCAAATCTAGCCGCTCGCTTAAAGCCACAGCTTCCAAAATGCAAAGGTCGAAGCCTTGGTAGTCGACATCTGGTGGGATTTCTTTAGGCAGTATTAGGCAGACGTCTTCGCCAAGGCCCATGAGGCGGTTTAACTTTTCTCTAAGGCGAATGATAGCTGTTTGTTCTTTGGCGATTTCTAATTTAGCTTCTAAATAGGAGGCTTGGGCTTGTTGGAAAGCGAGGTTATTGATGTTGCCCACCATGTGTTGTCTTAAAATAATTTCGCTCTGAAGGTTGGCAAGTTCGACCATAGATAGGGTGTATTGATGCCTTTGTTGCATAGACACAAGTTCATAATAGGTCTGGCGCACATCAAAGGCTAAGTCTAAAATTGCATGGGCCACCCGTCGCTTGGCTTGCTCAAGCTCTACGGTGGCTAAACGAGTGCGCAGGGGGATGAGGAGGATGTCAAGAAAGGCAGCCGTGACGAGATACTCGATATTTGTTTTGAAATTTTTCACATGGGGATAGCGCACTTCTAACTCGAAGGCTGGGTTAGTGAAAAGTCCAGCTTCTACCAAATCGGCATGTGCAATGCCGACCTCTTCAAAGATGGACTGCACTTGGGGGTTTTTAAGGAAAGCAATTTGAATTGCAGCTTCAGGCGTTAGCACATCGGCAAGTAAGCAGTATATAGAGGCCTGGATTTGCTCATCAGGGGGGCCGCCGTACCATTCGGCCTGTCCCTCAATTTTCGTGGCAATGATGGAGGAAACTTCGCGCTGATTGCCTTGTGGATATTTTGTACATCCTGCGAGAATCAAAATGATGAATAAGATGAAAAGCTGCTTTAGCATTGAGGTTTTTATTATCTATTTTTTATTTTACCATACACACCAGGTTATTTGATTTACAATAGAACTGTAGAAATCGCATAATGCACAAAAAGGATGCAAACATGGGGCTTTCTGCAACATTTCAATCTGTCGAGGAGATGATCAGCCTTATAGCGGGATGTCAAGCGACTTGCAACCTATATAAGCAGGCCCAAGAGGCCTTGAAAACATACAATGGACATTCTTTAGCCGTCAAAATTGTTTCTCCCGAAGTCGTGCCCTTTGGTGCGCTATGCCAGTATGCTTTAGGAGAGATATGGATGAGCGCCGCCTTGAATGGTCAGCAAGCGCTGTCAACGCTGCTTTTTGAGTTAGCCAACATGATCCACGCGCAACGCTTCCATGATGTCAGTATCAAGGCGCTCAATAAAGAAATCACTAAAGAGGAGTTTGCGCGCCTGATGGAAGAGATTGAGTACGATAGCGTGCACTTGCATACAAATACCATTAAAGAAGCCTCTCTTGAGCAAGGTCCGGAATGGCTATTGTTGGATGATTATCGAAGTAGTGCCTTAGATGCAAATCTCTATCTATCAGCGCAACAGCAGGGAGGACATACGCACTACTACTACCAATGGTGGGATGATCATGTGGTCTGAGGACTAAAGCACGAGCTTTTCGACAATGTTGATGAAATCAGCCTCGTGATAGCAGCTGTAGTCGGCATAAGGACTAGCAGGTTCGTTTTCGGCTAGTTTGCGATGGATCACAATGGAGCCGGCTTTGTGTGCAGATTCCACACCTTTAGGATCGTCTTCAATGGCAATGCACCGTTTTGGATTAATGGGTTTGCCGATGACAGCGGTCATTTTGTCAAAACCCACAAGATAGGGGGTGGGTGCTGGCTTTCGGCCAGTGTAATCTTCCTTAAAAAGCACGAATTTCATCAAAGACAGCACATTTTTGCTCTGTAGCACGGGTTCGGCGGAGTCGCGGCGGGCATTTGTGATGATGGCTTGTGGGATGTTTAGATCAGCAATCAAATATAAAAGATGTTCAACACCTGGGCGCATTTCGAGGTTGATCATATGGCGTTGGAATTCGGCGTCGACTTCAGCCAGGTATTCTTTCTGGGGTACTTTTAAGCCTAGCTCTTCCCGCATCCATTCCCAATTCTGGTTGCCATTATTTTCGTAGATGCGTTGGCGGAAATTTTCGTGGAGTGTGATGCCATAACGTGCCAGCACAGTTTGATGTTTATTCCAATGGGCGGCAGCGGTTTCTAGAAGGGTGTTATCATAATCCCAGAAAAAGGCTTGAATTTTCGTCATGGATATTCTTTGCTATAAGGCATAATTATTATGCCATAAAGTTGTAATTAAAGCTAGTGTAGGCGATGAGTGCGGGCTTAAACCGCAGGTTTGTAGCTTAGGCTTGAGCCTGAGCTCGTTTTTGCAGGCTTCAGCCTGCAACGCGCCCGCACGCGTCAGCAGTGCGAGGCGCGCTCGGAGTCGCGGCTTCACGAACGTTGCGAAAAGCACTAGCTGCCAAAGCCTTAAGTATTTTGCCTTAGTGTTTTTTGCTACAACCACCTTTGCCACGGTTAAGCGCGCCTCGCAACGCTGACGCGTGCGGGCGCGTAGCAGGCTAAAGCCTGCTAAAACGAGCTCAGGCTAAAGCCTAAGCTACAATCGTGTCGCTAAAGCCCACATAAGCGAGACCAGCCTACGGCTTGGTTTGTTTATTTCGCTTGCTTCTTTTCTTGCTTCTTGGCTTTTTTTTCTTTGGCTGTCAGCAAAGGCTTTTTCTTCTCATCTTTACGATGCTTTACGATTTCTTTGGTCATATAAATCCTCCTTGTTGCTTGCTTAACATAGCATACTCCAAGTGCGGTGGCAACATTTTACAGCTAACGAAAAATGATGCTTGACTTTTGAACTGAAAAACATAAAATACGCCACATTAACTACAAGTTGTTGTGTTACGAAAACAACAGCTTGTAGTTGATGAGATGAAGTGCCTCTAACTACGGTTAGAGGAGAATAGGGAAACGGGTGAAAAACCCGTACGGTGACGCCGCTGTAACGAGTGACGACAACCCCATCTAAAGAGCCACTGCTTTGAGCGGGAAGGCCGGGTTGAAGGAAGATCTCGAAGTCAGAAGACCTGCTTTATCTTACTCATCATCACCTGCCTAAACCACAGGTGAAACTGTCTCGTTAAAGATAGGATGGGAAAAATCGGTCTATACTCCATTTTTCCCCTTTTGTCAGCATTTTAAACCATGCGCTCTAAGCTATGTCTTGAGCGTGCATGTAAGCGCACATCCTGGCGTTGTGTCGATCTGTGATCTTCACTGCGCATGGTTCCGCTTGCCTGCGATTTATACAAAGGAGTTATTTGTGGCGTACGTAGAACCTATTTTAGAAGAAAATAAAGATCGCTTTGTGCTCTTTCCCATCAGACATACCCAGATCTGGGAGATGTACAAACAAGCTGAAGCTAGCTTTTGGACGGCCGAAGAGATCGATTTATCACCTGATTTAATCGATTGGGACAACAAACTCAATAGCGAAGAGCAATATTTCATCAAACATGTGCTGGCTTTCTTTGCAGCGAGCGATGGCATTGTGAATGAAAATTTAGCTGTCAATTTCATGAATGAGGTGCAATATCCCGAAGCGCGCTGCTTCTATGGCTTCCAAATCATGATAGAAAATATCCATTCCGAAGCCTATTCGCTACTTATCGACACCTATATTCGCGATGGGAAAGAGAAGAATTATCTCTTCCATGCTATCGAAACGGTTCCTTGCGTCGCAAAGAAAGCCGAGTGGGCCCTTAGATGGATAACAAAAGGGTCATTTGCCGAGCGGCTGGTGGCTTTTGCGGCTGTTGAAGGGATCTTCTTCTCTGGCAGTTTCTGCTCGATCTTTTGGCTAAAGAAGCGTGGGTTGATGCCAGGATTGAGTTTTGCTAATGAATTGATCTCGCGTGATGAAGGCTTGCACTGTGATTTCGCTTGTCTGCTCTACTCCCAATTGCAAAACCAGCTGCCACACATAGCGCTGCAAGAGATCATTCTAAGTGCTGTGGCCATTGAAAGGGAATTCGTGCGCGATGCTTTGCCCGTGCGTTTGATAGGCATGAATGCCGATCTGATGTGCCAATATATCGAGTTTGTGGCCGATCGTCTGCTGCTTGCGCTTGGTGCGTCAAAAGTCTTCAATGTGGCCAATCCATTTGATTTTATGGATCTCATTTCCATTCCTGGAAAAACCAATTTCTTTGAACGACGGGTCTCCGATTATCAAAAATCTGGCGTCATGTCATCTAAAGAGGCTACAGCATTCACCACCACAGAAGATTTTTAAGGGGGACCAAATATCATGTTCGTTATTAAACGCGATGGCCGCAAGCAAGAAGTTAAATTCGATAAGGTGACAGCCCGCATCCAAAAGCTATGCTATGGACTTGATCCCGTGCATGTCGACCCTATCGTAGTTGCTGTAAAAGTGATCGAAGGCATCTACGATGGTGTTACAACGAGTGAGTTGGACAACCTAGCGGCTGAAGTGGCCGCTACAATGACTACACAGCATCCTGATTATGCGTTGTTAGCTTCGAGGATTGCGATTTCAAATTTGCATAAAAATACCAATAAATCGTTCTCACGTACTATCTATGAGCTGTATCACTATGTGGATAGCAAAACCAATAGAAAGGCCTCTTTGATTGCTGAAGAGGTCTATGCTGTTGTCCAGAAGCATGCCGAAGTCTTAGACGCTACCCTGATTTATGACCGCGATTTTGGATATGATTACTTTGGCTTTAAAACCTTAGAGCGCTCCTATTTGCTAAAAATGCATGGCAAGGTGATGGAACGTCCCCAGCATATGCTGATGCGTGTAGCGCTGGGCATTCATCAGGATGATATTCGAGCGGCTATAGAAACCTACCACTTGATGAGCGAAAGATGGTTCACCCATGCGACACCGACTTTATTTAATGCAGGCACGCCCAACCCGCAGATGTCTTCATGTTTCCTGTTGCAGGTGCAAGAAGATAGTATCGATGGGATTTTCGATACTTTGAAAGCTTGTGCCAAAATATCACAGGCTGCAGGCGGGATTGGTGTCAGCGTGCATAATGTGCGAGCGACCGGCTCATACATTCGTGGCACGGGAGGGACTTCCAATGGCATCATCCCTATGCTGCGCGTTTATAATGATACAGCGCGCTATATCGATCAAGGGGGAGGCAAGCGCAAAGGATCATTTGCTATCTATCTAGAGCCCTGGCATGCCGATATCTATGCCTTTCTGGACCTTAGAAAAAATACAGGCAAAGAAGAAATTCGCACGCGCGATCTATTCACAGCGCTGTGGATACCCGATCTCTTTATGCAACGCGTGGAAGCTAATGGTGAATGGTCTTTGTTTTGTCCGGATGAAGCCCCAGGGCTTGCTGACTGCTGGGGAGAGAGGTTTGAGGAGCTGTACACACATTATGAAGCGGAAGGGCGTGCTAGAAAGGTGGTTAAAGCGCAAGAACTATGGTTTAAAATCCTTGAGTCACAGATCGAAACAGGCACGCCATATATCTTGTATAAGGATGCTTGCAACCGTAAATCTAACCAGCAGAATTTAGGGACAATTAAATCCAGCAATTTGTGTGCCGAGATTTTAGAATATACGGCACCTGATGAGATTGCCGTTTGTAATCTCGCCTCGATCGCTTTACCCCGCTTTGTTGTGGAGGGGGTTTTTAACTTCCAAAAGCTTTTTGAAGTGACGATGACGGTCACGCGCAATTTAAATCGAATCATCGATGGTAACAGCTATCCCGTGCTTGAGGCGAAGAAATCAAATCTGCGGCATCGTCCGCTTGGAATTGGGGTCCAAGGGTTAGCAGATACATTTATTCTTTTGAAATTGCCTTTCGACTCCCCAGAGGCAAGGCTTTTGAATAAGGAGATCTTCGAGACGATGTATTATGGTGCTATGACAGCTTCCAAAGAGCTAGCTAAGGAAGAGGGGACGTACACTAGTTACGAGGGATCGCCTATCTCGCAGGGGATCTTCCAATACGATATGTGGCAGGTGTTGCCAGGTCCACGCTGGGATTGGCAGTCCTTGAAAGAGGAGGTGGCTAAATATGGGGTGCGCAATTCGCTGCTTTTAGCGTTGATGCCCACGGCATCGACGTCACAAATTTTGGGAAATAATGAATGCTTTGAGCCGTACACGCAAAATATTTACACGCGACGCGTACTTTCTGGCGAATTCATCGTAGTTAATAAATATCTGCTGAAAGATCTCGTGAAGCTAGGCTTGTGGGATGAGCAGATGAAGCACAAGATCTTTGCGGCTAATGGTTCTATCCAGCATATTGAAGAAATCCCAGAAACGTTAAAGCACCTGTATAAAACGGTGTGGGAGATAAAGCAAAAGGCGTTGATCGATATGGCGGCTGATCGAGGACCATTCATCTGCCAAACGCAATCGCTGAATCTTTTCATTGAGAATCCGACATTTGCCAAACTCACTTCTATGTTGTTTTATGCCTGGAAGCAGGGGTTAAAGACTGGTATGTACTATTTAAGAACAAAGGCAGCTTCACAGGCCATAAAATTTACGGTCAGTCAAATGCCGGCAAAGGCCAAAAAGGCATTGCCTGCGGAAGCTGCCATGTGTTCGCTGGAGGGGGATTGTGTGAGCTGCAGCGGTTGATGACGTCTCTGAATAGCTACACCTAAGGCAATGGACGTTGTGGACGGAGTGGACGGAGTGGACAAAGTGGACGATGTGGACTTTTGCTATTGTCCAGCTCGTCCATTTCGTCCAGTCTGTCCAATTCGTCCATGTCCAAGAAGCCCGTCGTTAATCGACGTCTTCGTGTGCTGGGGGAGGGGCTACGGACTGTTTTAACTGCTTCATTACGTTTTCGTAGGAGTATGACTCTGGATATAGCCAGCGCTCGATGGAGAATAAACAGTCTGCTTGAATTTTTTCGAGGGTTGTTTCATCAAACTCCTTCAGCAGGGCGGAAGGTTTATTTTGACAGGCTACAAACCATAACAGATGTTCCACAGGGGGAGCTTCTGTATCTGGTCTCCAAAGTCCTTTGCCGTCAAGAATGGCTGCACCGAATTTCGTGTCAAAGACAAAGCCATGTTCGGTAAGGAAATCAAAAGGCTCCTGTCTTGCCACAGCTTTACGGGGGGCTTCGATGAATTCATACAATTTTCTGATACAAATAGCATGTACCAACGATTGCTTGTAGTTTTTTGTTCTTTGATACCATTTGATAAAGGGAATCACCGATAGATCATTGTTGATGTCAATCGCCTTAGTTTCTAACTGTGGGGCAATTTTTTCATCACATTGTTTTTTAAATAATTCTGTTCGGAGATTTAAATAATTGAAGATATATTGAGTTTCTTTCACATAGCGCTCAGTGAACAACACTGAGGAAAAATTGGGAGCAGATTTATTGAGAATAGCAAAGGCTTCTTGATAGGTAGTTTCTGAGGCAAATGGTTCAGGAAGGATAAGATCATGCTCTTCCTTCGCTAGGAAAAATATGGCGTCGAACAACCCAGAGGATCTCATTAGCGCTTGACTAAGTGCGATTGGAGGCGAGCTCCCAAATTTGGCCCAGCAAATGGGGATAAACAACTCTTGCAGGAGTGTTAGTGCTGGGCTGTCATCTAGTGACATCTGGTTAGTACCTGCAATGCTGCGTCTGACATCATCGTATGATACTGGGTAGTGTCCAGGAATTTGAATAAATGCAATCTTTTCTGATAATGCTAAAGCAGCTTTTAGGCATTCCATAAAGTCAGCCGATGCTATTTTTTGGGAGGTGATATAGAGTGTACTGTCGGCAGGGAGCTGAAAGGCTCTTGCAGGCGATTGGTCAAAATAAGCCATCGCTTCTGTGTAAATGGATAAGTCTATTAAGGCTGTTTTTAGTTGCATAGCCAGCTGTTCTTGACATTTTATTTGAAGCGATTCGAGCTTTAGAAAACTGGCGATTTGTAGGGTTGTTTTCATAAAGCGCTCTGAAAATAGTTCCCTGGGATAATCAGGTGCAGAGTCATTGATTAGGGGAAATGTTTCTTGGAAAGACGCTTCAGAGCTGTTGTCACCTAGACTCTCGGCCCATTTTGGGAAGGTGATGGTACGTTCAGCATGCTCTGCCCCTGTTTGTTGAAGTAAGGTGCGGAGCGTTTCACTTGATCTTATTAATTCAGGGTTGAGCATGATTGGTAAAGAGTCGCCTAATTTGGCGCGCCAAATAGGGGAAACCACCTTTCGCAGAGCTTCGATTTCATTGCTGCTATCTCGCGAAGATATATGCTCACTTTTAAGGCTACTCATGACATCAGCTCTTGACACAGGATAGTGTCCAGGAATTTGGATCTCGATGATCCGATCGAATGATTGTAAGGTGTTCTTAAGGTGTTCTCTAAAGTCATCTGATACCGCTTCTTGGGGGGTTACATAGAGTGTTTTAGTGCCAAAGAGCTTAAAGGCGGCTATCGGTGCGAGGCCGAAATATGACAAAGCTTCGGCATAAGCACTTAAATGTTGGTAAGGGGTAATTTCTTTCCCAAAGGCGTTTTCTTTCATTTCATCCTCGACCAAATAGCCTTTTTGAAGCAGGTTTTCATCCACCATGCTTGTATAGCAGGCTTGCATGGCTTCAAGGGCGCAAGAATTAATGAGAAAGTGTGCATTTGCTGTTTTCATTCCAGAACTTTCATTGATAGATTCATCCTCCAACCACGTCAATAGGTGTTTAAGCAAAGAAGGATCTTCTAATAGGCGTGGATTTTCTAATAGGAGGGACGGAAAAACAGGCGATGAAAAACAATAATCCAAGTTGATTTGGTTATGCTGCCGATTGGCTGCTTGCAGAATCCTAAGGAAGTTAAGAGGGGTGAGGGGTTCCATCCCTGTAGGGCGTTCCTTGGTTTTCGCAACCCGTCGGTGTTGGTTATCGGGTGCTTGTGGTTTTAGAACGTTGCTGCGAGCTAGTTTTGCCTTCACCTCACCGAGTAATTCATCATCTGTGATGCCCATCTGCTTAATGACATCTTCAAGGGGACGGTTCGAATTTTTCCCATAAAGAAGTGCTATTTGGCAGATCTCATTGATTTGGTCGGTTGGATAGGAGGGAAGGAGGGTGATAGCGTTAGTTCCTAGTTGCTTGGTTAGTGCCCTTTCATCGGCAATTTTCTTCTTTTTTTCGGCTTGTTGAATGATGAATGTTAGACAGGACAACAGCACATCGGCAATTCCAAGTTTTTTTGCCGCTTGCAAGAGGGTGGTCAAATTCTCCTCATTGATGTCGAGCTTGGTGAAATCTGCGGCATGGCTGTTGAGCAGATTGAAGAGGGCGAGGTCCATATCGGGCAGATCAACTGTGCGTGGGGCATGCGTCTGTTGTGTTAGCTGTTGGCGCAATAGGCTACTTTTGGCCACTAAAGACACGGAGGGCTGTATCGCTTGTTGCTGGACACCTGTTCGACAAACCATGGGAGTCACAATATCGAGCAATCGTGGCCATGGTTTGCTTTGCAGGATATGTTCCATGGAATCACGGGGAATGGGAGGATGCCCTAGGATTTCAATTGCTGCAAGTGGGCTTTGTGTTTTTAGAGACTGTAAGAATCGTTTGTAGACTTTGATTTCATTTTCGGGGGTTAATTCGCTAGGGGTTAGATAGATGGTATCTCCATGTTGTAGCGGGAGGCTCCATGCTTCATGGACCTGGAGCTGTTTGAGAGCGGTAGATAAGGGGGTATTCGATTCTTGGCAATAGTCTAGGATCATCTCTTTGACTACCCCGTATATTTTTTTGTGTAACTCTGAGTATTGCTTTTTGTTGAGGGGCTGCTGCATGGAGGGGAGGATTTGATCGGCGCTTAGCTTACAAAAGTCTTTGACGAAGTCGGTGTCTCCCCGCAAAGCGGGGTGTTCTTTCCTAAATTGCTCTAATTTGGCTAGCGTGGTGTCGCCTATATTTTGGGGGTGGGAAAAGGGACTAAGTACACTACTGATTTGATTGAAAGCGCGCCCTAGGAGCGAGGTTTTGGGGGTATTTTGCATTAGAGGCGAGAGAGCCGCTGCTGGCGTTGGGGAGGAAGCTAGGCGGTGGATCAAGGCTTTGGCATTTTCGTCATTTGGAGACAATGGAGATTGTAGCATAATAATATTTTTATTAAGTGTTTATTCAGTTTAATTATAGCATACGACTTAATAAAAACAAGTTGTGGTGAATGGTGTTTTTTATTTGTTATTTATAAAAGATACATATTAGCAGAGTTGTTAACACCTAAGTGAAGCGTAAGGTGTTGTAGCTTAGGCTTTAGCCTGAGCTTGTTTTGGCACGGCTTCAGCCTGCCACGCGCAGCGAGCGGTAGCGATGCATGACGCGCTCGGTGTCGTGGCCTCACGACTGTAGCACAAAAGTATTCTCCAATTAAGCCTCGGGCAATTGGGCAGCGTTCGTGAGGCCACGATACCGAGCGCGTCATGCATCGCTGCCGCTCGCTGCGCGTGGCAGGCTGAAGCCGTGCCAAAACAAGCTCAGACTAAAGTCTAAGCTACAAGTGTGAAGTATGTCTTGAACCAGTTGTTGGCGAGTGCTGCCGCTGCATCTAAGCAGCCAGGCTCTTCAAAGAGATGGGTGGCATGAGGAACAATTTCGATTTTCTTCGTGCAAACTAATCTGTCATACGCCGCTTTATTTAACTTGATCACCTCAAAATCATTGCCACCCACGATCAAGAGCGTGGGGGCCACGACTTGGTCCAAATAGGGCATGGCAAGATCAGGACGGCCGCCGCGCGAAACGACAGCCTTAATGTCTGCCCCCCTGGCTGCAGCGACCTGTAGGGTGGCAGCAGCGCCGGTGCTAGCCCCAAACAAGCCGATGGCAAGATCTTTTGTGTCGGCGTGTTTTTGGAGCCACTCAACGACGCTATTGAGGCGTTCTGCCAGCAGGTCGATGTCGAACCTGGTTTGGTAGACCTCATCCTCTTGGTGTGAAAGCAAGTCGATCAGCAGTGTGGCGAGTCCATTTTCATTCAAGATATTCGCCACGAAATTATTGCGTGGAGAAAACCGGGAGCTGCCGCTGCCGTGGGCAAAGAGCACCAAGCCTGTCGCCTGCGAAGGGATTTTGAGCATCCCTTCGATGGCGATAGGCCCCTGTTTTATTGAGATTAATTTTTCCATGCGGTTGCTTTCATCACTGGTTATATTCGACTTCTGTATTATCGATAAGTGGATGTTCTTCATTAAGCACAATTTTAGCAATCTCATCCTTACGCATGAATGCTACACCAGGATGCTGCTTGGCATATTGAATGAATTGATCGACGGCCTGCACCATGGCTGGCGTGCCTCCAATTCTGTCATGTAAGCTGACAGACATCATGCGGCAGTGATTCTTTCCCTCAGCATACAACTGGTCAAATTCCAACTTCAGTTGATTGAGGAATTGCTCTGCCGAAAAATGCCTCCCTTCAATCAAAACAATGTCATTGTTTCGCAAGGTATAAGGAATCACAGCAAATTTTTTCCCTCTCACCATCGTCACAAAAGGTTCATCCCGACTGACATCATCGATGTGATAGAGGAAGTCTAGATCTTGAAGGACTTTAAGGGTGTTTTTACTACGGCGAAGCCAGTTGGCATTATATCCAACGGCCCGCTTCCCCGTGATCTTTTCAACAGCATCCACACCATCTTTCACAAACTTTTTCTCATCTTCATATGATTTATCATATTGGTTATCCCAGCGCATACCATGCGCGGCAATTTCATGGCCCCGGTCAGCAATAGCCTTTGCTAAGTCCGGATTTTTAATTGCTGCCTCACCTACGATGTGGGAGGTGACCTTGATGTTATGCTTATCCCATAAATCGAGCATGCGCCATATGCCTTCCTTATAGCCATATGCAAACCATGTGCGGGCGGTGATATCTGGGTATTCCTTAGGTAAAGGCGCCCCTGAAAATGGACTCTCCGCCCCCTCTGGTTGCCCTCCAGCTTCAAATTGCATGGAGATAGAGATCACTAGCTGCTCTTGATTAGGCCAGCAAGAATTTGCATGCATGGCAGTTGAGCTGAATAGACCCATAAGAATTCCTCCTCCGATAAATGTTTTATTTAGAAACTTGTTTAACTTTGATTTTATTTCATTCATTTTCCATCCTAACTTTTGATTGTTTTGCACAGGTTAAAGCTCCCTGAGTTTGCGATGATCGGCTTTGCGATCGATCGGATAAAGGACTTTCGCCGGATCTAACGGCTGATACTCTCCTAACAATTCTCTAAATGCTTGATACTGTTCTAGCGAAATCTCGATAGGGGTGGCTACAATATTATAGCGGAGGCCATCTCTAAAGGCGTGTGTAGTCGATTTTAAGCTGCCCCAGCTATGATAAATAATCTCAGCGGATGAAAACCCTTTCATAAAGATATCGCGAAATAAAATTGTGGTGGGCACTTCAATCCCATCAGGTCCGATCTTCTCCACTCTTTCCAATTTATCTAAAATATTCTGAAAATCGGGATTAGCTGCTCCTAATGTGAGAGGAATTCCAATGGCCATATATTTGATTTTATCTTTATTTTTTCCAGTCACCCTTTTAAAAACCGAATGGACTTCTCCAACGACGTTTCGGCTAGG
>Ga0206894_1087_pt2 | contig 19781 bp, 19 predicted proteins | sample Alteio_BWOrgHeat_54_FD_152953 | JGI IMG/M metagenome (GOLD analysis project Ga0206894, IMG submission 152953) | Enriched cells from forest soil in Barre Woods Harvard Forest LTER site, Petersham, Massachusetts, United States -... | ecosystem: Environmental > Terrestrial > Soil > Temperate forest >...
GCATGCCGAAGGACTGGAAGACGTATTGCGCCTGGTCCGGCGTAGACGCCACCAGCATGTCTGAATCGTCCGATGCAATCAAGCCGACCTTGACAGTAGGCGAGTCTTTCGGCGTCGTTGCCAATCGCCAGAAGCCATATCCAAAGACACCGGCAAAAAATACCGCAGATACCATCGCTGCGATCCGCTTCTGTTTAGGCGGCCCTGCGCTGAGCAGCGCGGCGACCGTCGCCGCAAAGAGAAAGATCGAGAAGCTGATACCCCAGATGCCAGTGACTGCCGCGATCTGCAGGATCGGCAGATAGTTCATCTGCGAGTAGCCAAGATTGCCGATCGTACCATGGATAGACACAATGGATGATGCATATTCATAGGCAACCCAGAACGCCGGCACAATCAAAGCAGCCTGCCATAGATGTCCTTTGAGTATTCGGCTGCGAAAAAGCAGCACTGCGCCGCCGAAAATGCACGCCGGTCCAATAGTGTTGAGCACGGAAACCCACAGTGGAACCACGATTGCCAGGTAATACCATTCGTTGAAGCTGCCCAGTGCAAACGCAGCCGCGGCCACAAAAAATGCCGACGAAGCGGGAAGTCGCGGAGCCAGCCAAAGCACGGGAATGGGAGCCAGCCAAGTCAGCAGCCATGCCGGTGAAAGGCCCGTTCCAAAGAAAAACAGCGCTGCCGAAAGCGTGAGGCAAAGGACAACAAGAGTAGTGTTACTCAACTTTGAGACCATGAAGCATTCTCCTAAGTGAACGGCGGACGAGCACGCGGAATTCATCCTGCGGAAGATGGAAGCGGCCTGCGCGGTACAAGGTAACGTAGCCGTGGTTGTGTGCCCAGATTTCCATCGCCACCTCCCAGATGTCATCGCGCTTCAGATAGCCAATATCCATGGCATGCGCTACAGCATCGGCCAGGGGTGTAAGAGTCGGAGAGCGGCGGGCCCGAAAATCATCCGGATAGCGGCGCGCGTTCGGCCTGGGCTGCGAGAAAACATAATCGAAGATGCGCGGACGGTCGAAAGCGTAGTCGATGTATGCGTCCATGTAGTTGAGCAGCCGGGTTTCCATCGATCCGCGCATGGGCCGAGCCTGAATATAGTTGAGAAACTTCGCAAATTCCCGATCGGTAATGAAGTTCAGCAGTGCTTCTCGATTCGGAAAGTGGTGATAAATAGCCATGGGTGTGATGCCGACCGCCTGGGCCACCCGCCGCATACTGACGGCATCCTCGCCATCCTTCTCGAGAATCCTGAGCGCTTCTTCAGCGATACGCTCCGCGGTGGTTGCTTCCTTCATGGATATACACTGTATAGTAAAAGATATACGGTGTATAGTTATTGTGAAAAATTAATTTGGGCTGCAAGGGGCGGGGTTTGACCAGGCGCCATATCGTTCGTATCATGGAGATGGTTGTACTTCAGCGGTTTCCCACCTGAAAAACCGGCGGCGTAGCTCAGATGGTTAGAGCGACGGACTCATAACCCGTGGGTCGGTAGTTCGATTCTACCCGCCGCCACCAGCTACCGGAAAACAAGCACCAGGCCTCCGGCTGGAGTATGATTCTATTATCAGCTCCTGCTGCCGAGTCTTGCCATGTCTAAGGGTTTTAAGCGCGCTATCCTTGCAATTTCCGTATTGCTTGTCATTGTTGTCTTCCTCGGTGGATTTGGACTGAGCGGTGTACGTGCCGGGACGCAGAGCGATGGCGCTTATCGCCAGATGGGCGTATACGAAGAAGTTCTGCACAAGATTCAGAGCGATTATGTCGTCGAGCCCAGCATTGGCAATGTGACCAATGGTGCATTGCACGGACTGCTGGAATCCCTGGATTCTGATTCCAGCTATCTGAGCCCGGCAGAATATACAGCCTACAAAGCTCATGAAAATGAAGGATCGGCACAGATTGGACTCAACGTCTCAAAGCGATTTGGTTATGCGACTGTCGTTTCCGTGATGCCCGGAAGCCCTGCCGAGCGTGAACAGATTCAGAATGGAGATATCATCGAGTCCATTGCCGGACAGTCCACGCGCGAAATGTCGCTGGCGATGATTCGTTTAATGCTGGAAGGTAAGCCGGGAACGGACGTGACCTTCTCTCTAGTACGGCCGAACCGCGGCAAATCCGAGCCAGACAAGATCACAGTGACGCGCGCCATAATCGCTGCACCTGCAATGGGCGAGCAGGAATACGAAAATTCCAGCATCCTTTATCTGAAGCCAATTGTCCTCACGAAAGAACGAGTCAACGATATCGAAAACCGCCTGCATGGCATGCAGAAAAACAACAATAAGAAAATCCTTCTCGACCTGCGCGATGTAGCGCAGGGCGATGAAGCGCAGGCTGTACGGCTTGCGAACGCATTTCTGCAAACCGGCACAATTGCCACACTGGAAGGCCAGAAGGTGCCGAAGCAAACCTTTGCTGCCGAGCCAGGCAAGTTCATCACGTCTGCGCCGCTCGCAGTTCTCGTCAACCACGGAACGGCAGGTCCAGGGGAGCTGGTAGCTGCAGCGATCCTGGACAGTAAACGTGGTGACGTCGTCGGCGACCGCACTTTTGGTTCAGGCACGGTACAGAAGACCATTGAGCTCCCGGACGGTTCGGCTCTGATTCTCTCTGTCGCAAAATATCAGTCACCTTCGGGTAAGAAAATTCAGGACGAAGCTGTCACGCCGAACGTGATCGTCGCGCCTAGCGTCGATCAGGAGCTGGCAGAAGCCGAGGGTCCTGAGACGCAGAATGTGCAGAAGCCGGAGACGCATACAGACGAGCAGCTCAATAAGGCATTGGACCTGTTGAAACAAAAGAACGCCTGAAGCACCTGCGGCCTGCGGGTCCTACTATCTGGACACACTGTTGAATGAACGCGCTCAAGTAGGCAATGGCGGCTTTCGCCCTGGCGCGGGACGACGCAAAGTAGCCGGCGGCGTCGCGCTGGCGGTTTTGCTCCTTCTAGCCGTAACCGTCGGCTCCATGAGCGGGCTGATGCTTGTCTACTCTGTCAATCTTCCCCAGATTGATGACCTGATGCGGTACCGTCCCAATACGACAACCGATCTTTATGACACGCATGGGCGCATCTTCGGCTCCTTCGCGCTCGAGCGCCGCATCATTGTCAATTACAACGATCTCTCGCCGCTTCTGCGCGAAGCAGTCATTTCGATTGAAGACAAGAATTTCGAGAGCCACTGGGGTGTGAATTTCTTCCGCGTGTTAGAGGCGGCATACCACGACCTCACCTCAAAGAACCACGCACAGGGAGCTTCCACGCTAACCATGCAACTCGCGCGCAACCTCTTCCTCTCAAGCGAACGGACCTTTGGGCGCAAGTTGCAGGAAGTGCTGCTCTCCATTCAGATCGAGCGCAAATTTACCAAACAGCAGATATTTGCGTTGTATGCGAACCAGATTTACCTGGGGCATGGGGTGTATGGATTTGAAGCTGGGTCGCAGTTCTATTTCAGCAAGCGTGCCCGGGATCTGACGCTGCCGGAGGCTGCGCTTCTGGCCGGACTGCCCAAGGGGCCGTCGGAGTATTCCCCGATTCTCAATCCGGACAAGGCCTTCCGTCGTCGCAACATGGTCATCAACGCCATGCTGGAAGATGGCGTCATCACGGCGGCGCAGGCAAATGTGGCCCGTTCCGCGCCTCTGGGGCTGCGTATCCAGACCCCGCCAAACAGCATTGCTCCATGGTTTGTGGAAGAGGTACGGCGGGAGCTGGAGCGGAAGTTCGGTTCCGAACAGGTGCACCAGGCGGGGTTGAAGGTTTATACCACGCTCGACCTCGATCTGCAGCAGACAGCGAATCGTGTGGTATTGGATGGGTTGGCGGCATACGAGCGGCGGCATGGGTGGCGGGGACGTCTGTTGAACGTGATTGCCGGTGGCGTGGGCATGGAGGGATTCAAGCATCCCGATTGGGTGGTGCCTGCGGAGTCGGGCGCATACGTGCATGCGCTGGTGATGGGCGTTCTACCCTACCAGGTCACGGCACGCGTCGGCGACCAGCAATTGGTCCTCACGCCTGAAGATTGGACGTGGACAGGATTCAAGACGGCTGAAGGCTTCCTGAAGGAAGGCGACATTGTGTATGTCCACCTCCGGGAGAAAGATGGCAATCTGCTGCGCGGCACGCTCGAAGAGGATTCAGGCGCGCAGGGGTCGCTGATGGCGATGGACAATGCCACAGGCGACGTACTGGCCATGGTCGGCGGACGCGATTTCAATCTGTCGCAGTTCAACCGGGCAACGCAGGCCGAGCGGCAGACCGGATCATCCTTCAAGCCCTATGTGTACACGGCGGCGATCGAAGAGGGCGCAACACCAGAGGAGAAGATCCTCGATGCCCCAACTTCGTTCGGCAGCTATACGCCGCACAATTACGAGGGCAACTATCTCGGAAACATCACGCTTCTCAAGGCCTTTGCCGATTCGCGGAACATTCCCGCGCTCAAGCTGGCCGACCATGTCGGCATTCGCAAGGTGATCGATGTAGCGCACAGATTCGGCATCACGTCGAACATCCCGGCCTTTCTTCCGGTCGCGCTCGGTTCGGTCGAGGTCACCCTGGAAGAGCAGATGGCTGCCTACGCCGCGTTCCCTAACGACGGCATCCGCATTGCGCCACGCCTTGTCCGCCGGGTGACGACGGCAGAGGGTGTTCCCCTGCTGGAAGACACACCCGAGGTCACGGACGCGACCAGCGCAAAGACAGCGCGCACCATGATGGTTCTACTACGCGAGGTGACGCACAGTGGCACGGCGTCGGCTGCAGCGGCACTCAACCATCCTCTCGGCGGCAAGACGGGGACAACCAGCGACTTCACGGACGCCTGGTTTATCGGCTTTTCCCCGTCGACGACTTGCGGGGTCTGGGTCGGTTATGACAACCGCGAATCTCTGGGTGACAAAGAGACGGGCGCCAAAGCCGCTTTACCGCTGTGGATGGACTTTATGCAGACGGCCATTGCAGGGAAAACCGGTGAAGCCTTTCCCGGCGACCTGAAGGCCGGCCAGCCCAGTGCCCTGCGTGTGGCGCGGGCAGCGGTCAGGGCGATTCATTGAAACCTGCACCGAAAGTGTGACATCTAATGGGTATGTCGCAGAAACGTGTCGTACTTTACAGTCAGCCTGGATGTCCTCCCTGCTTTGCTGCCAAACATTTCTTCAGTTCCCGTGAGATTCCCTTTGAATACAAGGATGTAACGGCCGATCCGAAGGCGCTTCAGGAGCTGATGGACCTGAACAGCCAGTCCACGCCAACGATTGTCGTCGATGACGAAGTCATGATTGGCTTCGATATGGACCGTCTGGAGCACTTGCTGGGCTAACGCCGAGGCTCCCCCCGGGTGATTGTGCAAGTGCTTTATTATCAACCGTTCGCGGGCGAAGTTTTGGTAAGCGCTTCAGATTCAGTAGATTAGCTGTAGATATATAAATTTAAATGGTTTACTGCAGAGTGCCCGTCCGACAGATCGATTCCATGCGCAATCTCTATATCGAAAGCCTCTATATCTAGAATAGCGGAATTCGCCATAATTCTCTTCCATCGTGGTGGCGCTACTAACCTTCATGGCGACAATCGTTTAGCCAAGGACGTAGAATGCCCAAGGGCTTGACAGATTTATGGTACGGGCGATTCTGGAACGCACGCTGATGGGAGTGTTAATTGCGCTTCCAGCTCTCTATGCGGGAGACTGGCTCGTGTATCGCTATCGTCTGTCCCATAAAACCGCTTTGGACTCCGTAACGATCCACCAGTTCATCACCGTCCCGCTGAAGATTGGGAGAAACGAATACGATTACGTCGGTTCACAGCAGGTGCCATGCGTGAGGGCGATCTTCCCGTGGGCCGGCGATGATCCCTGCTGGTGGCTCAGGCGACATACCGAGGTCGGTATATCGCAGACCCGATGAAGCTTTGCGCTTCTTCTTTCCTGCAACCCCGGCCAGATTGACGAGCAGATTCCTCGCTTAAAACATACTCATTACAGTCATTCCACATAAAGAAACATGATGGGAATGACTGACAACGCACGTAGGTGTCAAGGAAAACAATTCAATATTCGCCGGACGCTCCGGAATTGGCAGGGTTATCGACGGCTAGCGTGGATCGACGAGACCCATGGCCAGCATTCCCAGCGCGGTAATGCTTGGGAGAAAGAAGTAATCTCCGCCTCGCAGCTCGACGAAATTCGGCAGGTTGCTGCAGATGAAAGGCGGGTTGGCTGCGCTTGTGTCTCCCTGCACCGTGAACTTGCCGCGTCCGCCGTGGTTGCCCATCAGTATGTCTTTGTCGTTCCCCAGATGCGCGTCGTTGCCGTATTCGATCCACTGCTGCTGTACGAACTCAAACTGGCGCGAGATGCTGGCATTGAGAGCCATGAAGATAACGCCGCGCTCCTCTGCGTCGGAGGCGGACTCGCCCTCGGCGACGAATTGCCCGTATGGAAGACCGCGCCGGGTAATGCGGCGGCGATTGATCAGCCTGCCATTGAAGCCGAAGGCGTCACGCGGATGGACGCGCCGGATGTGCGCTCCCATAGGACAGCGCGTGCCCTCGGGATCGGCGCCATAGGTGATGTTCGTGCTGCGGTTCGGGTCCTGTGCGATCGATGAATCAGGCTTATCCGGAGATAGCTCGACAGGCGTTCCATCTCTCCAACGACCGATAAATTTTGCAGCCAGCTTTTCCTTGCCGCCTCCATAGTGTGCCGAGTACCCCTCCAGATAGGCACGGAAGGTTGCGAGGTTCTGGTGCAGCTTGCGATAGACCATGAAGGTCCCGTTATTGGCGAGTATATGCGGCACCGGCGCGACCGGCAGCTCGCCGGCTTCATCGGCGTAGCCCAGCAACAGCTCCCCGGTTGCGAGCGGCGCCCAGCTTCCATCCGGCATCAGCTTGCCCTGACCGGGTTGCGAACTCCGGTCGACGCCTAGATAGTCGGGATTGCCGAAGCCATCGGTAAAACCGAAGTGTTCGCGCGTCGTCGGCTTGCCATCGATCACGACTGCGGCGGCGTCCTGCGAAGCGAGCACTCTTGCGCCGCCGGTCTGCTGTAAAAGCTCAAGCATCTTCGCACAGCGATCATCCAAAGCCGCAGGCGATTGAGCGTTGATGCCGAGCCACGCATGCACCCGGTCTTCGCGCCAAAGATCATCCCATCGTTCCGGGGAGTTGAGGCCGGTATCATTCAGAATTCCAGCCCGCTTCTTCATGCCCTGCTGGAACTCGACTGGAAAACTGAGCAGTGTGGCGTCGGGCAGCTCAAATGCGGCCAGACCCTTCTGCGTGAAGGCAATGTTCACGGTGCTCTGAGGTTTTCCGCCGTCCCATCGCTGGCCGGTGGTCACATGGGGAAGCAGCCGGCCGATAAGGCTGCGCGCGCGTGCTGCATCTTCAAAATGCAGAAAAAGATACCGCGCGACGGGCAGATTGTAACCCCGCAGCACAAATCCCTGAATGTCTGTTTCGTTCAGCTTACTCATTCCGGCCGCCAGTCTTGATGTCGCGAGGCTGCCCCATCGAACCAGCCCTGGGAACAGGCGCAGCCTTCAGATCGGCTACGAACTGCGTGAACTCCGCTTGCAACCGTGCAGGCTCCATGCCCTGATGGCTCGCAATGAAGTTGGCAACGGCGTGCTGTGTCTGCAAAGCACGCAGCGTCTCCGGGACAGACTTGTCGTTGACCGCGGCGAAAAAGAAGGTGGTCTCAAGCTGGCATGCCTTCATGTAGTCAACGAACGCCTGCCGATTGGCCGCTCCCGGGTAGCCGACGCAGTGGCTCCAGATGGCATCGAGGTGCTCGGGGACGCTGGTGGCCAGACCGCTGAGATAGTCGTCCAACTCGCCATCGCAGTTGGATTCGAAGACCAGGTATTTCGATTTGAGATGCTCTTCGCACGCGGGCATGCCTACGTAGATCACGTCGTCCATGACAACCAGCCGCGCAAGATGGGTTCCCGGAGCAAGCGCGAAAGGACTCTCTTCCCCTGTCGGCAAGGTCGCGAGGTATTTGCGGATTTGCAGGTCGTGTGATGGAGTTGCCTTTTCATCGTCGATGATGGGCGAGAGAATCGTGAGTCCGTAAACTTTGCCGTTCTTGTTTGGCATCGCTGCTTTCTCTAAAAGACAATGGGAGCTTCACCGGTTTCGCCGAGGTGCGCCTGCACCTCGAGAACAAAGCGAAGGTAGGCATCGGCGAACTGCTCCGGATTGCAGCCCTGCGCTCGCTGGCAGAGGCTATCCAGCGAGGCCTGCACAATGTGGGCCGATTTCAGATCATTCGCCGCGGCTTGGGGATAGGCGGTGTAGTAATAATCCGTGTCGAACTGGACGCGCGCGATGTACTCCTTGAATGGCGTCACGGGAACGGAGCCGGGAAACTTTTCGCTCCAGCGCCAGACAAGGTTCAATCCTTTGCTGAGCACTGCCGAAAATGCGTCGATGTACTGGTTCCAGGTTCCGTTGAAATTGCTGAAGAAGAGGAGATAGTCGTACTTGATATCTTCTTTCACCTGCCCGTTTCCCAGAAAGGGAAATCGCCTGCGCGGCAAAACGACCCAGCGGGCAAATTCGATGAACGATAGATTGATCAAATCCTGCTGCAGCGGTTTCACATGCCAGAGAAGAAAGAAGAATCCGCGCAGAACCACCGTCTTCCACGGCTTCATCGGCGTGATGGCGTTCATCGCATAGACTTTGCCGTTGATATTACTCATGGGGCTCCGTGAGAAAGTGCCCCATTATCACCTAAAATCCGGCAAAGCGCGCGCTGAAAATTCAGGGGTGCCGGAAGGCTGACGATACTCGTCAGGCGGCGTTATCGAGCTGTCATCTAAAAGATCGGCTCGAACTCAACCTCGACGCCATCTTTCTGCGGACGTACGGTTACGTCTTCGAGCGACCGGACGATCCAATCGGCGGCAGTGAGATTTTCGAGGGTATGAGAGAAGAGCGTCGCCAGCACCTTACATCCGGCAGCATGGCCTGCCTGCGCGCCTGAGGTGGAATCCTCAATGACCAGGCAGTCTTCCGGCTTCAGACCCAGCAGGGCCGCGCCTTTGATGTAAGGCTCGGGATTGGGCTTGCCGCGAGTGACCATGTCCGCAGTGATAATGCGATCGGGAGTGGTAAGCCCCGCATAGTGGAGACGGGCGCGGGCGAGCTTCTCCGTGGCGGAGGTGACGATGGTCCAGTATCTTTCCGGAAGCGCGGAGAGAATGCGCGGCACGCCCTGGAGCACTTCGATATCGTCCTTGTCGGCGATTTCGATCTCCTCGATCAGCTTCAGTTCTTCGATGTCATTCAGGTCCGGACGCAGTTTGCGGACCGTCTCGATAGCGCGCTGGCCGTGCGCGGTTTTGATGGCGAGGGCCCCATCCACATTGCGCATGCGACCCCACGTGGCCCAGCTGCGTTCGACTGAGCCGAGAGAGCTGATAAGCACTCCATCCATGTCAAAGAGGATTCCGCGAACGTGCAGCTTCAATAGTTTCATCTCCAGGAACATCGTTCCAGACAAAAGGAAAAGCAGATCCCTTCGACAGGCCGCAGGGCAGACTCTTCCACTCCGCACGTCGTGCTCTGCTCAGGATGACAACTCAAAGGTTTGTTACAGCGGCACGGCTCGCGCTGTGCCGCTGTAAAGAATGAGGCCACGCATTATGCGGACAGCTTGGCGAAAAACTCCTTCATGCGTTTCAGGCCCTCTTCAACATCCTCGTGCGAGACGGCGTAGGAAAGACGGATGTGCTGCTGCGTGCCGAAGGCTTCACCGGGCACCGAGACAACATGCGCCTCGTGCAGCAGGCGGCCTGTGAGCTCCATCGCCGTCTGCGCGCCGGGCTTGCCCAGGTATGCCGAGACGTTCGGGTAGACGTAGAAGGCGCCTTCCGGTTTGGTGCAGGTGATGCCGGGAATTTCGGCCAGGCGGGCGAGAATACGGTCGCGCAGCCTGAGGTAGTCGGCACGCATCTCGGCAACGCATTCCTGCGAACTGGAGAGCGCAGTGACGGCTGCTTTCTGGACAAAATGCGCGGTCGAGGATGTGGATTGGCTCTGCAGCTTGCTCATGGCGGCGATGATGGGCTTGGGGCCGAGTGCGTAACCGGCGCGCCATCCGGTCATGGCGTAAGTCTTCGAGAGCGATCCGAGGATGATGACGTGCTCTTTGGCGTCAGTGAACGAGCCGCCGCTGACCAGCGCTCCCGTGTACTGCAGGTAAACGTAGCACTCATCGAGCAGCAGATAGATGCCGCGCTCGTGCGCGAGCCTTACGATGCGCTCAAGGTCGGCGGGCGCGATCACGGACCCTGTTGGGTTCGATGGCGAATTGAGAATGATGGCCTTGGTGCGCGGCGTGATGGCCTTTTCGATCGCGTCGGCGGTGACGCGGAAGTTCTCGGCCTCGTCGGTTTGGAGGAAGACGACCTTGCCGCCGCCGTACTGGATGATGTCCTTGTAGGAGACCCAGTAGGGCACGGGCAGGATGACCTCATCCCCGTGATCGACCAGCACCTGGATGGCATTGAAGATGGCTAGCTTGCCGCCGGTGGTGAAGACAGCCTCTTCCGGCGTGTAGTCCGAGCCAAAGTCGCAGGCGTGACGCTCGACGATGGCCTTGCGCACCTCGGCGATGCCGGAGACGACCGTATAGCGCGTGAAATTCTTATCGATGGCTTCAATCGCCGCGTCCTTGATGTGGCGTGGCGTCGCGAAATGCGGCTCGCCTGCTCCGAAGTCGACCAGCTTCGCGCCCTGCGCGCGCAGCTTGGCGGCTTCCGCGGTCACCGCCATAGTGGCGGAAACCTCGATGCGTCCGATGCGATCGGTAAAAAGCTTGGTGGTTGTCGTAGCGCTCATACTTCTATTTTTTCAGATTTTTGCCGGTTGCAGGGGACTAAATTGACACGAGACCGTCTCCTGTTTTCTCACGGAATTCCCGCACATGGAGTAAGACCCTGGCGAGATGAGGTGGCCAAATCGAAATTGCGGTGATACTCCATTCGACTCCGACGATCTGATAGACGATTGATTTGCCCTGATCCTGGTCGATTGAGAGGATCTCGCCGACAACGGGAATGCGTTTTTCCCACTGGACCTGCATCGGCTGACCGGTCTCCGGAACGATTTGAACCTCAACAGAGTGCTGCGCGCTAATCGTGGTTTTGCTTGTGGCAACGGAAGTGCCGGACTGCGCGCTTTCCTTCGCGAGCGTTTCCCGTACCTTATGCACATCGACACCGCGGTTGCTCAACATCTTCGCGGCGTGCGATTTAGACTCTCGCAGGAGGCCAAGGAACAGGTGCTCGGTGCCGATGTACTGGTGCTTGAGGCGCTCGGCTTCCTCAGCAGCATAGGCAAGGACACGCTTGGCATCGTTCGTCAAGGGCAGATCGACGGAGGTAGAAGTTTTCGGCCCTGTGTGAACGCGCTTTGCCACTTCTTCGCGCAGAATTGCAGGCCAGTCTCCTTCACCGAGCCAGCGCGTGACGACATGCTTGTCCTCACGCAACAGGCCGAGCAGCAGGAACTCTGGGTTTATTTCAGGATTGCCGAATTCGCTCGCTTCATAACGCGCAAAGAAGATGACCCTGCGCGCTTTTTCTGTGTATCGCTCGAACATGCTCACCTACTCTTCCGGTTGTGGGCTTGGCATTGCGGACGTAGTCTGTTACACCATAGCTAGCATAGCTGGCGGCGTTGAGGGGTGTCGCCGCAGTTTGTCTGCACGTGGGGATAGATGAACCATCCCCGGCCCACGTTTTGCATCTCAAAGAAGAAAAACTTACCCGAGACCAAAAGGCTGACTGTTTTCATGACCCTCCTCCTCATACAGATGTCCGTCGTTCTTGCCGTCACCGTCATTTGCGGATGGCTGGCGCGCAAGCTTGGACAGTCTCGCGTAATCGGCGAAATTATCGGCGGCATTGTTCTTGGGCCTTCGGTGCTAGGCCGGTTTTCGCCGCATGCCTCGGCAGCGCTCTTCCCCGTCTCTTCGCTGCATTCGCTGGAGATGCTTTCGACCGTCGGCCTGATTTTGTTTCTCTTCCTGGTGGGGATGGAGCTGGACTACGAACAACTTGCCAGCCAGCGGACGACAGCAATCATGGCCAGCGCGACCAGCATTCTGATTCCTTTTATTACCGCAGCGGCGCTGGCGCATTCGCTGCGCATCCGATTTGCGCCACATGGCATTGGCAGCGTGCCCTTTGTGCTTTTTCTTGGAATCGCGATGAGTATTACTGCGTTTCCGGTGCTGGCACGCATTATTGAGGAGCGCGGGCTGCAGGGCACTCCACTGGGCACAACTGCGATTTTGTGCGCGGCGGTGGATGATGTGGTTGCGTGGTCGCTGCTGGCTCTGGCGCTGGCGTTGATCGGCAAAGATGGCGGCTCGGCTTCCCTGCCGATTCGGCTTGCCTGCCTTGCCGGATATTTATTGCTGATGCTGGGTGTGATTCGGCCTCTGGCGGCGCGGGCTGTGCGTATGCGCAATAAGCCCGGACTTTCTGTAGAGTTGCTGGGCGTGGTGGTTGCTGGGACGCTGGCTTCGGCTGCGGCGACGGAGTGGATTGGTGTGCATCCGCTCTTTGGCGCGTTTCTTGCCGGGGTTTGTTTCCCGCGTGTTCCGCATTGGCAGCTTGCGCTGCGCGCGCGGCTGGACATGATCACTTCTGTTCTGCTGCTGCCGCTTTTCTTCGCGCTGACCGGGCTGCGAACGCGGCTCGATCTGCTGAATGACGCGAAGATGTGGTGGTGGGCCGGGATTGTGCTCGTCGGCGCGGTCTTCGGCAAGATGGGCGGGGCGGTGCTGGCGGCGCGGTGGACGGGGCAATCGTGGCGCAACGCTGCGGCACTGGGCGCTCTGTTGAATACGCGCGGGCTGGTGGAGCTGGTGGTTCTGAATATTGCCTACAACGTTGGCGCGTTTTCTCCGACTCTCTTTACCATGCTGGTGGTCATGGCTCTGCTAACCACGATGAGCACGACGCCGATTCTGAACCTGCTGGGCATAACAGGCGAAGACGCCCCGGCGGAGCGCACCAAAAATCTCGAAGCGACCGCTGCTTAGTGGCACCAATAGAGCGCTATTTCCGCACTTCTTTCAATCGGGCTCTCACAGTGGCCTGAGTGTCAGCTTCTGATTCTTCCTGGATACCTTCAGGCAGCCATGATGGCTTTCTCGGGGAATTGCGCCAAATGCTGCCCCGAACTCTTCGCCGCCACGCAGCTTCAAGGATTACTGCCGACAGAAAAAGCACAAATGCCGCCACTTCCAGAGCTTTGACCGTCATTTGCTGCGCGGGCGTTAAGTAAATCGCAATCCCATGGAAATTGTAAGGATAAATATTCCCGGTCGAGACGACCGGATTTCGCGGGAGAGTCTCATACCATCTGAAGTACAGATACATAGCAGTAAACCAAGAACAAAGTCCGAGAAAACCCAAGGTCCCAGTTATCCTGCGCAGACGATTATATCTTTCGATTGAGGATTCACGCCCGAGCCCCACATCTCTTCTAGATCAAGATCATCCACATTTAATTATGGCCGTTGGGAACACGCGCCTTGAGCCTGTCGATGACGAACTGCGGCACCAATCCTTCAATCGAACCACCCAGTGTAAAGACTTCCTTCACCAGACGCGAGCTCACGAAGGAGTATTTTGCATCGGGCATGAGGAAGATGGTTTCAAGCTCCGGAGCGAGGCGTCGGTTCATCAGAGCCATCTGCAACTCATATTCGTAATCGCTGATGGCGCGGATGCCGCGCATGACCGCCTGCGCATGCTGCTCGCGGACGAAATCGACGAGCAAGCCATCGAAGGTCGCTACCGAGACGTTGTCAAAGCCAGCAAGTGCTGTCGTCAGCATCTCGACGCGCTCTTCTACGTTAAACAGTGGATTCTTTGCCGAGTTTTGCAGAATAGCGACGACGAGGTGGTCGAAGATCTTCGACCCGCGGGCAATCAGGTCAAGATGCCCGTTCGTCACCGGATCGAAGCTGCCGGGGTAGATGGCTTTAACAGTATTCACGCCAGCCGAATTTTATCAGGTATGGGTCGCATGGACAGTCCAGCCTTCATCACAAAAAGGGTCAAAAAAGCGCACTATCTAACCCGGCAATGAAATGAATTCCAGGAATGATCAGTCGATGCAAATGCCTGTCGTTCGTCACAAAGAGGTCGATCCCGGCTTCAGATGCCGTTGCCAAGTGAATTGCATCTGGCGGAGAAATGTTTTCCCTCGCCCTGATGGAGGCATACACTTCCGCAGTCGCGGGCAGGAAGGGCAACAATTCGACTTCATCGCTCCGAAACAACTGCCTCATGTCATCGGCCAGCTTGTTATCTCCACCTTTAAGTGAGCCGGTCAATGCTTCTCCCAAGGTCAATGTGCTGGTGAAAAGAGTATCGCCCCGCGCCTGCATCCTCTCGTAAATGCGTCTTACTTTTGGTGCGTAAGCGGGATGATCTTCTAGCAAATAGATGAACATCATCGTGTCCCAATAGATTCGACTCACGCCTTCCGCTGCACTTTCTCAGTGCCAACAGCATTCCAACTACGCCGTTCTTCTCGCAGGAACGCTTCTCCTCCACCCAGCTTTTTGAATAGTTCTTTTCCCGCTCCCTGAAGGGAGAGTAACAGGCTCACTTTCTTGACAGGCTTCGATGGTGGCTCTTCCGGAGTTTGCAGCCGATATGTAAATACCGTGGTCGTGCTCAATCCTGAAGGAGGCCCTTGTTTTTCAATCAAAGTAAGGTGATTTTGTTCCAGGAAGCGCTTTGAAGACAATGCCTGACAAACCGATGGAACGCGGTTGCTCCAGCGCAGAGCCTTATGCACATCACCTGCTTTGATGCTTACTGCTGAATCTCCGCGCTTCTTCGCCGGTTCGATGTAGGAACGCTGAACGTACTGGATTACCTGGTCACTTTGCGTCATCCACTTGCCTCCATACATACATATACTAGCATACATAACAAGCCATCTCGTAAAAAGGAAAAACGGCAGGCGAAATGCCTGCCGTTCGAGAGGGGTTTTGCAGTTTCTACTGCCGTCTGGCTGGCCTTACCGCTTCCTGCGCAGCCGCGGCTCCGTTGACCGGTACCGGCGGAATCTCTGCCGGAGCAGGTGCACCGATTTTTAGCTTCTGACGGAGTTCGGTGTCGATCTTGGCGAAGGTTTCCTTGTTGTCCTTGAGATAGGTGCGGACGTTTTCGCGACCTTGCCCGATGCGCTCGCCACTGTAGCTATACCAGGCTCCAGACTTCTCGACGATGTTATTGGCTACCGCCAGGTCAAGCACGTCCCCTTCGCGGGAGATGCCTTCGCCGTAGAGGATGTCGAATTCAGCTTCGCGGAAGGGTGCGGCCACCTTGTTCTTGACGATCTTGACCTTGGTGCGGGCACCGACGACCGTATCGCCTTCCTTGACAGCCGAAATGCGGCGGATATCGATGCGGACCGAGGAGTAGAACTTGAGAGCGCGGCCTCCGGTTGTGGTTTCCGGATTGCCAAACATAACGCCGATCTTTTCGCGGATTTGGTTGATAAAGATAAGGCAGGTGCGCGACTTCGAAACCGTTCCGGTCAGTTTACGGAGCGCCTGCGACATGAGACGCGCCTGCAGGCCCATGTGCGAATCGCCCATTTCCCCGTCGAGTTCGGCCTTGGGAACCAGCGCGGCAACCGAGTCGACGACCAGAACATCAATTGCGCCGGAACGGACGAGGGCTTCGGTGATTTCGAGCGCCTGTTCGCCGTAGTCGGGCTGCGAAATCAGAAGGTTGTCGATGTCCACGCCTAGCTTTTTCGCATATGTGGGATCGAGCGCGTGCTCGGCATCGACGAAGGCGGCCATGCCGCCGGCTTTTTGTGCTTCGGCAATGATCTGGAGGGTGATCGTGGTTTTGCCCGAGGATTCCGGGCCGAAGATTTCAATGACGCGGCCACGCGGCACGCCGCCTACTCCGAGCGCGGCATCGAAGGAGATCGAGCCGGTGGAAATGGTCGAGATCGGCACCACGGCCTCTTTGCTGCCGAGGCGCATGATGGAGCCTTTGCCAAATTGCTTTTCGATCTGCGAAAGCGCCAGGTCTATGGCGCGGGAACGGTCATCTGCCACGATACTTCTCCAGTTCTTGGGCGCTCTATAAGCGCCAGATTACGCGGGTTTCTTGAGGAAATGTCTGAATTTGAGGCGATTCTAACACTCGATTTCACAGGGGCGAAGAAAAATCAAAAACTATAGTAACGTTTATCGCCAGGGTAAGTCCATTCAGCTTGCATTTTAGCCGGACATTCTGTGGATTCAGCGCTACTCGTGCCCATATTTCGGCGCCCAGATGCGGAACCGGCCCCCGGCGTGCATGAGGCTCATGATGTACAGCATGCCATCGTAATAGCGCTGCTGCCCGGATGGAATGGGGGCATTCCAGAGCGCCTCGACAAACTGGCGCGAACGCTTCGTATCGGTCGCAGCGAGGCTGGCAACGGCATTGGTCGCAACCAGGCCGGTGGAATGGCGGGCTTCTATTTCTTTGCCGTCCAGGGTGTAGACATCTCCATAGTCGCTGATACCCTGCGCGGCAAAAAACGCCTGGATACGATCGCTTAGTTCCTGCTCCTCTGGAGACTTCTGCCACCAGGACCAATCCACGGACCAATTGCTGGCGGTACGCCAGGAGTCGAAGCCGAAGATGGCGGACTGGGGAAATCGAGTGGCGTGCGGAGTGCCGTCGAAGTTGGCATAGGCGGGAGCAAGACCGGTCGCGGCATTTGCAGTTTTGGGGAAGAAGCTGCGGCTTGCGGCAGCGGCTTCTGCCCAGAACTGGCGATCCTCTACTGGACCCCATCGTGCCCATAATTCGTAAAACGCGGGCAGATGGTAGGAAGGATCGGTAAAGTTGCCGCGCTCCACACCGGGTACGAAGCGAATCATCTTCGCCTCCTCGTTTACTTCGTTGCCCACGGTGCGTGGGCCAAAACGTGTCGGGCCGGACTTCACCGCCCGGTGGCGCATGGTAGTGAGCAGCTCGTCGGCCTGCTGCTTGTAGTTGTAAATTCCTGCGCCGCTGCCCCATCGCGCGTCAGCGAAGTAGAGCGCCATCACAAAATATTCTTCGCCATCCGGAGCAGCCGTCTCCTCGTTGGGCGTGCCATCCGTCTTGTTGGACCAGGAGAAGTACCCATAGGAAGGGTGATTGGGATCGCTGATGTACATGTAGGTCTTCGCCCAGTTCCACAGCGCGTCGAACTCAACCTTTTTGTCGAGCTGGACGGCGATCATCATGCCGTAGGACATGCCTTCCGTGCGTACATCATGGTTAGCAAAGTCGGTCAGGTAAGCGAGCGGGCCATTCGCGTTTTTGCCCGCCGGATAGAAGACGGTTTGGGTAGCCGCGTCTCCATGAAAGAGCTGCTGGAAGGCCGCCTGGATTTTGGCGTCAATCTCTTTCTCAGAGTGACCGCTTTCCGCGAAGAGATTGCGGTAATGTCCGGTAGCGTATGCGCCCTTGCCGTCGCTTAAACCGGGCGAAGTCTGCGCCTGTACCGCCGTCGGGCTGAGATGGAAGGCGGCCAAAAGGACTCCTGCAAACAGGGCAGGAGCAACCAGGAAGTTTCCCATGGTAAATGCTTTTACTATCCTGAAATGAAAAGGGCAAGTATCAGCATTTCATTGTTCTCAAGAACGGATATCCATCTTTCGGATCAGTCCATCCTCGATACGATAGACATGCTCGACCATCGTGTCGGAGAGCAGGTTTCCTGACATGTCGTGGATGACCTGATGCACATCGATGGCGATGCGGCCATCTTCTTCGGTTCTGAAGCCTTGCGGCTCAACATTTGGGCTTACGGCCTTGAACTGGCGCGTCCAGTAATCACGGACGGCTGCGTGTCCGTGAACGCGACCGCCTTCCCAGCCGTTCGGCCAGTCGACATCCGGGTGCATGGCAGCGAGCACTGTATCGATTTCGCGGCGGTTGAAGGCGGCGTACATGTGACGAAGAAGCTCGATTGCACCAGACATCTCCATCCTTCTACCTCATTGCTTGTTGCCAAGAACACCAAGGAAAACCGGCTTTCACCACAGACAGCACAGAGTTCACAGAGCTTTCCTTATCTCTTCAACATATCCACCGGCTCATTCACATCCGTCACGCGAAAATGCTGCGCCAGCGCGGGGTGCTGCTTCCTGACGGCCTCGTACACCTCCCAGGCGACGCGGCGGTAGGAGAAGTGGCCCTGCGGCTGGGAGCGTAGCTCGGAGATGTAGAGGGCTTCGGCAAAGTCCATTTTGAAGAGGGCGCGCATGCGCGTGCCGAGTGGAAGGATGTAGTCGGCTGATTCTGCGGCTTCGGTTGCCAGTTTGGCGTGAGCTTTGTGCGCGGACTGCATAGCTGCTTCGTAATGCGCTTGCAAGCCAGCTTCGGCCAGGCCTTCTGGGATGTCATAGCCATGCGCCGTAGTGTAGCCCTGGATGATCTGCACGCAGCGACGGTGGCGGTGCATGTCGCGGAAGCCGCCAATGTCCATGAGGATGTCGAAGCGCAGCGTTTGCCCGGCGGAGAATTCGCGCAGCAGCTCGTCGTGTTTGCTGCGGTGGCGCGTGCCAAGGGCGATGATCTCGTTAATGCGGACTTCGTTGAACGTCGCGACGCGGTCGCGGAGCTGGCGATATGAGTAGTGGCAGGCTCCGTAGAGCAGCGTGGCAGCGATTTCGGCTTCGAGAGATTCTTTGCGCTCGACTAAATCTACGACTGGAGCCGGCTCGATGGCTTCGCCCTGCATGAGTTCGACGGCTGCCTGTGCCAGATCGCGTTTTGTTTCGATTTCGTAGCTGTTCGGAGCGGCGTACTTGACCAGCGTGGGGGCGGTTTTTACTTCGCGTGTGAGCAAGGTTTCAGCCTTCGCTCCCAGGGTCGAGTCAAGGGCGGCGATTTCGCGCTGCAAGCCGGCCAGCTCTTCGCCATGGACGTTCCATGCAGCTCCGGTAGCGGCGCTGCGCAGGCGCTCACCCAGCTGGCGAATCTCGCCATAGGGACTCGACAGCAGGCGCGAGACCTGGGTTTCGAGCGTGCGGGCGTTGACGATCTGGCCGAGTGAGGTGTTGGTCGCCAGCGGCAGCAGGTAGCGGGCTACATCGAAGGCGCGCGCGCGCAGCGTCCGATCATAGCTCTCCTGTTTCATTTCGGTGGGCCTGACTACCTGCGTTTTCAGTGACTCGAACATGCCCTCGGCGAGTTCGTGATAGGCGGCGAATAAGCCTTCCACCGACTCGCGGTAGAGATGGGCAGCTTCGCCGTCGGAGCCGAAGTCTGGCATGTACCAGCCGCTTTTTTTGAAGTTCTGGTATCTTGTAGACCGCTCCTGGCCGTCCCAGCGCTGCTCATCTACCAGAGAAATGGCGGACAGCAGCGACAGGCGCTCGATGGCGAAGGCGATGTGCGCTAAATCAGCGATCGAGCGGTGGCCATATTGGAAATAGAATGTGTTGAGGAATTGCTCGGCGCGCTGGCTGCTGATCTCCTTGAGGGATTCCTTCATCGATAACGACGAGCGCGAATATTTGGCCATGGCATAGGCCAGGACTTCGGGGTCGGCGCCGTGCACGGCAAACACTTCGGTCTGGTTCTGAGGCTCGGTAGACGTGACGATAGAGGGTTCAGCAACGGTTTCTGGCATGTTGGCCACCAGAATACGGCATTTGCCTCTGGAAGAAGCGTCCCAAACTCACGGGACCGGACAAGACTTGCAACTT
>Ga0206894_1091_pt1 | contig 19763 bp, 20 predicted proteins | sample Alteio_BWOrgHeat_54_FD_152953 | JGI IMG/M metagenome (GOLD analysis project Ga0206894, IMG submission 152953) | Enriched cells from forest soil in Barre Woods Harvard Forest LTER site, Petersham, Massachusetts, United States -... | ecosystem: Environmental > Terrestrial > Soil > Temperate forest >...
TTTCCACCATCAACTCCAAATCCGTGTCATCCTGAGCGAAGCGCAGCGGAGTCGAAGAGCCTGTCCTGAGCAAAACCGAATGGAACCTGTTTTCTCCTCTGCCGAGCCACAAATACTATTGAGGACCTCATGCCCTACCTTCTCAAAACCGAACCCAACAAATACTCCTTTGACGACCTCGTCCGTGATGGCGAAACCACCTGGGACGGCATTTCCAACAATCAGGCCCTGCTCACCCTCCGCAACATGAAGAAGGGCGACAAACTCGTCATCTACCACTCGAACATCGGCAAAGCCGCGGTAGGTCTGGCCAAGGTAGTCTCAGTCGACGCCACCGACCCCAAAAACCCCAACGTCCGCATCGCCCCAGTCAAGCCCCTCAAGCGCGAAAAGCCCTTGGCCGAAATCCGCGAAGCCGCCGTCTTCAAGGGCTCCATCCTCTTCCGCCAATTCCGCCTCTCAGTAGTCCCCCTAACCGAAGACCAATACGACTGGCTAATCCAACCCTAAGCTAGCCCCGTTACTGGTGTCATAACCGCCACCATCGCTGGGGTGCTATTGCTATGGTTTTTGCCCTTCTTGTTTGTCTCTCCGTAGGGGATCTGCTGTTGCCCTTGCTCTTGTTTTGGGTCGTCATCCTGAGCGAAGCAAAGGATCCCTGTATTTCGGCTTTGCAGTTACATTTGCACTTACCAAAGCAATACCCCTCAACCACTTACCCCACCTCACCATAAAAAACACCAGCAAAACACAATGTCAAGCCCCAAACTTCTGTAACCCAAACAAACAAAACAAGATACGCATTGTTAAAACCCCCACTCCAGCTGTCTATAATAGAAATAGAGAACAAAAAAGCCCCGGCCAAAGCCGGGGCTTTACCCTTAAACCCATAACCCCTTTAGAAAGACGAATTTGCCTATAACCCATTTAGAATGAAGATTTTACATGTGGGGTAACCATATCAACCTATTGAAACCAAACAACTTACACCCATAGATACCCCAGGGGGGGTACCCCACCATAAATAACCCAACACTGCTATCCTTACCATCGGAAAACAAACAGGAGCCACACGCAACATGATCGATCTCAAAGGCAAAGTAGCCGTCGTGTTCGGCCTCGCCAACAAGCGCAGCATCGCCTGGGGCATCGCCCAGAAGCTATCCGAAGCTGGAGCCACCCTCGCCATCTGCTATCAAAGCGAACGCCTCCAGCGCGAAGCCGAAGAGCTCGCCGCCGATCTTCCCGGCACCAAAACCTTCCGCTGCGACGTCGCCATCGACACCGACATCGACGCCGTCTTCGAGCAACTCAAGGCAACCTACGGCAAACTCGACATCGTCGTCCACTCCATCGGCTTCGCGCCCAACATCAAGAACACGGTCCTCCAAACCACCCGCGAGGACTTCCGCATCGCCCACGACATCAGCGCTTACTCCCTCATCGCCCTCGCCCGCGCGGCAGAACCGCTCATGACCGAAGGCGGCTCCATCCTCACCCTCACCTACTACGGCGCAGAGAAGGTCTTCCCCAACTACAACATCATGGGCGTAGCCAAAGCCGCCCTCGAAGCAGCCGTCCGCTACCTCGCCGCCGACCTCGGCACAAAGAAGATCCGCGTCAACGCCATCTCTGCAGGCCCCATCAAGACCCTCGCCGCCCGCGGCATCGGCGATTTCACCAAGATCCTCAACGCAGTCGAAGAGCGCGCGCCACTCCACCGCAACGTCGATGCGTTAGAAGTCGGCAACACCGCCCTCTTCCTCTCCAGCAATCTCGCTAGCGGCATCACAGGCGAGATCACCTTCGTAGACTGCGGCTACAACATCACGGGTTTGTAGTTACAAGACACGGTTTGTAGTTACAGAGCAAAGACCGTTAATGGCAGATTTTTTGGATGCGCGCCCGAATATTTCCATTCAAGACAACGTTCGTTGCCTGAATGCGATTTTTCCGTCTCGGTTGTTGCTTCGAGGAATTGGCGCTGCGGCCCTGTTTCTTTTTGTGGTCTATAAAGCTATCGATTCGGCACCAAATGTCTCGCTGGCAGAGCTCGATCGCCTCACTGTCGTAGTCGGCTTCATTCTCTTACTTCCTGTTATTTGGATTTGTTGGGTATGGTTGCTCGTCGCTGGCGGTGATCACGAGACATTGAAGATTGATGCTCTCAGACTTTCCGTCGAAAGAACAGTATTCGGGAAAGTTTGGAAAACAAGCATATTTCGAATGAAAGACGTAAAGAACTTGCGTTTCGCGCAAACCGGTTTCGGCCCATATGGTTCTGTATTCGGCTTAAGGTTCGAACACTTAGGCAAGAAGCATAAGATCTTTCAGGGCTTGAAACAAACCGATGCGGATCTTCTCATCGAGCGATTAAAGACACTTGGTATCAGCTGCAGAAATCGAGATTGAAGAGATCAAGCCCGACCATCGCCGAAACCCTGCTGACACCCAACTGTCAGCAGGGTTTTACTATGCTCGACCCTGTAATCAATGAGGCGTAGCATGACAACGCTGCCAGTTCGCCGCATATTTAAGTCTTTGTTTCCGTCTTTATCCGTTTTGCATTTGTACTAATCCGTGTTCATCCGCGAAAATCCGCGGTCGAAAGGAACTCAAATGACGATCTCCGAAATCCTCCTCCAGGACTTTGATACCGAGATGAAGGGCACCCGCACCACGCTCGAGCGGATCCCCGAAGCCAACCCCGAATTCAAGTGTCACGACAAATCCATGCCGATGGGACGCCTCGCCGTCCACGTAGCCACCCTTCCGAAGTTCGGCAGCACCATCCTCACCACCGATGTCCTCGACCTAGCCGCCGAAAAATGGCCGTCCATGGTCTTCGAGTCCCGCGAAAAGCTCCTCGCCGACTTCGATGCCCTCGCCGCTAAAACCCGCAGTGAACTCGCTTCCGCCACCGACGATCAGCTCAAGAGCAATTGGAAGATGGTTTGGGGCGATAAGACAATAGCTGATGCTCCACGCTCCGCCCTCTTTCGCTCCATGTTCTTCAACCACCTCATCCATCACCGGGCACAGCTAGGCGTCTACCTCCGCCTCAACGACGTCCCGGTCCCGCCACTCTACGGCCCCTCCGCCGACGACACCATGGGCTTCTAACTAAACGAGCCATCTCAAGGTATGCTGCTGGGACTATGAAAATCTTCCTCAGCAGCCTTGCAATCGGCCTCGCGTCGGCAACCTGTAACGGACAAGCCGCACCGCCGCAACCTGTGATCGTTCTCCGCGCCGCGCGAATGCTGGACGTCACCGCCGGAAAGGTCATCGCACCCGCAGAGGTCCGCATTCAGGGTGAGCGCATCGCAGCCGTAGGCACCAGCGTCAGTCACCCAGCCTCAGCGAAGGTCATCGACCTCGGCGACACGACGCTGATGCCCGGCCTCATCGACGTCCACGTGCATCTCTTCCTGCACCCCGGCGCCGAAGACCTGCAAACAGTACAAGAGAGCGTCCCACAGCGCACTCTCGTCGCCGCCGACGCCGCACGCCTCGATCTCCTCGCAGGCTTCACAGCCGAGCGCGACATGGGCACCGAAGGCGCAGGCTGCGCCGACGTAGCCGTACGCAACGCCATCGACTCTGGCCTGATTCCCGGCCCGAGAATGCGCGTAAGCTGCAACGCAGTCGACCTTCTCGGAGGACACGAAGACGCCATCGGCTACAACCCGGCTCAGCACGTTCTCTCAAACGCCGACTTCGCCAACTCGGCCCAACAATTAGTCGAAGTCATCCGCGAGCAGCGCAAAGGCGGAGCCGACTTCACCAAGATCTACGAAACAGGAAAGGATTCGATCCAGGACAGAACCTTCACCACGCCATACCAATACACCGAAGCTGAACTAGCCGCCGCCGTAGCCGAAGCGGCCCGAACCGGAGGAACTTCCGCCTCAGGTCGAGGCGTAGCCGTCCACGCCACCGGCGAGCCCGGCACCGGCTACGCCGCAGCCGCTGGAGTCGCCTCCATAGACCACGCCTACCAACTCAACGAAACCACCATGAAGACCATGCACGACAAAGAAATTTACGCAGTCCCAACCTTCGCCATAGCCGAGTACTTCACCGACCACGCCGAAACGCCCGAACGAGCCGCCCGCGAGCGCGCCCAGCAGGTCTACCACGCGGCCGAGTTCAAAAAACAGATGGCCGCTGGCGTTCCCTTCGCCGTAGGCAGCGACGTCGGCCCGTTCCCTCACGGAACGCAATCCCGCGAAATGGAACTGATGGTCCAATACGGAATGAAACCCGCCGACGTCCTCCACGCCGACCTCATCAACGGAGCCAAGCTTCTAGGCTGGAGCGGACAAATCGGCGAATTAAAACCCGGCTACTACGCCGACATCATCGCCATCCAAGGCAATCCCCTGGAAGACAGCACAACTCTTCGCAAAGTCACCTTCGTCATGAAAAACGGCGTCGTATACCGTCATCCTTAACTTGATGACGACAACTTTTAACAAAATGTCATCCTGAGCGAGCGAAGCGAGTCGAAGGACCTGCGTTTTTTACCCAACCTTCTCCGTCAACTCCGCCCAACGAGCATAAAGCCGATCCGCCTCTTCTTGCGCCGCTTCCATCTCCGCCAAAGCCGCAGTCAGCTTCGCCGCATCCGTAGCAACAATCGGATTTTCGACCTTCATCCTCGCCGCTTGCAGCTTATCTTCCGCAGCTTCAACCGCAGCCTCAATTCCCGCAAACTCCCGAGCCTCAAGGTACGAAAGCTTCTTCTTCCCCGGAGGCGCAGAAGGCGAAGTCACCGAAGCAACCGCCTTCCCGGTCATTCCCGGAGCGATCGCCTCTTCCACCGTCACGCCGCGCCATTGCTCCCACTGCGAGTAATCAGCAAACGTCTCCGCTCCACCTTTCCCATCAAGCCCAAGCACAATCGTCGACACGCGATCCAACATGTAACGATCGTGAGTCACTAATACCAAAGCGCCCGTATACTCCAGCAGACTCTCCTCCAGAATCTCCAACGTAGCAATATCGAGATCGTTCGTCGGCTCATCCAGCAGCAGCAGATCCGCAGGCTCAAGCATCAGCTTGGCAATCAGCACTCGAGCGCGCTCACCTCCACTCAGCCTCTCAACTGGCTGATTGAGCTGCTCACTCGTAAACAGGAACTTCGTAGCATAGCTAGCCACATGCACCACGCGCCCCTGATACACCACCGAGTCCGAATCAGGCGCCAGCGCACGCCGCAACGTCACACCTTCCTCAAGCTCCCTAGTCTGGCTGAAGTACACAATCCTCAACGACGCAGCCTTCTTCACCACACCAGCCGAAGGTTCCAACTCCCCCGTCAGCAGGCGCAACAGCGTAGTCTTCCCGCTCCCATTCGGCCCTACAAGCCCAACTCGCATTCCGTTCGCGATCAGGAAGTTCAGCCCCTCAACGATCTTCCGATCTCCAAGAGTGATGCTGATGTCCTCCAGTTCAACGAGACGCTTCGTCTGTCTGTCTGTTGCGGAGAAATCAATACCAGCGCTGGAAGTTTGCACTCGTGTGTTTACTTCCTTCAACTGTCCGATCAATTCGTGTGCGTTGTCGATGCGCGCTTTGGCCTTCGTCGCCCTTGCCTTTGGGCCGCGACGTAGCCACTCGATCTCGGTCTTTACGCGATTCTTGAGGGCGTCCTGCAGCTTGCTTTGTGCCTCCATGTAGGCCTGCTTGCCTTCAATAAACTTCGAGTAAGTGCCCTTCACGCGCAGCAGTCCATCGGCGTAGACGCGGTTTAGCTCGACTATCTCCGTCGCAACATTCTCAAGAAAATAACGATCATGGCTGACCAGAACACAAGCAAAATCACCCTCATTGAGCAGCTCCTCCAGCCATACAATCCCCGCTAAATCCAGGTGGTTTGTGGGTTCGTCGAGCAGAAGGACGTCGGGATGCGTTACTACGGCTTCCGCGATTGCGAGGCGCTTGCGCCAGCCTCCGCTTAGCTTTGCGGCTTCGGCACTAAGGTCGGGAAAGCCTGTTCTGCCTGAGGTTTCGCGCAGTCGTCCCTCGTGTTCGCCTTCGGATACCTTGGCGCGGATCAGTGCGGCTTCCAGCACTTCGCGGACGGTTGTTCCGGGGGCGAAGTTGGACTCCTGCTGGACGTATCCTACGCGGGCGCGCTTGCGGACTGCTACGTCGCCGGAGTCTGCATCTTCTTCTCCTGCAAGGACTTTTAGGAGTGTGCTCTTGCCTGCTCCATTGGGGCCGATCAATCCAATGCGGTCGCCATCTGAGACGGTAAACGAGATTTCGCGGAACAGGGGCGTCGCGCCGAAGGCTTTGGTCAAACCCTGCGCATTTAAGATTGGTGGCATCGTTTCAGTTTACCGTTTCTGCGCTATTTTTTTGGGCGTGGTGGACTGGTGTTTTTCAGGGGATTTTTGAGAAAACGGGCTGCAGAACGTGGTTTTTTGTGGTCAGCGCGTGGTGAAATGCGTGGTAAAGCTGGACAACGGGATGCACGTTTTTGCGGCAGCGGAAATTTTGCAAGTTTCTCAGATTTATTTTCGCTGGCCCGACTCGGCTCTCTTAGTCGAGGTCGAACTCACGCAAAGGCCGCTCGCCTAATGGGGTTTCCTTGGCTTTCTTTACGGCTTCGGCAAACTTCTTTGCCAGCACGTCATCCTTGTTCTTCTGGGCGTCTACGCTTTGTTGAAAGATTGAGTCGCGTCGCGCGTCGGCCTCACGGAGGGCCTTTGCGGCTTCACCGAAGTCCTCGAACATCTTCTTCTTCGGGGCAGACTTGTGCGCGATCACGGCCCGTGTCACCGGGTCCACCGTCAACATTCCGCCGCAATCCGGACACATCACTTCAAACGGTTGATCACTCAGGCCCATAACAATTACCTCAAAGGCCATTGTAAGGCGCATGGGGTGGACTCTGAAAGAGGCTTTGCTGTTTGGTACGAACAGCTCGCCTTGCGCTTCCAGATCCCCGATTCGGAGACCTGAAAACGCGGACAGAAGCGGCGCGTTCCTCAGTGTGCGGCGATTGCCTTGCGGCCCCCTCTCCTGTATAGGCTCTTTCGCAGGAGAAGCTTTCCCCGATGAAGGTGAGCTTTCACTGAAGGGCAGGATTTGCCTCTCAGCTTTGCGACCTGCTGGATGGAGCAGTCATTCGCGAGGTAGAGAGCGACGAGGATGCGAGTCTCCGTCGGAAGCTCTTCCATGTGCTTGTGTATGAGCCGCAGAGCTTCCCGCCGCAAGGCGATTTTTTCCGGATTATCGACCGTGAAGCTGGAGCTTTGCTCGAAGCTGCGGAGGTATTCGGGACTGTCTTCAAGAAATACCGTTGTCTTCCTTCGCAGCTTTCTCAGGGCGATGAGAGCGCGGTTGGTCACGATTCTTGTGAACCATGTCTTCATGGAAGAGTCGCCGCGAAACTGTCCCATCGCCACCCAGGCGGCACAGAAGGAGGTATGGACTACATCTTCTGCGTCTGCCCGGTCCCGCAGGATTGAGGTAGCGATTCTCAGGAAATGATTCTTTTCGTTGGTAACGAGATCCGTCAGCTCATTTCGACGCGATTGCAAAGTCTGGTCTGCGTCTTCGCGCATGGGAAAAGTCGGAAGACAGACCGTATGGGTTTCAACCTGGGTAAGCATATAAGTCTCCTGGCATGGTGCCGTTCACGCTTAGAAATGAAGCCGCGTCACGCAGGGTGCGCGACAGGACGCCGTAAGGCGCTAAGCGAAGATGGAGACTGGTGGGGGACGGAAGAGGAGTTGCGGCGACCAGAGGCTTGGATGGATAAACCTCCGAATGGTCGGATACAGACGCCACGCTCTGATGAGCCTGAATGAAAAGAGATTAGCGATGAGAGTAAAAAGGATGAAAGCCACGGTGGACGCTGGCGTTGGCGCGGGGCGCTCGTTTCGAGTTGCCGAAGTGAGGCTGCCGTGCGCTCCTATAGCCCTGCTGGCAGAGCGTATTGGGGCGTGTGACCCCTTGGAGAGTCTGCACGCAATACTGCAGGGGAAGATGCCCAGGAAGAGAAGGACTGAGACCAAGATCCAATGAAATCGTCGATTTGTGGGGACGGAGTTCACTTAGACCCTCAACAACTTGATGCGCGGTGACATTACTTTGAAGCTACCGCAGCCGCGTGTTTTCCTGATTAAAGATAGCATCGCTATGGTTTAGACGTACCTCAGCGCAAACCGGATAGGACGTACAATGGCGCGGTGCAGATTACAACCGAGATCGATTTGCCATATCAATCAGAGCAAACTGCGAACGTGATGCTCCCAATGCGTTCCGATACAAGCATCGCGATGGCTAGTATCTGCGCCAGGGTATTTCTATTGTCAGTATTCTGCTTCGCGATCTCCAGTTTTTGTTTCGGCCAGAAACAAGACCCTCTATGCAGAGGCGGGATCGGCAAGTTCACCTCGAAGTTTCCAATTGGGGTGACCATAACTGTGGGCGCCAGGAAAAGCGGTTCCCTGGCGACCCGAGCTTGCGAAGCCAGATTGACCTGGAATAAGGGCGAGCTGGTGGTTGTACCCGAAGCCTGGCAGATCGATATCGATGTGATGGGCGCCGATCTGGGCTCGGGTATACCGGTCGTCACTTTCCAAACAAAAAAGTCTAAGACCGACCAGCTAGCGACATATGAAGTGTATTCTTTGGAATCCGCGCCGCGTCTGCTCCGGACAATTACTGGCGGAGATTTCTTTCGCGCTATCGATACAAATTTGGAGGGCCGAATCGAAATCTGGACTGGCGATGCCAGCGTAGTGAATGGTTTCGAGAACCTGCCATTAGCCGACTTTGATTTTGCTCCAACCGTAGTAATGCGATTTCAAGACCAGCGCTTAGTCGACGTAAGTTCCGAATTCCGCTCTTATTTCGATCGCCAAATTGCCGGAGTGCGTGCCCACATCGATCCTCAGGCATTGAGCGATTTTAGAAGCAGTGACGGCAAGCTATCAGCGACATCGTCTTTATCGGGAGAGCACCTCCGACACTTGGTGGGAACAAAAACGAAGGTGCTGGAAATCGTATGGTCCTATCTCTACAGTGGCCGCGAGCAGGCTGCATGGCATGCGCTTGCGGATATGTGGCCACCCGCGGACCTCGAACGGATTCGCGCAGCGATTCTGGCTGAACGATCGCACGGTATCGACAGCCAGGTTGACGAGATCTCCGCTCCGACATCCCGTCTCCATTTGAAGAAACACGCAGTAGTGTACAACCTGATTTACGACTCTCCGGATTCGGCAAACGCAAATGGCGCGGGCAAAGTGTTAATCACTTCCCTGAATGATCTCAACGATTTCCTCGATCGCCCGGCGAAGCGTTCCTCCCCGGTCGCCAGCAAGCCCGAATCACTTAATCTTCATATACCTCTTCCGACCGAGGCTCAGCGAGAGTTTCTGTACTCAGGCGTTGCACTTGAGCTCGTGATCGATGCCGCCGGCAAAGTCCATTCAGCTAAATTGGCCACCAAAGCTGGCGAGGGCTCAATAGGAGACTCTTTGATCAGCGCGTCCACAGAATGGATATTTATTCCAGCCATCAAGGATGGCCACGCGGTTGCGAGTCGCGTACTCCAAGTTTTTTCACCGTACCGATGAGTCACTCGCTGACGCCATTCTCAGCGCTATTAGAGCCGGATTACGACATGACCCGGACACTGATTTCCAGCCACGCTTACTAGCCGGTCGACTAGCCCCTCGCCGTATCGCGCGAGGAACCAGACCCCGGCTAGGACACGCTCTTGCGGGTGGCCATCGGGAAATACATTCAGTGTGATCGCCTCAGCATGCTTTCGCAGGCTTGATTCCTTCTGCAGCTCGTACGTAGCAGCCATACGTCGCAGCCGGTTCATCTGGTAGAGCATCTTCGAAGCCGAGCTTTCGGCGGAGGTGCCAAGGCTCTCGTCCATGCCACGCAGATACTCAGTCAGCGCTTCCAACTCCGTCTCCAAAGCGTTGCCTGCGGCGGATAATTTCTTCTTGAGAGGAATCGGCATCGCTCGTGCGCCCAAACGCTGGGCCAGCTCATCGGCCGTCGTCATTGCGTCTGGAAGCTGTACTTCATCCTTGTTCATGACGGTCGCGATCGCCGGTTCAATCAGCGTTGCGCTCAATCTTGGAAGCACTGGTGTAATTCGTCCCAGGATGCGCTCGTACAGCACCGCACTCTGCGCGAAGTAGGCGATCTCGGCCGGGCCGCCCACGTATGACGTCGTGGGCAGCAAGGTGTCTTGAAACACGGGCCGCAGCAGCGCATTTGGGCTTAGCCGTTCAGGAGTTTTCTCGAGAATCGCGATGAGATCCTCGGAGCTGAAGACATGCCCACCAGCCCTCCACTGTCCTTCGGTGGGCCTTCGGAGTGCGACTCGTTCTCCGGTCTCCTGATCGAGAAGGAATAAAAGCGAAGCGCCTTCCAGTACGGTCACCTGAGCGTGGTAGCCAGCCTTTACCAGCTCTTCGCTGCGAGTCATTAATTCCTTCTGCAACTCATCAGCATGTTCGATTGCATACCGCAATGTCTTTGCGCCCAGTGCGTGAAACTCGCGTGTCGATGCGTCGATCACGATCAATCCCTGATCGGCAAATATCTTTGCGATCAGTTGTCCAAAAGCGCTGGCCAAAGTGGGCTTGCGATTACCCTTTGGCAGATAACAGTCCCGCAGCCAATCGGTGACAGGAGCGTAGGCAAGCAGTTCGCTCGCCTGGTCGAGAACCTTTTCTATCTCCGGCCCCGGAACAACACCGCCCACAGGAACGGGATGCGAAACGTGCAGGCCTGCTTTCAGTTTCTCGACTGCGGTCTTGCTCAGAAGAGCGATCTGGTCTACTTCCGCGAGATCGTGGTCTTCGGTCGCCATCCAGAAGATGGGTACATGCTCGACGCCAGTGGCCCTGGAGGCTTCTTTTGCTCGCGCGACTGCTGTTGCAGCCTTCAAAATCGTCAACAGCGGCCCGCCAAACAATACAACCTGCTGGCCTGTCACCACCGCCCGGGCACCCGTCCGGAGCTTCTCAATATTTTCGAGCGTTATTGCACCTGCGCCAAACTCTATATTCTGCCGCTTCAACTCGTCGGCGAGCCGTGCCGCATCGGCGCTCTGAGAATCTGCCACCCGGAGCCATTTGCCTGCGAACGGCTCCGCCCCGTACCAACAGCGAATCGCCGCATCGACGGGCTGGTCGCCCATCGTCAAATAGTCGCGATAAATGTGCGACACATGCGGCAATACGGTGATCGGGTAACACTCAACACTCATCGAACTATGTCCTCGTAATCAGTCCTGCACGGCGACCTGCCCGTCCGGTTTGCAAGCCATCCCCTATAACTTTACCGTGCATTCGGTTGGATGCCCCACGCACCCCCCTAGATGCAGGATGATACCGTAGCTTTATGGCCGCCCCAAAAAAGAAAATCAGCACACCCAAGCCACAGGCTCCCACAAACAAGACAAAATCGCCCAAGAAGGCAAAACTGATCTCTTCCAAGCTCTCTTACAAGGGCAAAGTTTTTTCTGTTTTTACAGACAAAGTGCTCGAACCCAGCGGGAATATCAATGTTCGCGACGTCATCCGTCACAACGGCTCTGTCGTCATCCTTGCCGTGGATGAGTCCAAAAATCCGAAGAACCCTGACATCATCTTCGAACGCCAGTACCGCCATGCCGCCGGTCAGTTCCTGATCGAGCTTCCTGCGGGACGAGTGGAACCCGGCGAATCCACGCTGGGCGCCGCCAAGCGCGAGATGATCGAGGAGACCGGCTACCGGGCGAAGCGCTGGACACTGCTGACCAAATATTTTGCCAGCCCCGGCTTCCTTGGCGAGTCGATGCAAATCTATCTCGCCCGCGACATACGCGAAGGCGTCTCGCAGCCTGAGGCCGACGAGAACATCGAGGTCTTCCGGTTGCCTCTCTCCGAAGCGCTGGCGCTGGTAGCGGCCAACAAGATTCACGATGGCAAGACTCTGATCGGCCTGATGCTCTACGACGCGGGCCGTCGCTCGGGGCGTCTCTAGATTTATCAATTTTGAGATAAATTCGCGGGGCCATCTTCCCGTAAATATCAGGCTCGCCCGATAAGTTCAGGGCGAGCCTTTTTACGCCATCGTGCACCACTAAAATAGAGGCCATCTCGAGCAAACTAAAACTCCATAGCTGTCTTTTTCCACATATCCCCGGAAAGAAAATGAGCCAGAGAAAACTCCGGCTGCGACTTTTGCGTCACAAAGAATAAGCGGCCACCGACTGAAAAACGGTTCGATGGCGCGAACAGAAGTACAGGGGAGTCAGACTTGGCACAATACAAGGGCACGGTTAAATGGTTCAACAACGCAAAAGGGTACGGATTCCTCGGACGTGACGGTGGCGCCGATGTCTTCGTTCATTACAGCTCCATTCAGCGCGAGGGGTACAAGAGCCTCAAAGAAGGCGACGAGGTCGAGTTCGATATCATCCAGGGATCCAAAGGTCCCCAGGCTGATCAGGTAGCCCGTCTAAGAGAAGCAGCCAACTAAAGATCTGCACTCTAAAGCGCTGGCTCGCTGGCGCCTGAATGAATTGGTTTGCCCGATAATGTTTGCGCACTGCATGAGCAGCAAACGACGGGATTGTTGCATACTTGTTCAGTAGCCGTGGAGTCCCCACTGGGCATCGGCGCTGACTCTCCCATGGACAACATTACGATTGCACGGCTGCTCGACGAAACCGCCGCTCTCCTTGAGATCGACGCGGCTGACCCGTTTCGCATTCGTTCCTATCGTCGCGCCGCCGAGGCCGTCGAACAGCAGACCACGCAGCTTGTGACGCTGACCACGCCTGAGGCGGATCCAAAGGCGCTCCTTGCGATTGCAGGGATCGGCAAAGGCATGGCTGCGAACATCGTCGCAATAGTCTCCACTGGTTCCATGCCTCTTCGCGACGAGCTGCTGCAAAAATACAAGCCTTCGATGCTGGAACTTCTGCGACTGCCAGGCATGGGTCCGAAGACCGTCGCTCTTCTGTGGTCATCTCTCCAGATTGCCGACATAGATGCCCTCGAAGCTGCGGCCAAAGCCGGTGAGCTTAACAAGCTGCCACGGATGGGCGAAAAGTTCACCACTAAATTGATCAAAGGCATCGAGGACCATCGGCGGAATTCGAGCCGCTTCCGGGTGGATCAGGCTCGCGAGCAGGCGGAACGGATCTCTGCGCTCATTCGGGAATTTCCCGGCATCGATGAGATCACTCCCGCTGGGTCTCTGCGTAGAGGCCGCGAGAGTGTCGGCGATCTCGATCTGCTGGTAACAGGTCCAGCCTGCGAGCCCGACGTGGTTTCGGCAGCGGTTGACCACGTCGCCTCATTGCCTTTGATCGATAAGCTGCTTGCCAAGGGACAGAACAAGGTCTCGTTCACACTGCGAAGCAATCTTCAGGTTGATGTTCGGTTACTTCCGCGAGCTAGCTACGGAGCAGCGTTGCAGTATTTCACCGGCTCGAAGATGCATAACGTTGCGCTGCGTCAGCGTGCCATCAAACGCGGACTTACGCTGAACGAGTATGCTCTCGCGCGGCTGGAAGACAATACAATTGTCGCCGCTGCTACAGAAGAGGCAATCTACCGGGCCCTTGAGCTCGACTTCATTCCACCAGAGCTGCGTGAGAACGGCGGCGAGCTTGAGGCCGCTGCCAATCACACTCTTCCGCAACTCGTCACCATCACCGATATCCACGGCGATCTCCACATGCATACCACGGAGACTGACGGCGCGAATAGTATCCGTGAGATGGCTGAGGCTGCGCTCGCTCGCGGCCTGAAGTACATCGCCATTACGGATCACAGCAAGAATCTTGCAATGACCAACGGCATGGACGACGCCCGTGCTCTTGCTCATATCAAGCGCATCCGCGAGGTCGATGCAGAGATGGGCGGGCGCATCCGCGTTCTGCCGGGCATCGAGGTCGATATTCTCGCTGAAGGTCAGCTCGATCTGGATGACTCTACGCTGGCCCAGATGGATATCGTTGTAGCCAGCGTTCACTCGCGCTTCGACCAGCCCATCGAGCAGATGACCGACCGCATCCTGCGTGCGCTTGAAAATCCTCATACGCGGATCCTGGGGCATCCTACTGGCCGCAAGGTCCTCAAGCGCGATCCCTATGCTCTGCACATCGACACCATCCTGAAACGTGCCGCAGAACTTGGCGTGGCCGTGGAACACAATGCCAGCCCTGCGCGGGCTGATCTCAACGATCTCCATCTGCGGCTGGCAAAAGAGCATGGCTGCAAGATCACGGTCAATACCGATGCCCACTCAACGGACGAGCTGGACCAGATCCGCTATGGCATCACGCAGCTTCGCCGTGCATGGCTGACAAAGGAAGACATCATCAACACCAGGGCCACAGCAGAAGACCTGCTGACCCAGCTTCGTCCTAAACAGTGACGTAAAGCTCAAAATCTGACAGCGCGATCTTTAATGCGACGCGGCTCCATCCGGTCTCGTCAAAAAACGCACCGGCGAGTACGGCCCCACCGGAATGTACTCCACCACGATGTACCCAGCCTTCACCACCGGCAGGTCTGCGAAGATCGCCTTGGCCTCATCTACCGTCTTGGCGTGCAAGAAGAAGATCTGTCCCTTTCCATCGCCCCGCGTGTACCACTGCTCAATCTTTCCATCCATATAAAGCTGAGCCACTGCCCGTACTTCGTCAGGAACCAACTTCATCACATCCGAGATGGCCACCCCAGGCTTCACTGAAGTCATCGCCATCACCTCAGTCACGGGAGCCGGAGCAGGAGCCGGGACAGCCGCTTGAGCCTGTCCCTGTACCCCAGCGCCAAGCAAAAGCACGAAAAGACTAAGCAGCATCATCTTCAACCTCCACGAGCCGTATTCGCGTCGATGTCCTTGCCTATACGACTATCTCCCCGCCCTGTCCATCCCTTTATGCACTATGGTCAAATAAACCTTGTGACCAATCCTTTCGATATCGGCAACGTCCCCGTAGGCCGCGGCAAGCTCTTCCTCATCGCCGGCCCTTGTGTCATCGAGTCCGAGCAGCACGCCCGCACCATGGCCGACGCCATCCAGCGCATCACCTCCGACCTCGGCGTCCCCTACATCTTCAAAGCCAGCTACGACAAAGCCAATCGCACCTCCATCCGCAGCTTCCGCGGCCCCGGCCTCGCCGAAGGCTGCCGCATCCTCCGCACCGTGGCCGAAACCACAGGCCTCCCCGTCCTCACCGATGTCCACACCCCACAGGACTGCGCCCCCGTAGGCGAAGCCGTGGACGTCCTCCAGATCCCGGCCTTCCTCTGCCGCCAGACCGACCTGCTCATCGCCGCCGCCGAAACCGGCAAGGCTATCAACGTGAAAAAAGGCCAATTCGTAGCACCCCTCGACATGCGCCACGCCGTCGAAAAGGTCCGCGACTCCGGCAATCCCCGCGTCTCCCTCACCGAGCGCGGCGCCAGCTTCGGCTACAACAACCTCGTAGTCGATATGCGCTCGCTCCCCATCATGCGCAGCTTCGCCCCCGTCATCTTCGACGGTACGCACTCCGTCCAAACGCCTTCAGCAGGCAACGGAGTCTCCGGCGGCCAGCCTGAGTTCATCCCTGTCCTCGCCCGCGCGGCTGTAGCTGCAGGAATCGACGGCATCTTCCTCGAAGTCCACGACGACCCTGCCCACGCCAAGTCCGACGGAGCCAACGCCCTCCACCTCAACCATCTCAAGGCCACCCTCGAGCAGCTCCTCGCCATCCACAAAGCCGTGACGCAGCAATAGCCTTTCGGCATTAAAAAAAACGGCCCCTCAATGAGGGGCCAATCTGCCTTGGTTCTCTCTGGTTAGGAGAGGTTTTTGCGAGTGCGCTCTCTGTCGCTATCTCTGCAAACTTGCGGGCGGTTTAGAGATAACTCCAAACCGCCCTCTAGGGGGAGGGCTACTGGTTCGCCTCTGGTGGTGCACTCACTCCCGTTGATTGGGAGGTCTTTGGGGGAGCCGGTACACTATTGGCCGCCGAAGTCGAATCCATTGTTGCCAGGCTGTTATGTAGCAACGTCACCTGGACGCCATTCGTCAACGGCTTTACGCCATCAACTGCTGTTGCGGTGTTCCTTCCAAGCCCAGTCCGATAGATCCGGAACACCGGGACCTGATGCTCAACAACGAGGTAGCGAACGACAGCATCAGCCATCGCCTGCGAGGTCTGTACGCCACCGCGGCTAAAGCCCTGCACTTCGATGATGTAGCCCTTCTCGGCGCCAGCCTTCTCTGCAACGTCATCCAATGCCGCCTTTGCCTTCGGCCCAAGCGTCGTGCGCCCAGATACAAAAGGAACCTCGGTCGCCGACACTGTCTGGAACTGGTCTAGATTGCTTACCGTCGAATGCAGCGCATCAGTCCGATTGCTGGCCGTCGTTGCTGTGGTCTGGGCCGCATTCGCCCTGTTGCCGGCGTCTACCGCATGCTGATCCGCAGTATTCGCCGCGTTCATTGCCTTATTGATGCCTGCCGTCGCCCGCGCATCTACGTCGCGGATATCGTTAGCGTTCTTGGCCTGCAACTGATCCAGCTCGTTCGTACGATCCTTGATCGGATCAACCTGCCTGTGAACCCATCTTTTCCGGGCCAGTGGATTCATCTTGCCCCAGAAGCCTTCTCTCGACTGCATCTCCAGCGGCTTGCCCGTCGCGTAGGTAGAGCTATCATCCGTACTCGCCTTCACAGGCGTAGTGGTGGTAGCTGCCGTGGAATCAGTGGCAGGCGTAGTCGATTGGGCCAACGCAGTAACACCCATCGCGCCTCCTAACACCAACACTGAGAGACCGAAAGTATTTCCAGTTTTGTTCATCATGGATTCTTCGCTCCTTAGGTACCCGCGATGCGCCCGATCATTCAGACGTCATCACGCATTCCCTAAGAGCAAGTGCCATGCCAAATCCAAAACAATCATTTTCGGAATGAAAATAAAAGACTTATTCCGCAAACCCACCAACCTGCAGAGCTTTTGTTAAAGCCTTCCAACGCAAAATCTTCCGGACTCCCGGTAACAATTGCCGTCCGATCCAAAAACCACAAAAACGAAAGCGAAGATCCAAATAGACCTTCGCCTCCATTCGGCTTCATCGTGCGTTTCCGGGGTCGCTACTTCGACTCCACCCCGACCACATGAACCTCCGGCATCTGCATATTCCAGTTCGTCGGAATCGACTCGAAGATCAGCCGAAACTCTCGGTCATCCCCTGGCTTTAGCGGAGCCACGCTTACCGGCTGCGTATCGATATAGGGCTCCCGCGTCCGAATCAGCGACAGCGCCACCGTCTCCACCTGTGGCGGCATCTGCTCGTCATTACGGAACAGCACCTGCACCGTGACACCCGTCACCGTCTGGCTACCCGTGTTCTGGATATGCCCATCCACAAACGTAGACTTCCCACCGGCGAGGCTGGTTGACTCGCTCATCGCAAGCTGAGACAGCGGCAAACTCGACGCATACGGCGACAGGGGCAAAATCGTATTGGGGATAGGCGCCGGTTTCCTCCGCCCCATCAACGCAAACGCTGCAAAGACCGCCAGCATCGCCAATCCGGCTACCCCCCAAGCCTTCAGGGGCATTCCGCTGCCCTCATGTTCCTTCGCCGCAAACATCCCCGCGTCCCGCTTCTCCGGCTTTCCGTCCAATTCGCTCATAAGCCGAAATTTTATACCTCTATAACGCGACTTCTTGCATCTTCTGAGCATCAAAAACACGTACACAAAGGAATCTGCAAAAGTACTTCCCTCAGAACTTTGCAGGATTTTTATAACGCGACGAGAACTATTGGGGCATGATCGCGTTAACCAGACATCGACTCCTTTGAAAGGAGAGGCCGCCATGAATCGACAAACCGTAAACCAGAGCGACAAATCGCCATCGTCGGCACTCCCTTTGGGTATCCCGAACCCGTACGTCACCCCTTCAATCGCGCCATCCGCCACCCCTAAGGCAGCCGATTACGCCTACCGCATCGCCCTGCTCACAGCAGGAATCGTCCTCTTAGCGACGGTCGTCTAAAGCAAAGCTGACCACGGATCTGAAGGATTTACGCTGATCAAGCATCAAGCCTTATCCGTTTTAATCCGCAGTAGAATTCGTGGTCGCCAGGAATCATCCGAAACTCGCCCGCTTCACCTTCTGCCTGAAGTCCTCACCCTGCATCTCCACCACGACGCACATCTCCTGCAACCGCGACCGCATCCGTTCCCCGATCCTGTCGCCCAGCGTCTCCTCGCGCACAAACGACCGCGGCCCCGACTCCGTCCCCAGCGGACCCGCATTCATATAGTTCGTCGTAATAATAGTGGTCCGCCGGTCGTTATACCGGGTGTTCAAAATATGCGCGACCGTATCCCAGACCCAATCCGTCGGCTTTGAAGCGCCAAGCTCATCCAGAACCAGCACCTCGGCCTCAAACACCGGCCGCAAAACCTCCATCTCCGTCTCCCGCACCGTCGCGTTATAGCTGTTCTGTACCTGCTTCAGCAGATCGCGATAGTCATAAAACAACCCCGTCGCCCCGCGCTCCGCCACCAGCGCCTGCAGAATCCCAACAGCCAGATGCGTCTTCCCCACCCCAATCGATCCGGTAATCAGCAGCCCAGTCCCCGCCGTCTCCACCGGGTAGCCCTCGACAAACTTCTTAGCCCGGAGATGTGCTGCCCCAAGCGTGCGATGGGATGAAGGAAAGTTTGTCTCATAGCTCTCCAGCGAGCAGTGTTCATAACGCCGCGGAATCTGCGCCCGCCCCATCATTCGAGCCGTCCGCCGGGCCACACGGCAAACGCAGTCCTGGGCAAACTGTCTCCCATCCTGCTGCACCACCCGCAAACCCGAGCCACCACAAATTACGCAAACATCATCCATCGCGTATTCAGTATCGCAGCCTCTATCCCGCGCTTCTACGCCACCCGCTCAAAACGCTCTGTTGAATTCCCATCCAGACTGTTGAAACCGACGTCGCTACCCTCTGCGGAAGCCCCGCCAGGCCTATTTATTGCCTGCCTGTTGTTCTGCCAGCTGCTTTTCAAACGAGCGCTCGCCCTCTCCGATCGCAGTACGGTAACCCTGAGGATCCACCCACACCTCATCCCCCTCACGAGGCAGGCGCGCAAGCTTCTCCGAAAGCCCAAAATGCACGCCATGATCGCCCAAAAAAATGTCTACAGGCAGAGCCTTGTAAACCGCAAAGGTATGACGGAAATCATCAGCAATGCCCGGGTAAGATTCCGGATGCCCTGGACGATCCACAAGCTGAAAATCCGACCACAGCGTGTAGCCACCCACGATAGCCACATTGCGGAGTTTACCGGTCGGCTCTTTGGGAAGATGCACCTGCATGGTCCAGGTCGTACACCCGCGGGTATGGCCTCCCGTACGATGAGCCGTCAGAGTTGTGCTACCTAGCGTCACCGTATCGCCATCGTGCAACACGCGTTCGACATGCGCGGGCGGATACTCTTCAAGCGAACCGGACGCATGAAGAAAGTCCGATTTTCCTCCCGACTCAGCCACACCGGCGTCATACTCCATCACCATGAATTGCGCATGCGTCTCGCGCAGAATCTCAGCACTCCCACCCGCATGGTCGAAATGTGCCTGCCCAATCAGCAGGATCTTCGTGTCCTTCCATCGAAATCCGAGTTGTTCCACGCTGGCCTTAATCTGCGAGGGGGAAGACGGCAGATTGGCGTTGATCAAAATGTTTCCGGCAGGTGTAGTCACCAGGTACGCC
>Ga0206894_1085_pt1 | contig 19664 bp, 14 predicted proteins | sample Alteio_BWOrgHeat_54_FD_152953 | JGI IMG/M metagenome (GOLD analysis project Ga0206894, IMG submission 152953) | Enriched cells from forest soil in Barre Woods Harvard Forest LTER site, Petersham, Massachusetts, United States -... | ecosystem: Environmental > Terrestrial > Soil > Temperate forest >...
GTCCGGAGCGATAGCGGAGAGCGATTGACTAATAAAAATATTTAAATCTAAAAATTGGGGCTAGTTTATCTTCAATTGGACATGGACGAACTGGACGAATTGGACTACCTGGACGAACTGGACAACTCATTCCGATTCCGTCCAGTTCGTCCAGGTAGTCCAATTCGTCCAGTTCGTCCATGTCCAAGCGTCTTCTTAATAAAAATTTCTTTAACGCGATTTTAATAGATAATAAAAAAAATTAAAACAACATTGATTAAAATCTTAATCTACAATATAATTGATGTTAATATCCTTATTTTTTATAAAAATGATTTTTATGAATCTTTCTACATTAGGCGCTGCTTGTTTAACAGGTTCTCTTGTTAATTCGGTTTCAGATCGCTTTTGTTCGTGGTCATTTAAAACCAAGCCCCCCTTAAATACCCCTCGTTATTCATGTGTACAATGGGAATTATCTGCAACAGATATCCGCTATACCCTTGCAAATCCCAACACTCCAAAATTAAACTGCATCCAATGTCTTTTTAAAAACATTGTCACCTTTGGCTTATGTGGACTCGTTAAAAGACTCGAATTTGAACGTGCCTTATTGTTAAGAGATCTGACTACGGCCCAAAAAATCTTCCAAAAAGGTTGGATCAAGTCTGTTAATGAAGACTTGTTAAAAAAATTGCGAGTACAAAACAATTTCACTTCCTTGCATTGGCTGATAGATAAAGAATTTGCTAGAATAGCCGCTTTAGAAGCGAAAGAAAAATCCCCCTATACATTAAGAGCGCACAGAGCGGACACTTGGAGCCCAAAGGGTTTTTATTATTATAAAAATTGGTTGGAGGAAAGAGACCAGATCGCAGGAGTAGGTCCATTGACGGTGCGAATTTTTGGAAGCGAGCTTTTTAGTGCCGCGCACCTTAATGGCATGCTCCAGCATGTCCCCTCGCATGCCAAAGGGGATTTACTGAAAATGATTGCTAAAAGCAAAAGTCGGGATGATAGCGGAGATGACATCCATTATGATTGCAACGAGATCAAAACTTTAATCGCGCATGGTTTAGATCCCAAAGACGCTGTCACAGAAGTAGGAATATTCAGTGGGCAAGCCCATCACATATTTATGAAGCCTAATCCAACAACAATACGCTTTTATTTAGACGCAGGGATAGATCCTAATGTAAGAAGAAACCACTATGATTTTTCGCAAACTTTATTATATTCTGTAGTGATATCTGAGCTTTATAAAGCTAACACCGTTTCACCTAAAACACTGCAAATCGTGGAAATGCTATTAGAACGGGGAGCTAATCCTAACGCCCTGTCAAAAGCAGTAGGAAAATCTCACACTGTTTTAGAACTAGCGATAGAAAAAGGACAAAAGCCCTTGGTGGAGTTACTCCTAAAATACAAAGCGGATCCTAACGTGAGAGGGACGGAAAGTGCACATTCGGCCTATGAAGTGGCACTGCAGTCTGATTTTGCTAACGCTAACTTGATAAAATCTCTCCAAGGGGCTGGAGGAACCACCACCCGTGAATTCCTAAATGCCGAATTGGAAAAAACGATCAAACAAACGCTATCTAAAGAGGAAGGCCTTGAAAAATTGCAACTATTGCAAACACTGGGGGCCATAGCGAAGGACGACGTTTTGAAAACAGCCTTAAATAATGCCATCGACCTGCAACTGGTTGAAAAGGCAGCTTTTTTCAAAGCTTTTCTTGAAAAGAAGGCCTTGTTTAAAGCGCAATTTCAAGTAGTCTAAACAGTATTGGGGCAGGAGTTTCGCCTTTTGCCCCTTCCTTTGATAAAATCTCTATGAAAACTGCTGCAGAAAAGCCGCGGCTGTGAGAAGTTGTATGTTTTCGAAACTCTCCATTTTTAGAAGATGGTTGTCCCCACTGACAATATAGCTGGCTTTCCCTTCGATAGCGGCTATCAAATAGATATCATCATCAGGATCTTCTTTAACAAGCACATCGTATTTGTATTTAGGCACCACAATATGGCCAAGAATACTTAGCGCATCCATCCATTTCAGCAAATCTTCATCCGTTCTTTTGATGCGACTGCGTATTTTAGGATAGAAAAGAATGCGTTTTAATTCATCTTGTATGTCCTTCGAAAGGACTAGTTCATATTCTTCAGAGCTAATAATTGTATGCAGAACTTTAGCAGGAGAGCCTTCAGCTTTCATTAAGGCACTGGCATAGATGTTGGCATCCAGAACGACACGGATTCTCATGATGTGCTTTTATGAGATTGTGTTCGAGGTTTTCGGCTGCCGTGCTTAGCTTCATTTGCCAAGGAATCGATCGTTGCTTGCGAATCGTGCGTGCGATCACCAGATAGCATATCAAGCACATAGCTTTTAGCCATTTTAGTCAAAGCCTCAAGCTTTGCTAATGGGATGAGCGCTGCCAAGGGCTTTTCTTTTCGTTCAATGATAAATTCATCACCGCGTAAGTTAACGCAATCGAGAATTTCTCCCATCTTTTTGCGCATATCATCTGTACCAATTTTTTTTAACATCTCCACCTCTTACATCTATAACAACTATTATAGATGATATAGGATTTTAGGAACACAATAAATAGGGGGCTATTGATGTCCCCATAGCGATCTTTGGGAGCTATATGTTGACAAAAGGCACACATTAGGCTATGATATAAGAATAAATATGAGGGAAAATGTCGATCTACACCTACTCCCCCCAAAAAAACCTCAAATTAATAGAAGAAAGAGATATTAGCTTCGAAGAAGTCATCGCAGCAATCGAAGACAATCAGATATTAGATATTATTGAGCATCCCAATCATAAAAAATATGGTGATCAAAAAATCTACGTCATCTTTGCCAATGAATATGTATTTTTAGTGCCCTTTGTTGTAGATGCGGAAGGTAATATCTTCCTTAAGACGATCATTCCTAGCCGAAAAGCCAAAAAAATATACCTAGGAGAAAACCATGAAGAAAAATAACAAAACTCATACAAGCAAGTTCGATGATGAAGAAAATGAACTTGTTGCCTCTTTTGAAAATGACGAATGGAAAACAATAAAGAATGTTGAAAAAGAGAAATTGTCTGCGCGCAAAACAGCCGCTAAGACTCTACGCAAAGATGTGCGTATTAACATTAGGCTAACGAGTAGCGATGTTTCTCACATCAAGCAAAAAGCAGCCTATGAAGGTATTCCTTACCAAACACTGATTGCCAGCATTTTACATAAATATGCTGCTGGTCATTTATAAGACATTGGTTTGTGTTTGTATTTAGGTTCTTACTCCCACATGTCTCTAATGTCCCTAAGGTCGCTTAAGTCCCTATCGTCCCTTTTTTATGCGCCGGGAAGACGAAAGTCCCCTTGGCTGCTTGCCACCAATCAAGCCAGGCTTGCTTGTCCAAGCCAAAGTTAACACCAACATACTCCGCTAGGTGACTATAGAGATTATCGCCGTAGTTATCTGTGGTATCTAACGTGTCGTATTTCAAGGTATCCAAAAGCACATCAATGCCCTCTTTGTCCCCCAGAGAAATCGCTGTCATAGCGGCTGCCCGCCGCACGTAAAAGCTAGGATCCTCAAATAAAGGCACAATGAATGCTAAGGCTTGAGGCAGAGCACTATCTTGCAATCCAAGCGCTGCCGCATAACGCACCTGCTCCGATGGGCTGTTAAAAGCGGGCTTCAACAATGCTAAGGCTGCCGGAGTATGGATTTGAGCCAGATAATAGGTGGCGACCGCGCGATTCTCTTCTGTAGGATCTGTGATCATGAGGTCCGCCAACACAGAAGCGGCTTGTTCTTTGGCCAGCGTGCCTATGAGCTTGATAGCCATTTCCCTCGCATAACTTGAGGCCATAGATCCTTGTTTTAAGGCTTCCATCACCCTATCAAGATGGGTGGTGGTCTCATCTTGAATCGCCCATAAAGCGGCATAATTAAATTGATCCTCAGGCGCCGCAGCGGGATTGGCGAGTAAGGGGGCTAACTCGACTTTGCTGTCCGGATGGGTAAATCTAAAGAGATCGAGGCTTTCATAGAGCTGGCGGCGTTGGTCGTAATCAGCCTTTAAAATTTGTTGGACCAGCTGCTCAGCTTCTACTTGCTTACTAGGGGTCTTAAGCGGAGTGTAAGCACGATTGTTTGCCCATCCATGCAGGGGATCAAAAGGGAAGTCAACGCGCGGCTGATTAGGAAAGTTTTGAAACAACAGCTTTGGTAAATCTTTGGCTTTAACATCGACATCTAAACCCACGCTATGTGGACCAATTCCCCAGTGTCGATTCTGACCACGTTGCTGATCATCCACATGTTCTGCATACACATTTTTGGGTCCAATAGACAAAAATAATGCTGTCGGCCATGCATTGGGCGTGATGGGCTTTTGAATATTAGCTTCACTTTCTTCTTTAAAGGCATAGACGTTATTGCCTTGCAGATCAATAAATACACCTAGGGCTTTGGGCTTGCGAGCACTGCCAAGCGATTGGACGGTCCCTTGAAATGAGTTGTGCCCCCCCGTATTGATCACCATCCCGACTGATCTATCTGCACCCACACCAAGAGAACCCCAACCTCCATGAAAACGATTGTGTCCACCTTCCAAAAACACTAAGCCGGCAGCTAAATGCAACCCTTGCCCTTGTGAATCTGTCTCGGCATAGAAATGATTATGTCCTCCTACATTGACCAAAATGCCCAAACCCAAAAAGTAGGCGGAGCCTTGTGCATAGCACGAAGCAATATATTCATTATGTCCTCCCCCATTGTACAAGAAAGAAACACCGCCATATAAACTTGGATGGGCATTCCACGGATCATAACGCACGCCTGTGGATCCTCCTTGACCGATGCCACAAAAATGAATGTCTGCCTTACCCGTATTGCTTGCGCTACCAGCTTGATAGATATTGTGTCCGTGATCATCAACCAAGAAAGCTATCCCCAGTGTACTAGAAGCTGCTTGCGCCATGCTTTCAGAAGCACTGTATCGGTTATGCCCTGCTTTGTTCCACATTAAGGAAGCACCAAATGTAGCACAGGATTGTCCAAAAAAATCAATGGCATAGCGATTATTTTTGCCCAAATTCATCAGAAGGCCGACACCAAAAAAGCCAGCTCCTTGCGCATAAGACTCCGCTTGAAAAGTGCTGTTGCCGCCAAAATCGGCTAACACACCCACTCCTAAAAAACCTGAGCCTTGCACAAAATTTTTGCCGCGGTATTGGTTATGACCCCCTACACTGATATGCAGAGCGGCAGGGCGCGTGCCTTCAGTGCCCCCCGCATTATTTGTGAAGGTATTATCGCCTCCCAGGGCCAAAAAGAAATCAGCACTTTCAGCATAAGTTGTGTGATGTCGACCGGTGATGAGACATTTAAGTCCTTGCTCTTCCCATATGAAGTCTTGAGGTAGCTGTAAAGCACTAAATGCCGCGCGTCGTTGATACACTTCATCGACAATCAAGGCCAATTTCCGTGCACAATCGGCGAGTTTAATCAGATCTACACGGGCTGCTAATGTGAAAAATTTTAGCGGCATCACGCTATCTGTGGTCATGAAATCAAAAGTTTCACTCTCTTGGCTGCCGAAAAAGAAAGCGCGGTAATTCTGACGCAGCCACTCCTTTTCGGCTGGGGTGAGCACAGCTAAAACGGTTTTTGCTTCTTGAGATATTTGGATGAAAGCCTGCCATAAAGCATAGATTTGGCCCCCCAACTGTGCGCCAAAAGCTTGCAAGAAGCTCTCCGGCAGCGCGTGTGAAGAGAGAGAGGGTGTGAATTTCAGTTCGGTAGCAAGAGGCATACCGCCCGCCATGAAACAGGCGGTAGTCATTTGATATAAGCTATTCGATGGGGCGGTCGCTTTGATTTTTTCAGATACGATTTGGGCGTAGACTGGAAGATAAAAAGGGTCTCCCAGCACTGCATCGACCACGGGAGACCTACCTAGAGGGGAATAATATGCCTCGACATAACGGGGCAGGACGTGTTGCTCTTCAACCAGTTGTTCTACGACTTCAAAGGCTTTAACCGCTTGCGTGGGTGGATCAACAAACAGGGCTTGGGCGAAAATACCCAAACTGGCCACTAAAGGTAAAATCAGCCAAGAGCGCATATTTGAACACCACTAAATAGAAAAATCGCTAATTTAAAGAGCGCAGCGAAGCGCAAAGCGCTGTAGCTTAGGCTTCAGCCTGAGTTCGTTTTGGCAGTGCTTCAGCCTGCCACGCGCAGCGAGCGGTAGCGATGCATGACGCGCTCAGTGTCGTGGCCTCACGAATGTAGTATAAAAGTATCCACCGCGTAAGCCTCGGGCAATTGGGCAACGTTTTTGAGTCCGCGACACCGAGCGCGTCACGCATCGCTACCGCTCGCTGCGCGTGGCAGGCTGAAGCACTGCCAAAACGAGCTCAGGCTGAAGCCTAAGCTACAGCGCTTTGCGCTTTGCGCTTCGCTGCGCTCTTCAAATGAGCGTGTTCCTTAACAATTACGTGAACATGTGCCATCCTGTTAAATTTGTGCTTCCTTGTGTTCCAGGTTGACGCCTTTGTAGACCAACGACTTTTCGGGATCGATAGTGACCAACTGCCCTTCCTTAAGCACATTCATAGCAGCATCAGCCCGCACAATCACTGTTTTTCCAAGCAACTGCCCTATCTGCAAAGCATACTGCTCCGAATCATTATCGTTAATATGGTTCTGCAAAATAATGCCAGCAGCCTCTTGGATCAAGGGCAAATAGCTATCATCACATTTTGCCAACACAAGGAATTGTCCACGCACAGCATAGGGCTGCTTAGCCTCAGGCGACAACGTCAACGCGACCTTCGCATGCATCCTTAGGCCAATACCACTTTGTCCGCGCACCAACACATCGCCAATACTTTCTACGCTCATCGTATTCGTGGTACCCGAAATTCCAAAAGGTGACCCTGCTGTCACCACCACCAAATCGCCCTCACTCACCAGCTTCTGCTCTAAGGCATAAGCGCTGATCATCTCAAACGCCTCTGTGATCGAATGGCACTCTTTACCCAACAAAGGAATCACCCCCCATTCACAGCTCATGCGATGATAACAACTTTCGTTAGGTGTCATGGCGATGATCGGCAAACCTGGACGTAAGCGTGATAGCAAGCGCGCCGTAAAGCCACTACTCGTAAAGGCAAAGATAGCTTTGGCATTCGAACTATATGCTGTTTTCACTGCTGCCAGCGTTAATGCCGAAGGGACGTCATGATAGACAAGATTTGAATGGAGTTCGAAAAATTGACGGTAGTCGATATCACTCTCAGCTTCTTTGGCTGTCGCTCGCATCATTTGCACGGTTTCCAATGGATACTTACCAACAGCGGTCTCTCCAGAGAGCATCACCGCCGAGGTGCTATCATAAATAGCATTTGCCACATCGGAAGCTTCCGCCCTCGTAGGCCTTGGATTATTGATCATCGACTCCAACATCTGAGTAGCTGTCACCGCCGGCTTGCCGGCTAGATAGGATTTGCGAATCATCATCTTCTGCAAGCGTGGCACCTGGCTTAAAGGCACTTCCACCCCTAAATCCCCACGTGCTACCATGATGCCGTCAGCCACCTGCACAATCGTATCAAAGTTTTGCACCCCTTCACTGTTTTCAATTTTGGCAATCACCAAAATGTCCGCTCGTTTTTCTTCGGCCAATAGCTTTTTAATCGCCAACACATGATCCACAGAGCGCACAAACGAAGCCGCAATGATATCGATATCGTGCTTACAACCAAAGCGGATATCTTCCGCATCTTTTTCCGAAAAAGCAGGGAGATCTAAGGAGCTATTAGGGACATTTACCCCCTTACCCGAACGGATGATACCCCCATTTTCAATTTCTACCCATACGCCTTCGTTCGTAACATCCACAACTTGAGAACACAGATAACCATCGTCAAAAAGCACCCGCATGCCACGCTTCATATGCTTTAACACCGAAGGGGGGTTAATGCTAACGCGCTGCTCATCACCAACGACATCTTCGGCCACAAGCAACCAACGGTGCCCTGCTGGCAAGGCAAGTTGATTGTCTCTGATGCGTCTTAAGCGGATTTCAGGACCTTTAGTATCTAACATGATGGCCAGGGGACGCTTCAAATTTTTCCTAGCTTCCTTAAGAGTGTTAATTACAGCTAAATGTTCCTCATGAGTGCCATGACTGAAATTCAAGCGCGCGACATTCATGCCGGCTTCCATCAACGCACAGATGCGTTCATATGAATTGACCGCGGGTCCGATCGTACAGATTATTTTTGTGAAAATCATGATGCAATTCTCTATCTTAAGAAGGTGAAATTATTAAAATACCCTATCTGAGCAATAAAATCCACTTTGACAAAAAAACTATAAAAAAGCTCAATGAGCATTATAGATTAATGCAGGTCTCATATGAAATCATTTTCCGCCCCTATCAGCGCTTTCCTCCTCATCATAGCGATCCAATGCCTCGATTTACAAGCTGAAATCGAAAAGGTTGTCATCACCTGGACGCCTATGAAATGCCAAAATTGGTGTATTCAAGAAATTGATAAACAATTTAGGCGTGTGCCCGAGATTGCTGAGGTAGAGGTGAATAAAGAGGCAGGACAAGCCAATATTACATGGCAAAAGAACGCCCGCTTTGACTACATGTCAGTCAACATGGTCATGCACCAACTAGGCTTAGCGATTAGAGACATTCGACTAAAAGTACGCGGCCACATCCGCCATACAGACAAAACTGTCACGCTGGTCTCATCTGGAGATTTAACCACCTTCGATTTGATCAATGCCGTCATCCCTCAATCCACAGCCCAATCGGTCCAATTTAATTTGGCCGCACGAGCCCTTCAACCCGATATGCGCCAAAAACTTCTGGAGGCGGAAGCCCAAAAGCAAGAAGTGACCATCGATGGCCCTCTATTCATGCCCCACCGCGCTCCCCCACTGGTACTCGCAGCTGAGCACGTCAACTTTCCCCCACCCGACGATGCCAAACAAAAAAATAAGCTTAAGTAAAATTAACGATGAAAACGATTAAACGATAAAATGATAGAACAAAACAAAGAACTACGGGTCATCACAAATTAGAGTACCGCACTTTTTAAACGCGAAGGTCGCGAAGCAAGCGAAGGCAACGCGAAGATTTTTTTTCTGTGGATATGCTCTTACAAATTAATAAAGCTCAATTTCTTTCGTATTTAAAATCAGCAAGATTTACAGCAGTGTTATTGATTAATTTCAAGGAGAGAATGGTTAAAGAGGATATCAGAAGATTTGTCTTGAGCATGTACTTCAATAAATAAAAACTTTCTTCGCGTTATCTTCGCTTACTTCGCGACCTTCGCGTTCAGATAGTGCGGTACTGTATTTTGTGATGAGCCTATTTTCTTCCACACAATGTAGTGTTGACCACATGCGCAAGCTGCTGCTCAAATTCTTTCCAGAAGGCTGTTTTGATTTGAAATTCTATTCTATCGGCATGTTTACTTTTGTAAGATTGGTACCAATCAGCTGCCGATTTTTCTTGTTGCGATGGCATGGTTTTACACCATGTCTGATTCACAGCTTTGCACCAATTGTTGCGGCGCAGATGCTTGGCATAGGCATACATCATTTTGTCTTCTTTGGGCAAACTGCTGATTGCCGCCTCTTGCACCTGTTGCATAAGTTTCCAAAGCTGCGAAGTTTCTCCGACCACACCACCTAAAGGCGCTGCCATGAAGTTGTAAACATCGCGCAGCGTAGCACCAGCTGCAGCAAAGCTCTTAAGCACCATGGTGATGGCTTTGGCATTGATAGGGGCTTGTTCTGAAAGTTGCATTTTTTCAACCAGCTGCTCGATGAAATCAGGATCTAATGCCTGAATCATTTTCAAGGAAGTGGCCGTAAAAGGCTTCTTGGCATTATCGTGGACATAAATTCCACGAAACACCTCTAATTTCCAAGGATAGATGGTGTCATGATCGATGGGAATAATCTTTAGCTGGTGATTTTCATCATATTTGACAAGCAAATTGCCTGTATTGCGATCTTCGTTGAGCAAGAGAATGTCATTAATGCCGATCTCTTGGAATTCGTCCAACGAGATGGCGGAAAGGATAGGATTGTCTTGGAATTGCAACACATTTCTGTGTGGATCATCACTAGGTAACACTTCTTTGAAGGTGGGATGAAAGCTGATCAAAGGTTTAGTATGGTGCACCCATTCTTGCAGATAGCCTGTTTTTGTTAGAGAACATTTTTCCCCTTGTGCGTGCAGCTGATGATCAAAAAATTGATCGCTTTCCAACGTAGTAAGCACACCGCGCGGCGGCCGCACTTTATGACCTATATGCAACATCTCAGCGAGTTGCTGCCGCTTGCCGGTTTGCCCCTGCTCCCAACCATTTGCCTGATGGAAATAGATATCATCTGCCGTTAGAGCGCGCTTCCTAAATTCTGGGTTGGGATTGTTGGGTTTCCAAGTCCCTTCATCTTCAGGCTTAAACAAAGCAATCGTTTTGCCTACTTTGTCCTTAATAAAATAGATACCGCTTGTACCCACCCCCTCAAAGCCAGCGCCCGTGCCATTGACGATTTTTCCCCCATCGCTCAAAATTTTAGCCACAAACGCTTTTAAATGATGTGCCTGCTGCTCATAGTGTTTGATGTACTGCGCCACGCGCGCATCTATAGTCGTAAAATTTGCATGTGCATTGATCACCGGTGACAGCGGCATGTCTAAAGGGATGGAATAGGGCCAAGCTTCACGCATCCCATTGGGCGTGTTATGGTCTAGCACAGGGGCGGATAGTAGCCCTTGAGATTGCGGGCGATAAAACGACCACAATGATGCTAGGGCTACTCCAGCTAAAAGTGTGATTTTCACTATCTTACCCACCGTACACTGTGGAACACATCGCCGCCAAATGCGTCCCATCCACGATTGATCTGAGCATGATGCTCCAGTAAAGAATGACAGATTTGCAGAGGTCGAAAGAGGATAGTGATTAAATGTGTACTTCATTTATTACCCTTGTATATTTTCATTAAACATTAATTGTACATTCAACTAGATTTTAATTCAAACACTTTATAATTATTAATTGAAATATTCCATACTGCACAGGTTTGTAATAGAATTTCGCGAAAAACAAAAATAAACAAATTAAAAATATTTTTAAATAAAAATTGACATTTATTACTTACTTTTATAGAATTAAACTTATTATTAATCTATTTAATAGGTTTTACCATGAAAGTACAATGGGTTGGATTTAAAGTCGATAGTTTACCTGTGCCCGATACAAACACCCCACAAACAGGATCACCCCCATCCCCTACAAAAACAGGCACACCGGCCAGCAGCGAAGCGCAGCTGCCATCAGCGACTGTGGAGATCAAGCCAGAACAAAATCCACCTGCCACTAAACCGACCACTTGGTTAGGCCGCTCTTGGGTAGGCAATGCCTGCTCCACAATCTATTCGAAGCTTACCCTAGATAACATCGCGCAAGGCGGCATTGCCGCCAGCGTGGCCCTCGGCACATACCGCATTGTCTCCGCCAACGATGATAATAATCTATATGATCTAATAGCCGGCATTGGTCTCGCCAGCGCGGGCACAACCCTTGCCTGTCTTGCCTGGGGTGTGGGTAGTGCGCTCAAAGGGCAGAAATCAAAAGCCCTTAAGTGCTTTGCCGCCACTATCGGGCTGGCAGCTGCCACTGTGCAACTCATCCACACTGACCAAATAATAGACAAGACTAAAAGCGATCTATGGCACAAAGATTGGAAAATAAGAGATCTCCAGAGGGAAAAGGATCATCTTCAGCGGACAATAGATTTAGCGAAATACAGCGGTTCATCCTATGGCGAATCATACGAGCTATCGCGCCTTAAAACACAATTAAGCGAAGCACAAGCACGCGAAGCTAGCACCAAGGATGAGTTAGCAAGAGCTAATGACCATATAGCTAGTTTGCAAGCAACTCCAGTCTGCCAAAAAAAATTGCAGCACACAGCTGATAAGCTACAAAAATGCACCACCACCATCGAAGCTTTCAAAAAACTCAGTTGGGCGGAACGCTGTGTCAGCACGTGGCCGCCAACCTCCCTAGCGACACAAGCAGCTGATAGTGAGACCGATGGCACATCTAACAACTTAAAATACAACATCATTTTTGGCTCCACGTATGTAGGTGGCAACCCCTTGCGCGACGACCTTTCCAAATTGGTCGACAAAACGCATCAAGAATACGCTAAGCGCTGGGGCATCACCCACCGCGTGGTCGACAAAAGTCTTTTAAAGAATGAATGTTACGTGGGTACTAAAACACAGGACTGCGTCCCTTATTGGAACAAAATTGCTGTCTTGCGCAATTGGCTCAATGAGCCCGCGAAAGGCTCTAAGCAAGAATGGTACATCTTAGCCGATGATGACATGCCTGCCACCGATATGACGATCAATCCAAGCGAAGCCATCGATATGCTGCGTAAGGGCAAAGACACCAGCGTCATCGTAGCAAGAGATGTTCAAGTATGGAATGGCGATAAGCGCTCTGCCGTCAACACCGGCCTGCTCTTCGTTAGAAAAGATGAACAAAGTCGTCAATTTATCGAAGAAGTGTGGAGAAAGCGCAATACGCCAACGTCGGGCAAAAGTCAGGTCTGCCCAACGCTCGGCACCTGCGTTAACCAAGAAACATTGCACGAACAAGAAGCCATGTCTTATGTCATTAAACAAGACTACAGCCTCTTAGATCGCGTCTTGACGGTGGTTATGCCGCGCGACAAATACCGCGATAAAGATGGAAAAATGAAAGAACTTGCTGTCAACACCTTCCACCGCGGCGGCTGCTTTAGACGCGACCAAAAACACTGGGGCTCCGAGACGTTTAGCTACGACGGCGATGCCTCATATCCTGAAGGGGCCTGGCGCAAAGGAGATTGGCTAGGACAAACCGCTGGCGTACCCATTAATGGCTGGTATTGTGCTGATTATCGAGCTAACAAGCCTGCTGGTCCATTGCGCCTTGACAAGCTCAACGAAATGATCAGCCAAACAGTAAGATAAAAAAGGCTAAAGGCTAAAGGCTAAAGGCGAAAATAAAGGCAAAAGGCTCAAGCTACGGCTTCTGCCTTTAGCTTTTAGCTTTTTTTTGCAGGGTTAGCTTTTGCGCGCGACTCATTTTTTTGATGGCGCACTCGCGTTTTGAAGCTTCCGAGCGATTGGGATGGGATTCACAATACACCACTTTTTCAGGACGGGAAAAATGAAAAAAGCGCGCCCCTCCTTTACCTCCCTGATGCATAGCAAAGCGGCGTGCTAAATTATTAGTAATGCCCGTATAGAGCTTTCCTGAGTCGGCTTGAATGATGTACACCACCCACTCTTTTGCTTTATCTTGCTCATCCATAAATTCCAGTTCCCTTGTATTTACCATAATTTAGCAAAAAAATGAATATTTGCAAGCAAACTAAAATAAATAATTGATATTAAATAATTAAAACAATATAATAATACTTTAATTTACAATTAACCGAAGGTTAAAAGCAATTATGAAACTTCAATGGATCGCTTTACAAAATGCATCTGTTCCGCAACCATCGCCCTCCAGTGCTCCGACTTCTCCTCAGCCATCGCTGGAGATGGCATCTGATAAACCAGCGTTGCACACAGATGTGACAATCCAAGACGCCACATCTAGTCCCCAAACAATTGCCCCCCCCCCTCCTCCAAAGCCACCTCATGGCTGGGACGTTCGTGGGTCGGAAGCGCGTGCTCGAAGATCTATTCGCAACTGACCTTAGATCGCATGGCTCAGGCAGGCATAGCGACCAGTGTCACACTCGGTATTGGACTTAGTCAAAATGCCTCTCACCCTATTCCAAAACTTGAGGGCGTGTTGCTAGCGGGTTACGGTTCTGCTCTTTCATGCCTGGCATGGGGGATCGGCAGTGCCCTTAAAGGGGACAAAGCAAAAGCCTTAAAATGTTTCGCCGCAGCTACCGCCCTAAGTGGAGTCACCGCTTCTGTAGATCAAGCAGAAAATGACTTCATCAAACAATCTAGTGAAAGCCCCTCTACGAACTACTATGATTTAGAAGATGCATTAAGTATGTGTCGCGCCGAAGGGTTCAATAAAGAACATAAAATAGCAGCCTTAAATGCTGATATAAAATTTTGGAACCAGCAGTACGCCGAAAAATCCACAAAATTATTTAGAGCAGAAACCAACGCAGATACGGAAACTGAATTAGGGCAAAAGAACCGAGAGCGAATAGCCTCCTTAACCAGCGATAAAGTACGACTTGAGAATCAGCTTGCTAAGGCAAACACGGATTTAGCCAAAGCCGAAGTGAGTTATAACAAAGCCAAACAAAAATATAGCAAACTACGAAATCAATGTGTGGCAGCTAAATCTGTAGGCAAAGCGCAGCTTGCAGAATTGGCCGATGTTAAAAATGACTTAGCTAACAAACAACAGGCCTTAGAACAGTGCGCCAAAAAAGTAGATGCTTGCAAAACAACTCCCTTAACACCACCTGCGCCAGTCACCCCACCCGTTACAAATACACAAACCACGACTGCCACAAAAGAACACAAATACAACATCATCTTTGGAGCCACCTACTTAAGTGGCAATCCTGAACGGGACGAGCTTTCCCGCTTAGTCGACACCACCCATAAAGAATACGCTGACAGATGGGGCATCACCCACCGCGTGGTCGATCAAAGTCTCTTGAAGAAAGAATGTACACTAGATAACCGCAAAGTAGACTGCGTGCCTTACTGGAACAAAGTCGCTGTCTTGCGCAATTGGCTCAAAGAACCAGCTCAAAGCTCTAAACAAGAATGGTACATCCTAGCCGATGATGACATGCCTGTCACCGATATGACGATTAATCCGAGCGAAGCGATCGATATGCTGCGCCGTGGCAAAGATACCAGCATCATCGTAGCAAGAGATGTCGTGGTATGGACTGGTGACGAAAAGACATCCGTCAACACCGGCCTGCTGTTTATAAGAAAAGATGAGCATAGCCGCAAATTCATCGAAAAATTATGGGAGCGCCGTAACGACCATTGGAGCGACACAAATCAAAAATGTCGCACACTTGGCACCTGTGTCAATCAAGATTCTCTCCATGAGCAGGAAGGGATGGCACGTGTCATTAAAAATGACAAGTCCCTCCTCAATAAGGTAGTCACCTTGGTACTGCCAAGGGAAAATTATGTCGATGCTAATGGCAAAACCAAAGAACTGGCCATAAACACCTTCAATCGCCATGGCTGCTTCTTACGAGACAATAAAGATTGGAAATTCGAAAACATCGACTATTCAAACTGTGATGCCAAATATCTAGCAGGAGCATGGCGTCCAGGCGATTGGTTAGGCCAGACTGCCGGCGTGCCTATTAAGGGCTGGTACTGTGGCGACTACGACCCAAAAAAGCCTAATGGACCCATTAATCCAAAGGACTATGCAAAAAATTATCAACCACCAAAACAACCCGGCCCAATACGCTATGATAGACTCACCGAAATGATTTGCCAAACGGTGCGCTAAGGAAAAATGAACGACATGGACGATGAGAAAATTGTCCATGTCGTCCATGTCGTCCATGTCGTCCATGCAGTCCATTCAGTCCATTATTTTACGCCTTTTGCTTTTATGTCTAATCCCTTATAATTAATTAGTTTTATCCTAGATAATGAGGGCATTCGTGGATCCACGCACCATTAGTTTACAAAAGGTTAAAGTCCATAACCTGAAATCGGTCGATTTAACCCTCGCTACCAACCAGCTAATCGTTTTCACTGGTGTATCAGGTTCAGGCAAATCTTCGCTTGCTTTCGATACCCTCTATGTCGAAGGACAACGCCGCTATGTCGAATCGCTGAGCACCTTCGCCCGACGCCAACTGGGGGAAATGGCCAAACCCGATCTAGAACATGCCTCAGGCATCTCCCCTACCATCTCCATCGAACAAAAGACCGCCGGCCGCAATCCCCGTTCGACCGTCGGTACCATGACAGAAATCTACGATTACTTGCGCGTCCTCTATGCCCGCGTGGGCATCCCCCACTGCCCAATAAGCGGCGAACCAGTCACCCCTCAAAGCCGCGAACGCATCATCAAAACCGTGCAAAGCCTCCCTGTTGGCAAACGCCTCATCGTCCTATCCCCATATGCCCAAGCCAAAAAAGCCGAATTTAAAGAAGACTTCCAAGACCTGCTTCGCAAAGGCTTTATGCGCGCTCGCGTCGACGGAAAAATCATCAACCTCAACGACGAAATCACCTTAGACGGCAGCGTCGCCCACGATGTCGATATCGTCATCGATCGCCTTTCCGTTCAGACAGATAACCATTCCCGCCTAGCCGAAGCGGTCACAAGTGCCCTTAGCCTTGGCAACGGCGTGATGAGCATTTTAGATGCCGAAACCGAAGAAGAGCAGCTATTCTCGATGCACGCTTACTCCCAAAAGTCTGGACAATCCTACACCTCACTAGAGCCGCACGACTTTTCTTTCAATAGTCCTTCTGGGATGTGCCCACAATGTAGCGGCTTAGGCATTGTCAATGAATTCGACCTAGCACAAATCATCAATCCAGAGTTAAGCATCGCCCAAGACTGCTGCTCCGTGGCCAGCTCCTATCAAACTGTGCGCTTTGGCAACATCTACGATAACCTTGCCAACCTATACAATTTTAGTGTCAACACCCCCTGGAAGAAGCTTTCCGAAAAAGCTAAAAAGGTTTTCCTCTACGGCACCGAAAAGAAATGGACGCGCATGCAGTTCGTCCATCCTGTAACCGAAGCCACCTGGACAGATCACGTGCAATGGCGCGGCGTTCTGCATGAAGCTCACTCCCGCTTCGCAGAAGCCAAGAGCGATACTTACCGCAAGAAGATGCAAAAGCTGATGAGCAGCCAAGTGTGCCCTTCTTGCCAAGGACAGCGCCTCAAACCCTATCCTGCCGCTACCCTACTTAACAACAAACGCATCAGTCAACTGACGTCCCTGACCGTAGGCGACTGCCTCGACTTCTTCTATACCCTAAAACTCACCGCCAACGAAACCCTCATCGCCGATGAACTGCTCAAAGAAATACGGCAACGTCTCCAATTTCTGGTCGAAGTAGGCCTCAACTACCTCACACTCGATCGTACTGCCCCCACCCTATCTGGCGGCGAAGCACAACGCGTGCGCTTAGCCTCACAAATTGGCTGCGGCTTAGTGGGCATTACCTACATCCTCGACGAACCCTCCATCGGACTCCACCCCCGCGATAACAAAAAGCTGATCCAAACACTGAAACACCTGCGCGATATGGGCAACACAGTCGTCGTCGTGGAACACGACGAAGAGACCATCTGGGAAGCTGATCATATCGTCGATTTCGGCCCAGGCCCCGGTTCACGCGGCGGCAAAATTGTGGTCGATGGCGACTTAGCCGCGCTTGTCACAAGCGACAACTCCCTAACCTCAGGCTATCTCACCGGCCGCCTGCGCATTCCTATCCCTAAAAAGCGGCGCAAAGCCCAAAAAGAATATCTCGAGATCAAAGGCGCCACACATCACAACTTAAAAGACGTCTCAGTAAAAATCCCACTAGGCATTTTTGTGGCCGTCACCGGCGTCTCAGGCTCGGGCAAATCTTCCCTCATCACCGATATCCTACATCCTGTGCTCGCCAACCACCTACACGGCGGCGAAATGCCCGTGGGAGCACACCAAGAAATCAAAGGCATCGACCATATCGATAAAGTCATCGCCATCGACCAAACTCCTATCGGCCGCAACCCCCGCTCCAACCCAGCGACCTATATCAAGCTGCTCGATGAAATTCGCGACCTCTTCACCCAACTGCCCGAAAGTCGCGCCCGCGGGTATAAACCTGGACGCTTTAGCTTCAACGTGAAAGAAGGGTCATGCCCCCAATGTGAAGGGATGGGACTAGTGAAGATCGATATGGACTTCATGGAAGACGCCTGGATGGATTGTCCACTATGCCAAACCAAGCGCTTCGACGAAGAAACCCTTTCCATCTTATACAAAGGCAAAAACATCTACGATGTCCTCGAAATGGAAGTGGCCGAAGCCCTCGAATTCTTTGCCAACATCCCTTCCATCAAACATAAACTCGTCACCCTCCAAAAAGTGGGCATGGAATATATCAAGCTGGGACAATCGTCCACCACGCTCTCTGGTGGCGAAGCACAACGGATCAAACTAGCCAAAGAACTTGTACGCCCTTCCACTGGCAACACCCTATATATCTTCGACGAGCCCACCACGGGACTCCATTTTCACGATATCAAACACCTCCTCGAAGTGCTGCATGAACTGGTCGAACGAGGCAACACAGTACTCGTCATCGAACACAATATGGACGTGGTAAAAACGGCCGATTGGATTATCGACATCGGACCCGAAGGAGGCGCAGCTGGGGGAGAAGTAGTGGCCAAAGGCACGCCTGAACAAATTGCGCGTCTAGATACTCCTACAGGACACGCTGTGCACGAAGCCTTGCATCACAACGCCAAAGAAAAAATTGCTGCCGCCCTCAAAGCCAGCGAAACACGCCGCAAACGCAAACACAAGCCCATAACGCACGAAATCCAAGAAATCACCGTACAAGGGGCTGAACAAAATAACCTCAAACATCTCGATGTTAAAATCCCACGCATGCAATTGACAGTCTGCACGGGCCCTTCTGGCTCAGGCAAGACGTCGCTGGCATTCGACACTATCTACGCCGAAGGACAGCGCCGCTACATCGAATCGCTCTCCCCCTATGCACGCCAGTTTGTCAAACAGATGCCCAAACCCAAAGTCAGCCACGTCGAAGGTCTCTCTCCGGCGATTGCCATCGAACAAAAGGCACATGCGGGCAACCCACGCAGTACCGTGGGCACCATGACCGAAATCTACGACTACTTGCGCATCCTTTTTGCGCGCCTTGGCATCCCCCACTGTCCAGAGACGGGCGAAGTGATTAAAGCCATCAGCAAAGAACATGTGGTCGATCGCATCCTTACTTACCCCGAAGGGGAAAAACTCCAAGTCCTGGCCCCCATCGAAATGCGCAAAAATGAAAAATTCGAAGACACCATCGCCCGCCTCCAGCGCCTGGGCTTCTTAAGAATACGCCTCAATGGTGAATTTTTGGATATCGATACCCCAGAGCTAGCCACGCGTTTCGACCGCAAGCGCAAGAACGAATTATTCCTGGTAATCGACCGCCTCAAAGTCGCCCCCGCCGGACGCCACCGCCTCTTCGAAGCGGTAGAAAATGCCGCACGCCTTGGCGAGGGCAAATTGATCATCGCCAAAGAAAGCGGCGACATCGCCTTTAACTTAGCGTTCGCCGTAGAAAGCACAGGCAAATCCTACCCAGAAATTACCCCACATACCTTCGCTTTCAACAATGCCGCAGGCATGTGCTTAGACTGCCAAGGTCTAGGTTATCAGTATGGGGCCAACCTGATGCAGAACAGAGAACTGACGGTCCAGTCCGCTGCAGCCCTCATGTTTTTTCTGTGGCGCCAAAAGTATAATACAGCTTCATTCCACCTCTTCGAAGCGTTCCTCAAAGCCGAAGGGATCTCTGCCTCCATTCCACTCAACAAGCTACCCACAGAACAACTGCAGTTGATCATGCA
>Ga0206894_1092_pt1 | contig 19659 bp, 17 predicted proteins | sample Alteio_BWOrgHeat_54_FD_152953 | JGI IMG/M metagenome (GOLD analysis project Ga0206894, IMG submission 152953) | Enriched cells from forest soil in Barre Woods Harvard Forest LTER site, Petersham, Massachusetts, United States -... | ecosystem: Environmental > Terrestrial > Soil > Temperate forest >...
CACTATTAACAACTCAACAAAAATTTAAGATAGATTTCTAATGTAACCAATCGGTGTATTGCATCTTAAATAAAAAAAAAACTATAATAGATTTATAAGATACAACTTTATTCTTCGTTAAGGAGGAAAAGCATATGTCACCACTAGGTGGCGGGTTACCGCCCAACAGAGCAGCTTTTGAAAAACAATTAGATAATCCCGATCCCAAAGTGCGCTTAGCTTATGCGGCGCATACCATCAAAAGCATCGCCAAAATCGCAGCCACGGGAACACCCATCAGAGATGGAAGAATTATCGATCTATACAATTGTGCATTAACAGAATTGCACTACCAGTATGTACAACGTGAGGGTGGAAAAATACATCACTCACATAAGAGTACCAAAATTGTTCCGCAATCCATCAAGGATGATTTAGATGTCATATTAAACAATTTTACAGAGTTTGATAAGAAGCAACCTAGCGGAAGATGGACTAGACTTGATCAAAGTGCCCAGCAAGCAAACAAAATCTATACAGAATGCTTTATAGAAAAACATCAGTTCTCAGATAAGATCGACGTGCCTCCTCTACCAGCCACCGCCCCTCCTTTACCATCACCACCATCCGTAACTCGCCTAGGCTCTTCCTCTTCCCAATCCACTACCAGCACGTGGGCACCTAACTCTAGAAGCTCTACTCCTAGTGACCCAATGGATACAACTGAGACAATGGTTATGTCTTCTAAAACTAGTATTCTCAACTCTTCCTCATCCTCGACCCCCATGCGTTTGGATTCTCCAGCTCCTCCCGCTTCCGATAACTCGACAATAACAGATTCTAAGAGCGGCACACCACCCCCCTCTCCTAGCCCGCCCCCCCACCTTTAGACTCTTTGCACAAAAAGTCTGGGGCCTGATTTGGTCCTTGTAAATGTAACATGATGAGCAGGATAGACAGGATATACCTCGCAGCAAGGTACATCCTGTCCATCCTGCCCATCATGTTATTTTTTCTGACTTAAAACCCTTTAGCATCCTGTACCTGCAACTTATTTTTTGGCGTTGACAGTTTGAGCGTTTACCACGGCTTTGCGCGGAATTGATCCGTGATATAAGTGGAAATACTTATTTGTTCCCCCCGGATTTGCTTCGTATATCAGTTGACCAGGCAATTGTGTAGGGTCTATTTTCAAGATAACATAGTGAGGTGCCTGCGACCAATATTTATCGATAATGCGATCGAGTTGATCTTCGGTTGCCAAATGGATAAAGACCTCATCATCTTTGGTTAGGATAACGATATTTTGAGCTTGGCTTTGTTGCCAATTTTCTAGCGAAAGAACTTTATAGAGATATTGAGGAGTTTGTGTTTGCTGTTTTTCGACAGCCTCCATGGAGTGCTCGTTCGCATTTGTAGTCATGAATACTTCCCAACAAAGAATGAGCTGTAAACAAAACAATCTCATAGCGCTTTTATTCAACCTTTATGAAGCTATTTGGTATATAAAAGATCCATAGAACTAACATAAGGGCGCATTTTTGGATCTTGCGGATGCCCCCCGTTAGGCCCTCGTCCATATTGGGCCGGCTGATAAATAGCTTTAACGTTATTTGTATGCTTAAACTTACCACTTGATGTTTCAAATGCACTTAAAATATCATCACGAATGAAGAAGAGATTTACACCGTTAGCATTCGCGTACACTAACGAATATCCTTTGAATCTGCCTAAGTTATAAAGAGCGAGCAAGCTAGCACCAAAATAGTTAGTGCGATCCCATTTACCATAAGCATCATAGATTACGACTTTATCTTCATCAACGAGATGAGCTCCATTATATTCTATCACCACCACCCGAGGGTGGTATCCTTCAATAGCCTTCCATACATAAAAATCATTAAAATCGATATCGATCGATAAAAGATCGAATTCTTCTGGCACATGATATTTAGCAAATAAAGCATTGATATTTGCTGCTGTAATAAATTCTTGATACAGATTTATTTTAGGAATATTGTAAGAGCCATCCATCAACAGGCCTTGCCATCCAGCCTCTCGCAAATAGCGAGTATTGCATTGAACACCATCTTGCCCCCCGAATTCAACGTAATATTTGGAGGTGGTGCCAATGGATTGAAAAATCTTTTGGATGACGCCATCTTCTCCATTTTGGCTATAAACTTTAAATTCACTCTTAGAAAGATCTATAATTTCAGTGGCGTGCAAAGATGCTGAAATGACTCCCAACAATAACAACAGGCTGTAGCCAAAAGTTTGTTGTATAGAAACGATGACTTTCATCAGCCCCCTCCAAATAATACCGTGGTAGATCAGAAATCAAAAACATTTTATAACAAAATTCGCAAATTCCTAAAACAGTTATTTCAGTCATTAAAGCAGCACTTTCCAGTCCACTGTGCCAATCAAGATTCCAAGTACACAGCATCCATTTGCCGCCCAATTGATCTTTTCCTGATAGAGATATTTACCCCAGAGGTTGCAAATGATAATGATTGTGACAGAGAAAATCGGAAAAAGCAACGCGTGCTCAAAAGAGGTAGCAACTTCGGAGGACCAGATTAAAAAGAAAAATCCTGCGGCATAGGCCATGCTCCCGATCGCACCATACAGGGTTTCACAACGGCTAGGAAGTTGACTTTGTGTACTGAAGTAGATAACAATTTGCATCAACGCCGCTACGCAGAACACCACCGGCATGAACCACTGATTGTTGGCATCTATGCTAGCAAAAGGAATGAAGGGGGGATTTGCTCCTGGGAAGTTGATGATGAGCGCTCTCCATGCCACCAGGATAAGGAAAAGCATATGGGCTGTAAAAGATCCAAAGGTAAAAATGATCCAACGCATCTTATTTTGAGCTATATGTGCTCCCCATCCAGCCCAAAATAGGCCGATGATGACCAGGACTGAACCAATTGCATTAAATAGAGTATATGTGTAACCAAAAGAGGCTCCGAAAACAGCTACCATGACGAGGGAGGGCATCACAGTCGCAGAATTTAAAGCGGCAAAAGTCAAGCCTGGCGGCCCAAGCTCTAAGGCTTTGCCTAAAAAGAGCATCAAACTGCCAAGCATGAGACCTTCAATCATGGCGAAATATGCCATTGGAGTGCTCCAGGTGTAATCTCCGGTGCGCACAGGATTAAGCAAAATCGCAATGACGAAGGTCAATGAAAGCTGGATCATCAAATAGGCCTTGCTAGTGCCGCCAGAATCAATACTCCTACGCAAGCAAAAATTCGAGGCCGCAATGAACAATGCAGCCATGATCATCAGCTGTATACTCATGGTCCCCTTTTAAAAAATTTATGCAGTGGCGCGTCATCTTACACTTGAAGAGGCGTAAAGTGGAATGTGCATTCCTTCTCTGAAAATTGGGGCTATATGGTGATGCGGTTTTTCATTTTCCTCAACCCATAAATCATATTTTTGCTGTAAATTAAGCCATAATTGAGGGGTTGTATCAAAAGCTTCTGCTAAAGCAATTGCAATTGTTGGTGTAATACCAGCCCTGCCTGTTCGAATTTTAAATAGTGTATTACGAGCTACACCTAGATGATGAGCTAATTCTTGTAAGTTCAAATTTAGCGGCTTAATATAATGTTCTTCTAAAATTACTCCAGGATGAACTGGCTTTCTTTTTTTCATTTTCATAAATATTCTCCTAATGATAATCAACTAAGTCCACATCTATGACTTCACCATTTTCAAACCTAAAAATGATCACCCAATTTCCATTGACATGAACTGAGTAAAAACCTTTCAAATCGCCTTTCAATAGATGAAAATTAGAACCTGGGAAGTTCATATCTTTAGGCTCTGCAGCAGCATCTAAGCGATCTAGAATCAATTCAATCTTATTTGCTAACGCAGGTAAAATGCCCGATTTGCTTCCGTGATTAAAAAAATTCCTCAATCCTTTATGATTGAAAGTCCTAATTGTCATTCCAACAACCATCCATCTATAAACTTATTGTAACCTAAAAGGTTACATAATAGCAAAATGTGTTTTCATATAACGTTGTTTACTCCCAGCGATTGCGCGTTCACTCACAATCGCTGGCCTATTAAAGCTTCACACGGTTATTTATTCAGCTAGAATGCTTTCTGCTGGAAGCACTCCTTTATCGAGAATGTAGCTGGTCACTAATACAGCAGGAGTCATATCAAAGGCCGGATTAAACACCGGCGCATGGCGCGGGCTCCAAGTCAGACTTCCAAAGCCTCTGACTTCATGTGCAGCGCGCTCTTCAATTTGAATGGCTTCGCCATTGGGACATTGCGCATCGATCGTTGTGTAAGGCGCCACCACATGGAAAGGGATCCCATGGTGCTTAGCAAGCACAGCTACAGAGTAGGTGCCGATTTTATTCGCAAAGTCGCCATTGGCGGCAATGCGATCAGCCCCTACTAACACGCGATCAACTTTTCCTGCCCGCATCAATGAAGCTGCCATATTGTCACAGATGAGAGTATAGGGAATCCCGTTTTGCTCCAGTTCCCAAGCGGTCAATCTGCCTCCTTGTAGTAAAGGGCGCGTTTCACAAGCATAGACATGGATGTTTTTCCCTTGTTGGTGAGCTTTTTTGATCACCCCAAGGGCTGTTCCTATGCCAGCCGTAGCTAGACCACCCGTATTGCAGTAGGTCAAGATGTTCTCTTCAGGCTGTACAAGTGCAGCGCCTGCTGTGGCCATGGCTTCACAAAGAGCAATATCTTCTTTGAAAATAGCTTCGGCAGTACTAATCACATCACTTGGGGAATTATTTCTGATAGGCACCAAAATGCGATCGATATCGTTCATTAAATTAACAGCCGTGGGGCGCGCCTGCCGCAATAATAAGGCAGCCTTTTCCATTTCTGAGGCAGAAGCCCCTTTCTCAGCGAGTTGTGCTACAGATAGAACTGCGGCTACCCCAATTAAAGGGGCTCCACGCACTTTGAGGGCTTTAATGATATCCACCATCTCTTCTGGTGTTTGGGATTTTATCCAGATCTCCTCGGTCGGTAGAAGTTGTTGATCTAGTACCCAAAGGTCACCATTGTGGTAGTGGATAGCTAAGCTATCCAACGTCAAAGCTTGTAATGATGAGGCTGTAATCACAAGAAGAGTGCACAGGCGCGCTAACATAGGAATGTCTCCAGTTAATAAAGTTATGAGATAGCAAATTTTAATTAGAAAGGAGAATAAGTCAAATCTTATTGTGAATTTTACAAAGAAAATCAATTTTTCAATACGAATTAAAAACAAACAAATTTATTAATATTTACAAAAAACAACAAAAACACAATATTATCAAAAACAAAAAAAACAAACTCAAAAACATAGTTAAATTAAATTTTTAAACAAAAGTTATTATGCCGATTAGTATCTCTCAACCAAATACAGATTTTGCCTGCACAAATCCAATGTTACAATCCCCTTCTCCTCAGAAAGCAGGATACGATTACCCCACACCAGCAAATATAGTTTCGAATGGAAATGCTGGAACGCGTGCGTCACTATCCCCTGAAAAGGCCCGACCTCCGACACGCATTGATCGTGATGGTGAACCTTTTTGTAAAATTTGCCGTCTTCCTATTCCACAAGGAATTCTGCCTGCCGCCTTATCTGCACCAAATGTTCCAACAATGTCGATGAAGTCTATAATGGAGGATTATGATCGATTAATTATGACCCATCCAGCTGATTTATACCTCAAAGTTTTCAGAGACGCTCAGAAAGCGATGAAAGTTAGCTTTTCCCCCTGAACAATCCTATGATCCTTGAACTTATTGTACATGTTCACGCAAAGGCGTCAACTTAAGGGAATGGACTACATGGACTACATGGACTGAATGGACGGAGTGGACAGCTTTCTTGTCCACTTTTTGTCCATAAAGTCCACTCCGTCCATCCAGTCCATGTAGTCCATGTCCAATTGTTTTTTTCACAGTTTTTGCATGGCAATAATTTCCTTAAGTTGACGCCATTCGTGAACATGTACAACTTACTTATTGTAATATAAATATTTTTACAATTATTATTATATTATCTAATTAACACAAAAAACATATGTTAATAAGGAGATAATATGTCAATGCATGGTATAGGAGCAACACCAAGAGACGGAGCAGCTGACATGCATACCGTCGCAAAAAAATCCTCAATAGACTCCAAGAATGGACTCCCGGATGCGGCAATAGATAAAACATCACAGCCACTAGCGGGCTTAACTCCCCTAACTACTCGTTGGGAAGCGCGTGTGCCTTTGCGTTCCCATGCATGGACATCGTTGCATTTTGTAAAAGATTATATTTTAGCCACCATACAATACCTCTTTCAACGCTTTTGTTCCCCTGAAAAACTACGGGCGCAAGAGCAGTTAAGTGTCACGCATTTAGACCGTTACATGGAAGCTTTTAATAAAAGCGATAATGGAGCTGTCTTTCTTTCGCCGAATTTTTCCATGCTTGAAGAAAATGGGAATAATTGGAATATGCCTGCAGGAACCTCAAAAGAGAGTTATTTTGTGCGTTTAATGAAAAATTTTCAAAGCAATAATCCAAATCTAGACTTACCTCAAAATTTCTGGGAATCACCAGGAGCCTTGCGAGAGGCTCTGGCTAAATCAAATAAGACAATATTAGCCCTCCCTATAAATCTGAGTACTGGAGTAGGGCGACATTGGACAGTCGTGCACTTTAACTTTAAAGACAACACGATTTCGTATTTAGATAGTAAACATCCAAATAAACAGGCAGATAAAGTCAACGCAAGACTTGAACAAGCTCTTCAATGGATAAACGCAATGGATGGGGAACAAAAGTGGGAAATTAAACGCCCCGTTAACGGCAACAGCCAACCTTCAATATTGACTGGTAGCCACCAAAAAGACTTTTGGAATTGTGGTATTTTTGCTTTGCATTTCACCGCCTTGGCGGGTAGAGGCAAAACATATGCTGAAATTGAGCAAACGCCTTTCAACGAAATGTATCGCGAAATAGCAGGGCGCCGCTTAGAAGTCATGAATTGTGTGAATCAGAGCATGCAACAATAAGAGGCCAATTTGAGGCGCCATTTGTTTGCATTTCATGCCTTAATCTGCTAACATGGTCTCCTTCAAACAGTTAAGGAGACTTTCATGCAAGCAATTTCCCATCCAACGCAAGCCATACACCCTAGCTGGTACCCGTCGTCAGCTAAAAGCGTCACCACCCTTTCAGAAAAGGTCTACACGATTTATTTTCAAGCAGTTAAAAACTTCATCGACCTCACGACGCGCATGCATGCTAGACCTTTTGGCTTAGTTGCAGGCACCTTATTACTCGAATTTGCCCCTGCCATGAAATCCACCATCCGCCGCCTATGCTACCATAAAGAACCCACACACTATGGTTTTAATCAATTCACCCCAGAACACCAAGGCAAATCCCCTGCGATCCTACTACACGGAAGAATGGGAAAATGGCAAGATGTGGCAGCATTGGCTGAAGAACTAAAAAAAGCTCATATCCCTGTCTTTTTATTAAATGTGAAACGCTCAGAGTGTATCTCCGAACAAGAACGCACCAACATCAATAACGAAATCACACGCATTCAAAACCTATACACAGCTACCTTCCAAGAACAAGCCCCTGCTGTTGATCTGATAGGGCATTCCTTTGGTGGAGACCTCTCCTTTAGCACTTCATTCTCAATAGATAGCACAACCATCGACGACAGCCAGCCTGAAATCTTGCGACGCGATCGTTTTCAAATCATGGAAGGGAAAAATCCTACAGCCAACCCTCTCGTAGGCAAAGTCATCACCATCGGCATGCCCTCAGATGCTAAGGAAGTGGCATGGGCCAAGGCAGCAGGCACAGCCCATCAGTTATATAATGTGGTGGCTAAGTATGATGCAATTGTCAGAGATAAAGTGAGCGCGCTTGGCGACGAATTCCCACAAAACGTGCTAGAGGTAAATGCTGGGCACCTCGGTATCCTAAACACCACGACCTACAAGCACATTGTAAAGTGGTTGTCACAAGGCGAAGCCTCGTAGCTTAGGCTTTAGCCTGAGCTCGTTTTGGCAGGCTTCAGCCTGCCACGCGCAGCGAGCGGCAGCGATGCATGACGCGCTCGGTGTCGTGGCCTACAATTGTAGCACAAAAATATCCACCGCTTAAGCCTCGGACAATTAGGTAACGTTCGTGAGACCCAGACACCAGGCCGTCATGCATCGCTGCCGCTCGCTGCGCGTGGCAGGCTGAAGAGGTAATTCCGTAATTAAAACGCCCCATATTTTGGGCCTTTTTTGGGCCATTAGCCTATCCTTCCTTGGTAATATTCACTAATATTGCCTGCGGAATGATCGACTAATGGCCCAAATCACCAAGATAGGGATCCAGTATGCGTAAAAAATGCCCTAAAATCTGGGGCGTTTTAATTACGGAATTACCTCTAAAGCCTGCCAAAACGAGCTCAGGCTAAAGCATAAGCTACAAGGCTTCGCCTAGGCAGCCTGAGAGGTCGGTAGACTTTTTAGTTGCATCATAGGCCCCATTGCCGTCAGTAGAGCATGGCGTGCCTCACGGCGTTTGCACACTTCATCCTCCTGACAAATGGTATCATTTACTGTAACATCCACCATTGCTTGCGTGATCATGTTATCATCTGTCATGGCACGCTTTGTGGAAAGCGTGTTCAACATTTTGAATAGACCGCGACCTGTAATTCCTTCTGCGCGCTTAGCTATCTCTAACACTTGCTCATCACTAAAATACTTTTCGATTTCCTTTGGCGAGAAGAACTGCGGTAAGTAGGATTTGATAATGCCAAAACGCTCTTGCTCAGCAGGCGGACCAATAAAAATCTTATGGTCCATACGGCTAAGAACAGCCTCATCCAAATCTTCCACGCGGTTGGTAGAAAGAATCATCATGAATTTTTTGCTTTGTGTCCCTGTGCGGTTCAGCAACGCATTTTGCAGCTCTAAAAGCTCTGCAGATGGCAATGACGAACGGTCGCGACAAAGGCTTTCTGCTTCATCGATGAAAAAGATCCACGGACGTGAAGACCAAGGGCGCCATGAAGTTTCCATTTTATCAAGCAGCTTATTGAGTTCTGTCACATGCTCACCGCGCTTAATATACTGCGCTAAGTCGCCACCGGACATCTTCACATAACTTAAGCCGGATTCCTTAGCAATTTTTTCACTGATCATCGTTTTACCAGTACCACCAGGGCCATAAAAAAGCACGTTCTGGAAATACCCTCCATGGCGATGAATATTTTTTACAGCTGAAGAAATTTCGGTGATGCGGCGCTCTAGCTCAGCATTATAGATCGGCTTTGGTGCCGCAGTACTCACGCGGCTGAAGATGTTGGTCAAAGGAGTGAGCATCGTCTTTTGCACAACATTGGTCGCTAGCTTAGGCCTACCAATCGTGTGCTTGGCGTTGTAATAAATGTAACCAACCAACAAGGGAGTAGCTACTAAAGCCGCAGTTGCTGCTAGTAGATAAGGCAATTGATGAAACATAAATTCATTGCGCAATTTGCTAGACAAATTCGTGCTGGCTTCTGCCAAACTATCTCCTAAACGCAATGAAAATCCATCAAAGACGGTATTCAACCTTTCAGCAAGGATTTCTACACGATTATTCAGATCCAGTCCCTTTTCGAACTGATCTACAAATTTTTTGACAACATCTTCCGTCTTCATGTTTTTCACGAAGCTCTGTGCTGCCTCAGAGGCCTTGGCTGCCGCATCTGCTGCCAAAGCGTTAGGGTCTAGATTAATCGATTTGATGAACCCTTCCCCTTCCCTTTTGACATAATCGCCCAATTGCTTCCCGAGATCAGCCTGACGCACCTCTGACATGGCGGCTTTGATTTGCTGGCCTAAATCACTAGAGACATCTTTAGCAACTTTCTTTGCTGTCTCACCAACTGTGTCACCAACTTGTTTAATCAAATCTCCCGTCACCCCTGAAACGACACCACCCGAAACAGCGCGTGCTGTCCCTTGGATAGCATTAAAGGCTACATCGGATGTCGTTTTCACAACAGTAGAGGCACTAGATTTCAAGAAACCGCCCACACCAGCCATGCCATTCCATAGCGCATCAGAGGCGGCTTCATACAGAGATTGCTCTGGTTGTAAACCACTTGGTTCGTAGATCTCTATTCCCATGCTCATGAAAAAACCGCCTAAATAAAATTAAACTAAACATTAATTATAAACCAATCTTTTAATATAATACAACACAAAACAACACTAAACACTACTATCTTTACAACAATTTTGATAAATTAAATAAAGAAAAATGGACTGAATGGACTGAATGGACTGAATGGACTGAATGCACTGAATGCACTGAATGGACTGGATGGACTGGATGGACTGGATGGACTGAATGGACAAGAAAACTGTCCATTCAGTTCATGCTGGCCGCAGGCTTCTAACTTAGCCTTTAGCCTTTCACTAGATGGTCAACATTGGGTTGGTAGTCGCTGTTTTCCAACGACCACTGTGTCCATGTTTTGGCAAAATTCGTGGCTTTATTCTCTTGAGCATAGCGGTGGAAACGGGCTAAAAGGACAACCCATTGTTTTTTAGACCCTTTTTCATTTGACCAGGTGGGGTCTTTAGGTGTGATGTCCAACAAGTCCGAGCCGCCGATCACCCTTTGGCGTTTGACGATATCTTCCATGCTTACGTTGTCGGCATTATGCAGCATATCGAATAACGTCATAAACAGCGTTGTGCGACTTTTACCTTTTTTGCAATGGAAATGATACCAGGTGTCACCCGGCATCTGGCGCATATAGTCGATGAAGCGATCGATATCGTCGTCAGAGGCTTCTGAGAAGCGCTTCGTGCCTATGAGCAAATATTCAGCTCCCAGTCTTGTTACCAGCTCTTCAGGCGTTTCTACTTGTTCAGGAGCCAACAACAGATTAAAACGATCGTCAAAATCATTTTTAGGATACTTCGTATCGATGCCGTGCGCGACGATCCCTTGGCGTGCAAGAATCATCTGTTTGAGAGCTTTTTCTGAAGCTTTGATCTCATCAGGTGTGCGCGGATTGAGCAAGGCGTCTTTAGATTCAAAACTACTGATATTCAAGCCATTTACAAAGAGATGATCATCGTGCCGCAAATCGACCACCACGATGCTCGAAGCACGTTTCTTTAGTTTTTCGATAAGCAAAGTAATGCCCACTTGACTATATTGACAGCTAGCTGAAGCATACATTGTCTCTAATCCGACTTTGTTAAACACAACATTCTTATCCAACCATAAGTCTTGTGTTGAACGGAAGTTTTGCACTCTCAACTTCGCTTCATTGGCCGTGTTCACAACAAGCGTGATAGCTTGCTCTTCGTCACTTACTGGCAAGCCGGATTCGACCGTGGTGAATTTATAGTAATCGCCAAGCACGACTGGCTGTGGAGTAGGTAAGTTAACTTCGCGCGACCATTGAGTCCATGTTTTAGCAAAATTCGTGGATTTATTCGCTTTAACATAAGCGTGGAAGTGATATAGAAATTGTTTCCATCCACGCTTAAACGAGTGATCCCAAGCTGTTTTTTCAGGTAATCCATAAAGATCCGCCCCGCCTAAGCCTAAAGGTCCTTGACGCTTAATAATTTTTGCCGCGGACACCCGATCTGCATTGCGCATCATGTCATACATGGCCATGAATAGTGTCGTTCGACTTTGTCCTTTCTTGCAGTGTACGTGCACCCACTCATCCGCTGGTAGACCTTTTACGAAATTGACAAACATATCCACATGTTCATCTTCCATATTGCCAAACTTTCTATCAGGAATGCGGTAGTAACCAAGTCCTTTTTCTTCAGCTAGCTGTTTTTCGGTAAAAGCTCTTTTCACTGCAATGTTGATGCGATACAACACCTTATGCGAATCTGAAGGTGCGTAGGTATCACTGGTGCCATAGATGCTAAATATCGGCTGTTGCATGATATCAGCCATCAACTGATCTTCTGAAATCTCGATCTCTTCAACCGTGCGATTGCCTCTTGGATCTTCCCCCGTCCACCATGGCATCGGCATAATCAAACTAAAAGCTGTAGCTCCCTTGCCTTCCATAGGCTCCACAAAGCCCCCATCTTCTTGACGCACGTTCAAGAGTGTAATATGCTTACTATCTATGCGTTTAATCAGGGCATCAAGACCACGCTCAGAAAATTGGGCACTGCCCGATAGCTTGAGATCGCCTAATCCTTCGTAATTTAAATTTGCATCCTGTGGTAGTGTGATGACTTTGGACATACGAAAGACACCTGGAAGAACATCTGTTTCATCGATGGAATTAATGGTAGGCAAGCCTCTGGCAAGCATCTGTTCTTGATAGCTCACTTCGGCTGTCATCGGTAGTATCGAATTTAAAAATATCCCCAAAGTAAATACGAATAAACCCTGTTTCATGCAATCCTCATTATTGAATTAACGTATTAGACTACAACAAAACGAAATACGTTAATATATAATTAAGTAATTGTCAATACACTTTGAAGACAACCTTAATAACTACAATGAAGATTTAAAAACTAATTGCATTTATTTCCTCTGCGGCGCCCATCTTACCAGCTCTGAGGGCGCTTCTATATTTAGAGCCCCTAAAGCTTTCGTAAACACTGTTTCAAGCTCAACGAGAAGTTCCTTAGCCTTTGCTTGCTTATCAGGAGTTAATTCCACATTTTCTGGATATTCAACTTTAAACACTCTCAGTATGTAATCACTTTCAAGCGTGTGTGCTCTGGCTGCATATAATTGCCCCAAAACCTTGCTGTACGCACCCCAACCTCTTAAAATTTTAGACGGAATTGCTTTAATATCGTTTGAGAGGTTTTGAATAGTGGAATTTGCAATCTCTACTGAAACAATAACATACTGAATGTCTAGCATGGATAGCTCTGGATCCAAATGGAAGTCACGAGACAGATCTGAGAGTTTCTCTTTGATTGTATCAAGAGTGAAGCTCAAAGCTTGTTTCGCTTTCTTTAAGAAATAAGACATATCCATCTGTCGGTTTAACAACAAATCGAGAATCATAGAAAATTCGATTTCAAGACTTGCCAGCAACTTTTGAGTCAATTTCAATTTTGGCTCATCATCTGCTAAGCAAGCGTCGTTGATTTCTTCATAGATCATTCTTTTGTTGTTTTGAAAGTAAGCCACCACTTGCTGCATCACATCTTGGGCTGTGTTATACGCTATTAGAATCTTGTCAAATCTACAGTTATTTTTTACCGTTTCTTTAGGAATAGCTTCGCAAGCTTGATGCAACATTTTAAAACTATTTTCACTCTCATTTATGTCTCTTTCAACAAGTTCGATTTTATTAGTGAGCTGCTGGGAAGCGAGCTTAGGTATATCTGACAACGCTTCTTTAATTTCTCCCTGAGTATCTTTGACAGTTTTGTATGTCGCTTTCGCCTTTGCGTCGAGAGATCTCAGTCGAAATCGCAGCAGCTTCTCTTCTTCATCTACGATCTTCATTGGCTTAATTGAGATTGGATCCGCAATGGTCGCCAGCTTACCCTGCTTCGGCAAGATAACCAAATTTGTTATTTTATTCATGGCGGCTTGCAGTTGATCCAGCACAGATCTAAGGGGAGCTACCTTTTCGTCTTTTTTAGTCTCAGATAAAATTTCACTATCATCATCCCAACTTATGTCAAGCTCATCCAGCTGTTCTTCAGCCCGCACTATGAGATCTTGAATCTCTTTCAAATGGAGTGAAATCTTTCCTTGGGGGACACGAAAGATTTCATAGATGGTTTCATTTTGTATAAACCAGCAAAGGGGTTCTTGAAAGGCATAGGAAGCATCCTGATAGGTGTCTAAAGATAGCCTTTGAAAGAATATTTGCGTACTTTGATAAGCGTTTTTGACCGCTGTCATAAGCTCATCTATGAGAGGATGAAGGTGTGTGGCGTGCCTGTTAGAGAGAGTAGGGCATCTAGGCGTCTCCAGATTTGGAGACAATGTCAATGCAGCTAGCGATGTGAGGCTATCTGTGGGAGTCACAGGAGCACTTTGCGCAGAGGCTACCAGACTTCCGTCCTCCACAGGGGAAATCGTCGTGGGTGGTATGGGCAACGATGACATAGAAACAGTTCGATGCATAGCCAACTCATGATATTCTTTAGATGAGATCTTTTTATTATATACCGAACGTGACTCAAAATTTGGCATTTCCAGCTGCGCGAAAATCCCCGCGGATCAAATATCGCAAGCGACCCAATATTAAGTCAATATGGGGTCGCTTACGATATTTGATCCCCGGGGTTTTGGCGCGCTCGAAATGCCAACTTTTGAATCACGTTCGGTATACAGGCATTTATAAATCTAGTGCACTTAAAGCATATGTGAAAGCTGTATCAAGTTCGACTAGTAGTTCCTTGGCTCTTGCTAGCTTATCAGAAGTTAATTCCACGTTTTCTGGATACTCAGTACTCAGCATTGTGATTGTGTCATCGCTCTCAATAGCATGTGCCCCGGCAAAATATAATTTACTCAAAACAGCTTCGTATGTATTCAAATCATTTACAGGCATGTCCGAAATTGTTTTGATTTGGTTTGACAAGTCATTAAAAATGGACTTTGCAATCTCTACTGAAACAATAATATGCTGAAGGTCTAACATGAATAGCTTTGGATGGGGGCCTTTAGAGAGGTTAGACAATGCCACTTTGATTTTATCTAAAGTAGAACGAAGAGGTTGCTGGGCCTTCTTTAAAAAATAAGACATTTCTATAGGCTGGTCTAATATCAAATTGAGAGCCATAGCAAATTCGATCTCAAGATTTACTAGCAATCCCTGCGTCAATTTCAGGTTTGGCTCTTCACCTGCTAAGTAGGGGCCCTTGATCTCTTCACACACTATTTTTTTATGATTTTGAAAGGAAGTCACCTCTTGCTGCACCACCTCTTTGACTTTATTAAGCACAACTACAAGCCTTGAAAATTGGTTAGTTATCGCTATTTTCTGAGGAATGGCTGCTAGAGCTTGCTGCAGCATTTTAAAGCCAGCTTCAATCTTCCTCATATTCCCCGCAATAAGCTCGATTTTATTCATTAATTGCTGAGAAGCGAACTTAGATAAATTTGACAACACCTCTTCAATTTCTCGATGAGCATCACTTAAGGTTTTATGTACCGCTCTTATCTTAGCAGCTAGCAATAGCAGTCGCGATCGTTGTGATTTCTCCTCTTCACTTATAGCCAAATTTATTGGCTCGATGACAATAGGGGGTGGAATGGTCGCCAGCTTGCTCATCTTAGGAGAGGGAATGGTCTCCAGAGTGCTCACCTTCGGCAAGATGGGCAACTTTTCGATTTTATTCATAGCGGCTTGCAGTTGATCCATCACAGATTTATAGGCCGCTGTCATTCTGTCTTTTTCAGCCTCAGATAAAATTTTATTATCATCATCCCAACCTGTGTCAAGCTCATTGAATTGTTCCCTAGCCTTCTCTAATATACATTTAATCTCTTTCAAAAGGAGTGAAATATTTTCTTGGGGGGCGCAGAAGCTTTGATTGGGGGTTTCATTTTGTTTAAACCAGCGAAGAGCCTCATCGAGGTCGGAAGAAACCTCCAACCAATAATCTGAAAAAGTTTCTGAAAATAGCTCTGGAAAGCAATCTTGCGTACTTTGATAAACTTGATTGACCGCTGTCATAAGTTCTTCAACAGGGGGACTCAGATATTCGACCTGCCTGTTAGACAAGGGCGTGCAACTCGGCGTTTCTGGGCTTGGGGACAATGTCAATGCAGCTAGCGACGTGAGGCTGTCACAGGGACTCACAGGAGCACTTTGAGAAGATGCTACCAGACTCGCGTCCTCCGCAAGGGAAATCGTAGTGGGCGGCATCGATAACAATGACATAGACACAGTTCTACGCATAGCCAACTCATGATATTCTGTGGATGAGATCACTTGATGATAACGACTAAGTTGTTTATTTCTCCCTCTCCTATAAACAAAAAGGCCGAGTAAAACCAGCGCCAAAACGCTAGCTTTTCTCGGCCTTAGTTACCACTTAAAACAATTTATCCTGTTCCAGGGACACCAGTGGCAGGTTTTGCATGACCTCCAGGAGTTGGCTTTACCGGTGCTCCAGGGGCTGGCTTTGCAGCTGCTCCAGGAACAGGCTTAGCAGGCGCTCCTGGCGCTAGTCTAGCAGGTGCTCCAGTTGGTTTTGCAGGCACACCAGGACCTCCAAGAGGAGGTTTTACCACAGGCTGCGGCTGATTAGGTTTTCCTGGTTTTCCATTTTTATTTTTGGGTGGTGGACATTGAATTCTCACTCCATTCCAAATTTTGGATAATGGCACTTGTCCTTTATCCCCCCAAACACCTTTGAAGGAGGCCCATTTTTCAGTGAAGGCAAACTGGAACGGTCCTGATTTGAGTGGCTTATTCCCTTTGGCAGGTTTTACCCACACTCCGACCAAGATATTGTCTTTAAGTTTACCTATGATATTGTTGCGACCATAGTAATTGAACGTACCGGTGACTGTTGAGTCTTTGATATATAGACGCATCAGACCCCAGTTTGTTTGGTAGCATCCAGCAATGGTATTGGGCTTAGCAGCGATGGTGATATGCTGCTGTAGAATTGGTGGCTCGATAATATAAGTATTAGAGGCTGGATTGCCATAGTAGTCTCCCCAATTGGAATCGGCACCCCAATCGATGATGCCACCTCCAAAATCAATACCAACGCCATTTACATTGATTCCCAATCCAGTCAGGATATCGATAATGCGTTGGAATATGATAAGAGGCGTTGGTGTCGGTGTAGGAGTTGGTGTTGGCGTTGGTGTTGGTGTTGGTGTTGGTGTAGGAGTTGGAGTTGGTGTAGGAGTTGGTGTGGGTGTAGGTGTAGGCGTAGGGGTTGGTGTAGGCGTAGGAGTTGGTGTGGGAGTAGGAGTTGGCCCAGCAGGAAGTGGGGGGGCTGGTGGAGCGGGAGGAGGTGGTGGTGGTGGGGCTGGTTGCGCTGGAGGTTGGACCGTCACATTAATTGTTTGTGGTTGCGAGTACAACCCGTTGCTACATTGCATCACAACCGTAATGACAGTTGTGCCTGGTGTCGTGGCCTTGGTAGTGAAGTCTGGCCCATTGACCGTCCAGTTAGGATCATTATTAGTCTGCCAATAGACAGCTGTAGGATTGCACGAAGGATTCGTTAATTTAATATGGATGGTACCTCCAACGGGAACCACAGGCGTTACATTGATCAGTGTGAAAGTAGGTGGAGGCGTGATGGGAACGGAAGGTGTAGCAGGAACGGGTGTTGTTGGAGTGACATAGGTTGGTGTCGTATAGGTAGGTGTATGATAGTGCTGAGGATAATAATTCGGATAACTGTTGCCTGAAGGTGGGTAATAGTTAGGATAGACAGTTCCCCCACTCCAGCCACCACCGCCATGGCCACCGCTCCAGCCACCGCCGCCGTGACCTCCGCTCCAGCCGCCGCCGCCGTGGCCACCGCCACCACCATGGCCGCCGCCACCGCCGTGACCTCCGCCCATATTGCCAGATGCAACGTCGCCATCACTAGCACTAACGCTAGCTGTCAGAGGTTGATTTGTCCCTTTTTGATTCTGCATTTGTCCTGTGCTTGGCACAGCATTTCCATCCGCAGAAATAAACAGAGGAATCGAGAGGAAGAACAAGCTCGTCCCCACTAAATATCGCAATTTCCGACTCATAAACGCTCCTATATAGGGTATTTTATTTACCAATTATAATCCTGCTCATAGCCTAACTCGATAAGCATATCGCCCATTAGCTCTTTAAAACGGGTTTTATGCTCTTCATTGAAATAATCTTTCCAAGTCCCAGCTTTGCCTTTAGAAAACACGGTGCCTACACCAAATGACTCGTCAAAAATACTCAATAGCTCTTCATCAGATATATCGATATACAAAGCATCGGCTATTTTTCTTAACTCTGCCAATTGTTCCGTTTCGGAGTATGTTCCTCCTCTAGGACCTAAAAGAGCTTCAAACCGCAACGCACAACTGATGGGTGATTTCTTCCAAGCCAGAAACATATTCATGGTCTCTAAAACAGAATAATAGGTAGCTGTGCCATTGAGGATGTAATCAATTTTTTGATTATTATCTAACGCTAAAAATGTGCGATCACCCATGGGCTGCCCAAAGATATCAACACCAGAAATCGCGGGATGTTTGATCACAGAAACGATCCAATCTCTGGGGTCTCGAATTAAAAAGAACACCATACAATCGCGCTGTTTTAAGGTGTTTTCCATCTCTACGGAAAAAGGGGCGTGTGTCACAATAAAATCGTTATTAGTGAGTAAGTCATCTAACACAGAAATAAAGGTGTTTTTGTGAATCGGTTGATTTAGCCAATAGGGTTGGACAACTTCAGGCAACAACATCAGCTGACTGAGCATTTTCTTGTCGTAGATATAATTCTTTGGAAAAGTAATTTCCTTCGACCAATAAGAGACAGAATTTTGGCCTGTCAGATGTTCCAGAAAAGGTCGCATGAAATGCGTGCCAGTCTTTGGCATGGTGAACAAAACAAACTCTTCAGGGATTCTATCAGAGAAATAAGAAGAGCGGACTGAGGAAGGCTCTTGCGAAAGATTTTCTTGATAGAGTTTGGCATAGAAAAACGCCGCCGAGAACCACCCGAGCCCAAACGCGAATACGATAGAGACAGCTAAAAGAAGCTTGTTTTTCACAGAAATTGACCTCATAGTCACATCACTCTAAATGACAACTATGAGCATCAACCCTTTTTTTTAAAAGAAATAATTACACAATATTTGACATGATCGACCACTGAGGTCTCTAAGAAAATATCAAAGAATTGAGGTTACGCAAGAAATGGAATCAAGTTTTAAGACTCAACAGGTCATTAATATCCCAATCAAAATGCGTTAATGTTAAGGGGATCTTTTCATGCCCCTCTTGGAGAACACCTTTATCCCACTCCCCTCTGATAAGCACCATATCACCTCGTGAGATAAACACTCCCTTTCCGTGATACAGGTCATCTTCCCATTCTCCTTGATACATGCGCCAAGTATCTGGCTTAAGCTGCGGATTTGAACGATCTAAATAATAATAGGTACCATTGCCACTTTTTTGATGGTTATACCACCCACCTTCATAAATGCCATCAAGAGTTTTGAGCTTTCCTTGACCTTGGCGTTCCCCTTTATAAACCGTCCCCTCGAAAATTTCATTTGGCACACACATGCAAGTGACTGTCCCGTCACCACAACCACATCCACCACTTGCTGGTGAAGCTTCCGGAATTGTAGACATAGGCGTTAATTGAGCAAACGTGCGCTGCCTTTTGGCGGGATGGGCTTGCCCAACAACCTGCAAGGAGTCTGCAAGTCTACGTTGCACGAAAACAGGTCGATTAGGGGGTGGTGGCATACTGTTGATTTGTAATGCGTTGACTTGTTGAGGAGAAAGTGGCGAGAGAGGGATCCGCGCAGAAGCAGTGGAACCAGGAGTAAGCTTAGTAAATCGTCCTGTTGACTTCCTAGGAGTGCTAGGCGGATTAGGTCCTCGACATGGGGAAAGCGAAGAAGAGGAAGCTGGGCTTAATAAATTGCCATAACCATTTTGTTCAACAAGTAACATACAAGACCTATC